>Ga0209542_10008624_pt1 | contig 18975 bp, 21 predicted proteins | sample RifCSPhighO2_01_FD_184028 | JGI IMG/M metagenome (GOLD analysis project Ga0209542, IMG submission 184028) | Soil microbial communities from Rifle, Colorado - Rifle CSP2_plank highO2_0.1 (SPAdes) (version 2) | ecosystem: Environmental > Terrestrial > Deep subsurface > Rock core/Sediment ...
GCTACTCTGGGCGTATATGTATTGCGGCAAGACGGGAAGTTGCGTTTAAGTTCCCTGGATATCGAAGAAGGAGACCTCTTCAGGGCTTTTGCCATCGACCTTATTGATTTCCTATCCCACCACATATATTGAAGAGACTCGCGCTCTTCTATTGAAAAATGCTGATATTTCATACACTTCTATGATACCAGAAGTGTTGCACTTACTTGTTGAACTGATTAGTAGATTTTTGAGATGCGCTGAAAGCGCAAAAATACAAGAGAACTCAAAAATTCACTACCTGGCAAAAAAATTGGTAGAAGTAAATAATCGCTTGATCTGATCATTTTCAGAACGTTCGGAGGCCGAGCGAGCATGGTTAAATCAACGGCTCACGTATATGAGCCGTTGATTTAGAGCGAGGATGAGAAAGAGCTGGATATCTCGCTGAGATATCCAAGCGGTCTGTAAATGATTAGGCAAGCGATTATTTACCCATGAAGAGTTTAATCTTCGCCAAAACCACCTTTTTCATTTCATCTACCCCCGGTTTGAGATACTTGTAGGGCGTGGTTTCACCCGGCTTGTCGTGAAGAGCTTTATGAAGTCCTTCGGTATAAGCCACCCGAAGTTCCGTATTAAAATGGACATTTGTAACGCCTGCTTTAATGGCCTCTCTGATATCAGAATCTTTAAGACCAGAAGCGCCGTGAAGAACATAATAAACATTTGGTACAGCCGTCACAATCTTCTTAAAATGCCCTATATCGAGTTTTTCTTCCTGGTCAGTAACAATTCCATGAATATTACCAAAAACCACCGCCAAGCGGTCAACGCCAGTTTTCTTTAAAAATTCCTCAGCCTCCTCAGGTTTAGTATAATCTGTCGATGTAACTTCTACTTTTTTTTGAACCTCAGAAGAACCTCGTAGATACCCTATCTCTCCCTCAACCGTCACGTTATGATCGGCCGACCGGGCATATTCAACCACTTTTTTAGTAATTGCCATATTATCAGCAAAAGGTATTTTTGATTCATCAATAATAACCGAATCATATCCGGCATCTATCACTTCTCGGCATTTATCAAAACTCTTAAAGTGATCGGCATTCAAAAAAACCGGAAAATTGTAATGCTTGGCTACGGCCTTAACCATTGCTGACGCCTCATATATTCCCACAAAATCAACTTCACCCTCCGATGTTCCAACCATAACCGCCGGCGCACCACCCTCAATTGACGCCTCGACAATTCCCCTCAAAACATCTTCAGTAGAAAAATTAAAATGACCAATCGCTTGATGGTTTTTCTTGGCTTGCTCAAGATACCAATTTAAATTTTTGGCCTGGTTAGAATTATCTGCCAAATTCAATTTAAAATTAAAAAGTCAAAATGCAAAATTACAATTCAAAATCAAAAATTTTAGAAATTAAAAGATTTTAGATTGAAATTTTAAATTTTTAGTTTTAAATTTTCAATTAAGAGGTTTTATAACACTATGAAACCGCTAATTATATTTTCTTCAATGAGCCGATTCATTGTTTCTCTGCCCATATATTCAGAAAATATCTTATTCCACAGAGCTTCCTGATGATGATATAAATATTTAACATGGCCTTTCTTAACTAAAGACATAGCCAAATCAATAAAATTAAAGCTTACGATATGGTCCTCTCCGTTCCTGTCTTTGAATTCACTGCCGACAAAATCAAGTCCTGTCCAACAATTTAAACCAAGTTCGCCATCATCTTTCTTCATCATTCTTGCCAATCGACTAAAGTCACCCTCCGCGCGGAACCAGTGTTCAGCCTCGGGATTAACATGGGGTTCAAACAGTCGTGGGTCATTCTCGTTATCCTTAGCCAAATATCTCTGAACAATCCTCCAAACAACTTTACCACCCTCCATAATAGGACCGGATGGAACATCGCCCCGCAATAATGATCTGAATTTAACGTTGAAATCTGGATCATCCATAAAGCGCCTAAATAATCCGGCATAAAACGGAACTTCATGTAAATAATGGAGTATCAAAGTAAACATTCTTGAAGTCTCGCCTGGAGAATCAATAACAATCGGTGTAACGAAAATAACTCCAAACTCTTTAAGGTGACTGACATTATGATATTTCTTTTTAAGAAACTTTTCGGCCACTTCAAGCCATTTGTGATCTAGAACAATCAACTCCACATCTCTTTCTTCAAAATCACTTGGAGTTAAACCGGTATAGGCCTCGTCAAAGAATTTGTGCATCCATTCCTCACTTTGAGCAAAACGAAGAGCGCTCACTACTGAAGCAAAGCCTTCTTTCTCAACTAACTCATCCACCGAAGAACACTTAAAATGCTCCAGTAAATTATCCGGTTTATATTTATTAAGAAGCTCAATAGCTTTCTCCTTTTTCATAAACAAGCCCTTAGGCGGAGTAAAGGTCTGAAAGGCTACCTCACACATCTTACCGCACATTTTAGACATATTGGCTAAATCCGGTCTGCCAATCAACTCAAAGAGGTGTTTATCTACGTGGGTTAGTTTACCGATTAGAGCAGCGTAAATTTCATCCGCAACCGCATCGTTAGGTAGATTTAACTCTGCCAAACTTTTTTTGACTAATACATCATTTTCATGAGATATCGCTTCAATAACATCTTTCTGACCTGTCATTGATGACATCTTCTGATCCAAGTCCATAAGAACTCCCGGAGAGATTCTTAAAATACGCGCTAATTTTGTGTAATGATCACTCATTTAAAAAATTTCTAAACTCTAATGCCTAATTTCTAAACAATGTCTAAATCCTAATGTTCAAAATTCAAAATGTTTTGATATTTGAATTTGAGATTTTGGATTTGTTTAGGATTTAGGATTTTGATATTAGGATTTCCTGACTTCGATTAATTTCCACGGTCCCCAGTCATCTTTTTTTAGAATTCCGGCCTTTGATCCATATTGCGTTACTACCGATGAAGCATTTGCCGTAGCAAACTGTATCGCTTTTGAAATATCACCTGACCTTATATATTCTACCACAAAGCCGGAACTGAAAGAATCCCCAGCTCCGGTTCTTTCCACAACCGGTGAATCAGGAACCCCTGCACTGTATTTATTTTCCCCATCCGAGACGGCAACTCCCTCAGGACCCTTAGTCATAACAAATATTCCATCAATCAACTCATCCATAAATTTAAAAATCTCATCTTCTTTCTTATAATCAATTCCAGTTAATCCAGCCGCCTCCTCCTGATTCATTATAACAATAGAAAAATGCTTCAAGAGCGGTTTTAGTTTCTCAAGACCATGGGCCAGCTCTTTACCGCCGGGATTCGTTACAAGCTTGACCCCATTTTCAACTGCCCAGTTGACTGATTTTTCTAAAACATCAAAGTGACCTCCAAGGCTGTCAAGAAACATCCACTTTGACTTAATATTGCTAAAATCAAGCTTAGACGCATCAAAATGCTGACCCTCGCCCTTATATGACAAAATGGTACGCTCGCCTCCAGGATGAACTAAAATAACCGAATAAGCCGTATGGTCATCATCGTGCTTTTGAAAATATTGAGTATCTATTCCCTCTCTATTGAGCTCCTCCAGAAGATCAGTACCATTTGAATCAGTTGAAACCACTCCGATACAGGCCGTCTTAAGTCCTTGTCTGGAAAAAGTTACGGCAGCATTAGTTCCCCCTCCGCCCGAAGTAAGGACTATTTTCTTCATCTCAATCTTTGAACCCAAACCTAAGCAAATCGCCTCTCCGGTCGGAAATTCACTCATCTTAAATTTCTTAATATCGTCCGCGCTAAAAAATACATCTCTAGTAGCGGAACCTATGGAAATTATGTCGTACATGCGCTTCGCTAAATTTAAAATTTAAAAGTAAAAATTTAAAATTTTAGATTTTAGATTGTAATTTTGCATTTTGATTTTTGAATTTTTAATTATTAGCGGCATCCTTTATTTGATTTATGGCTTTTTCTATATTGCCGCTATTTATTATATAACTGCCGGAAACCAATATTGAAACTCCTGCCTTAACTAATTTTGGAGCACTCTCTGGGGTAACACCGCCGTCTGCTTTAATTATAACACCAGGATAACTCTTGTGAAAATCAGAAATCTTTCCCACCACTTCTTCCACGAATTTTCCACCTTGAAATCCGGGATGAACAGTCATAAATTGAATATAATCTATTTTACCAATAAATTCTTTTATTTTTTCTATCTCCGTCTCGGGATTTAAAACTAAACCGACTTTTCGGTCGTTTTTATGAATCTCCTCTATAATTGCCCCCAAATCAGTTTGAGACTCAGCTTGAATTAAAAACCTGTCTACATGAGTGAAAAACCACTCCTTTATTATATCCTGCGGTTTTTGAACCATTAAATGAACATCGAACTTAACAGCAGATTCCACTTCTTTTAATTCTTCGTATCCGACAATGGTCTTGTTGGGCACAAAAACTCCGTCGGCAATATCAACATGAATCCTTGTCGTATAAGGCTCCAACTTACGAACTAACTCTTTAAATTTAATCGAAGAATCAGTAAGGATTGCGGGGATGATGTCAATCAAAATAGCTTACTAGCTTACTAATTTACTAGCTTACCAGACCTAAAATCTAATAAGCTAAAATCTAATAAGCTACTTTACCAAATTCGGAGGTACCCGACCTTCAAGCGCTTCGATAATGTTCTCGGCGGCCATTGAAGCCATTTTATTACGGGTTTCTTCAGTCGCAGAAGCTATATGGGGCGTAATAATAACATTATCCAAATCTTTAAGTTCCGGCACTATATCCGGCTCAAACTCAAACACATCAATTGCAGCTCCTTTAATTATTTTTTCTCTCAATGCCTTAGCTAAAGCCTTTTCATCTATGATGGGGCCCCTTGATGTGTTAACTAAATAGGCGGTTCTCTTCATTATTCTAAAACGAGCTTCGTTCATAAGATGACGGGTTGAATCCAGCAATGGCACGTGAATAGAAACAAAATCGCAATGTGGCAACATATCATCTAATTTTTCAACGAATTTAGCGCCAAATTCTTTTTCGAATTCAGGATTAGGCTTTGGGTCATTATATAAAATATTCATTTCAAACCCCTTAAAGGCATGGGAGGCAACACGGGAACCAATTCTTCCAAGACCCACTATACCAAGCGTTTTACCGGACATATCTGTGCCCAAAAGTAGATTAGGGCCCCAAGCCTTATATCGTCCTGCTCGTGCAAAACGGTCAGCCTCGCTTATCCTGTGAGCAATTGAGAGCATTAGTGCGAAAGTGTGCTCAGCTACCGTATTCGTCAACACGCCCGGAGTATTAGTAACCATGAGATTTCTTTTCTTAGCAGCCTCTAAATCAATGTTATCAAATCCAACTGCATAATTAGCAATAATCCTAAGAGTCGGTGTGCCGACATCCATTACCTCACCATCAATTTTATCAGTGAGAATAGACAGTATGGCATCAGCGCCCTTAGCCCCTTCTATTAATTCTTCTTTAGTCGCTGCCCTACCCTCGGCTTTCTCATTAATCACCACCTCATATCCCTTAGCCTTTAAAAGGCCTACTCCTACTTCTGGTATCGGTCTTGTAATAAATATCTTAGACATTTAGTATTGCATATTACGAATTATGTATTACGGATTAGATTCATAAATCTTGCCTTAATACTTAATACTTAATACTTTATTCTAGGCTTTCTATTTTATTAACTCTCCTTACATGCCGTTCTTCGCCCGAGAATTTAGACTCGAGAAAGGCTTTGGTTATCGCCAGATTATTTTCTTCACTTGTATAATCCGCTGAAAGACATAATACGTTAGTATCTTCATCGCTAACAGAAGCTTTTGTCTGCTCGGGGCTAGACATTGTTCCCGCCCTAATACCTTTTATTTTATTAGCTGTTATACACACACCGATTCCAGAGCCACAGATTAGAATGCCTTTAGCATTATTGCCCTTCGACAAGCTCAGGGCGACTGCCTTTCCAACGGCAGTCGCAAAAACCGGGTAGTCGTCGTCTTTATTGTATTCAAAAGGTCCCATATCCTCATATTCAAATCCCCACTCAGTGAGTTGGGTTTTTAATTTCTCTTTAAGGGCAAAGCCACGATGGTCAGAACCAATGTAAATCAATGGAATTGATTTAAGAATTATGATTTATGATTTATGATTTATGAATAATTCGTAAATCGTAAATCTTGAATCGTAAATCTCTTACTTAAGCTGATTTAAGTATTGTACAGCACTCAGTGTCGCCGTGCATCCTTGTCCGGAAGCAATGACAATTTGTTTAAACGGGACATCTGTTACATCACCGGCCGCATACAAGCCTGGAATGTTTGTCTCACATCTTGCATTAACTTTTATCTCTCCGAATTGATTCTTTTCTACATTATCAGGAACAATACTAGAATTGGGAACCATACCGATATGAATGAATATGCCATCCACTTTCAACTCATGTTCCTTATCATCTTTATCTTCATATTTTAAAGTATCCACAAATTTTTCACCGGTAATTTCTTTTGTTTTGACTTCATAAATTATTTCGACCTTATCTTTTGGATAAGAATTGAGTTTTTTTATCAAAACATCATCACCTTTGAAGAAGGCGTTCTTATTTATAACATAAACTTTCTTGCATATATCAACACCCATCAGAGCTGATTCGAGAGCCGAATTACCACCCCCCACAACAGCAACAGTCTTACCGGTGAATAATGGCATATCGCAAGTCGAGCAATAGCTGACTCCTTTGTTCCGATATTCTTTCTCGCCGGGAATACCAAGTTCACGGGGTCGAACACCGGTAGCAACAATAACCGCTTTAGTCAGATAATCATCCGCCCCCTTAGCTGAAACTTGAAAAGTGCCGTCCTCCTGTTTGGTTATTTTTTCAACCTCGACGCCCTCTTCAATATCAACCTTATAGTGCTCCAGATGTTTCCTAAACTTATCTGTCAGGGTAATACCGTCGGTAACTCCGTCTCCGGGCCAGTTGCCTATTTCTCCGGAAATTATAACTTCACCTCCAAAATCTTTGGTTATTATTTTTAGATTAAGTCCCCTTCGAATACCATATATACCAGCAGAAGTTGCCGCTGCTGAACCGCCGATAATTAATAAGTCTAACATTAATAAAAAGTATTAGGGCGTCAGTATTAAGTATTAAGGATAATAAATTCCATAACACATACTACTTGATACATAATACTCGATTCTAGATTTGTAATCACATTTAGTATATCATAATCAATATATCTACCAAATGGCTCGTCCAGTCGAAGTAATAAGAGAAAATTTTCAAATACGTTCTAAGATAAAATATGAACAAAATACAACTCAGTATTGTTCTTCCCGCTCACAATGAAGCTGATAATCTGCCTATATTAATAAGAGATGTCACCAACTACATGATGGGGTTAGGCTGGAACTACGAGATTATAGTAGTTAATGATGGAAGCACAGATAGAACTAAAGAGATTTTGGATACGCTTCAAAGGACCGACAGCCATATCAAAGCCGTTCATCATCCTAAAAACCGCGGATATGGAGCAACTTTAAGGAGCGGTTTTTCTCTGGCAACAAAAGAATGGATATTTTTTATGGATTCAGACCGCCAATTCAACATACAAGAAATGTCTAAACTAGCTGAGCATGTTGATAAATATGACATAGTTATTGGTTATAGAAAAGATAGACAGGACCACTTAATACGAAGGATAAATGCCGGAATCTTTAATATGGCTGTAAACCTGCTTTTCGGCCTATGGATAAGGGATATAGATTGCGCTTTCAAATTACTGCGTAGGGAAATAGTAAATAAGGCGAATCTTGAATCAAATGGCGCCTTGATCAATACCGAGTTACTCGTCCGAGCTAAAAAACTTGGCTATAGAATAAAACAGATACCGATCACTCATTATCCCCGCCTGTCAGGTGAATCAAGCGGAGGAAACATTAAGGTTATTCTACGAGCAGTAAAAGAGATTTTGCTGTTCCGTATCACCAACCGAACTATCTCTGGTCCTAAGCACAATTAGAATTACCGAGTAATCTCAATAAATATGGACGATGTCATTTTACCGATATTCAGTCTAATCGAAATTTTAATTTTAGGCGCAATAATTACAAAAGGATTAAGTATTAAAATCCCTTCGTTTTCTTTCCCCTTTTTTGTTATCTCTTTAGGTTCTCTAATTTTTACAGCTATCAATTATTTCTGTTCCCTACTCTTCTCATTCCCAAATGGCATTATTATAGGTCAATTTCTACTACTTGGCTTCGAAATAATTTATTTATATTTTTACAGACCCAGGATTGATTTGATTAATATTTGTCGAAATCTGATACGTGAAAGATACTTGTTGTTCCTGCTACTATTTATAGGAATTATTTTAATTTCACTTTTTAATAATCATACCCTAAATAATCTAGATGGGAATTTTTATACCGGAGACAGTGCTTATGGAGATTTGCCCTTCCATCTCGGAATAATTTCCCAAATTGCCTACGGGAATCAATTTCCTCCCGAAAACCCTCTTTATCAAGGTATTTCCCTAGTCTATCCTTATCTAATCGATTTTCTTTCTGCTATTTTAGTATACGAGGGTATGTCACTAAGAAATTCGATTGTAATTCCGGGATTATTACTTGCCATATCCTTAGTTGGTCTAATATATGATTTCTGTCTCATTGTTACTCAAAATAGATTTAAAGGTTTCTTATCAACTCTATTATTCTTTTTTAATGGCGGCTTGGATTTTTATTTCTTCTTAAAAGTTCAACAATTTAAACCGAGCAACATTTTAATTGCGTTATCTCAGCCCAGTCCATTAACTGAATATCCGCACCTTTTTAACGAGAATATTCCGTGGTGCAATTTCTTATCGAGAATCTTGATTCCTGAAAGATCTCTTCTGCTCGGAATTCCTGCCGGACTGATAATCTTAAGATTACTTTTTTTTAGAAACAAGAAAATTAATTTCATTGAGATACTGCTTGTTGCCTTCTTACTCTCATTACTTCCGATTTTACATACGCACACCCTACTAGCAATGGCAGTCATTGTTCCAATACTTGTTATCTGGAAACTCAGACGAAATTACTCACAAGAAAAATTATCTAAGTATGTTCAAGTTACCTTTATTAGCCTGTTATTGGTCATCCCGTTTATTCCGATGTTTGTGAATCATATAGAAAACACTGGGAATTTTTTTAAACTACATTTTGGTTGGATGGTGGGGAATAATGAATCAATTATATGGTTTTGGTTAAAAAATAGTTTTCTATACATACCACTTTCTCTATTTGCGCTTTTTATTGCAAAAACGGCAACCCCACAAACAAAAATTTTACAATTTTGTGGTCTGGCTCTATTTCTTATCGTAAATATTGTTCTTATTTCACCCTATGATTGGGATAACGTTAAGCTATTGTTTTGGGCTGGAATATTCTTTGCATTGGGTGCATCTGAATTTTTTTATTATCTATATCAAAAAAAGAAAATTATAACTACCATCCTTGCCAGTCTTATCTTATTAACCATGACATCGAGTGCTTTGTTATCAATCCGCAGAGAAGTACAAATTAAACATCTTCTATTTTCTAAATCAGATATTAATTTGAGCGAATACGTCAAGAAAAATACCCCTACAAATTCAATCTTTCTAACATATAAAATTCATAATTCTCCAATAAGTAACTTGGCCGGAAGGAAAATTCTAATGGGTTTTACGGATTCATTATGGGTTCATGGAATAAATTACTCACAAAGAGAGCAAGATATAAATCAAATGTTTAGGGGCGATCTAGAATTAATAAAAAAATATAAAGTAGACTATATTGTCTTAAGCCGATTTAATCCATCGGATTACATTATTAATAGAGACTACTTTAAGAACCTGCCAATTTTTTATAGTGATTCAAGCTATATCGTATATCAAATAAACTAGAAACTTCGCGTATCATAGATCCGATAATTATTATTACGAAAAGCTAAAGAAAAATTTTCCGAAAAATATTTCTCATTTGCGCTAAGGTCATATATCTCAGTCGGTCCTATAACCACATAGCTAATATCATATTTTTTAAGCAAATCTTTGGTTCCATCTCCACCAAGATACATTCTTTTCATATCCATTTCGGTAGTATTGTAATCAAAACCAAAATTCCACACCCAAGCCGTGTATCCCATCAATATCGGTCTTAGTCCCCAAACCATCACAAAATGATTATGTGATGGTGCTGTTAGAAAAACATCGAGAGGGTCTGTGCTGGCTCTAATCTTGAGACCAAGATTAATATCTTCAATGCCGGTCATCTGATACTCGTGTTTATCGGTTTGAATTAATTTCATTAACTCTACGAACCCAAGGAATGTCAAAAAAACAAAAAATATAATCGATGCCATCTTAAGTAAAAGATAGCGCCTACTCCATAAATTACCCAGAGCCATAGCTGTTGGCGCAGAGAATATAAGATACACCCACCAGAATATTTTTGAGTTATCCCATGCAATAGGCTGAAAAAGATAAAGATTACCTATAGCAAAAAGAGTTGTGGCGGCAATATAAATAGCTAATCTCGATTTACCTATTATCCTTCTATTTGCATACAGACCATATATGGCAATCGGCGGCATAACACCCCATAAAAGCGACCACATTCTTAGCCAGTCGAAGAAATCTCCATCAGCCGTATAGCCTGGATGCCATTGAAAAAATGATTTATTCTCTATACCGCCAGAGATAAAAATCATATACAAGACAGATGAAATAATTCCGGCTGTAATAACATAGGGCCAAAGCATTCTCCATTTTTTTCCGCCAGAGGCGGATCCGCCTTCGGCGGAAAAATTTACTAAACACAAAAGACCGGTTACCGCAACGACCGCTATAAAGCTATGAGCATGAGCTATGGGCAGAATACCAGCCAGCACTCCGGCAGTCACTAATATTTTTATTTTTAATTTTTTCGAAAGCAAGTGTTCGCGTAAAATAACAAATAAAGTTCCCGCTATTGCCCAAACACCCAAAGCGGTTCCAATCAGAAAAGCCCGTTGTGGAACCATAAGACCGACTGCCATATTTCCTGCATACCATTGATAGATATTAAATCGCCCGTAGTCTCTAGCTGAATAAAGGAAAAGTGACCATGAAGGGTTTTGCCATAGATCCCTAAGAAGATCTATAAATCCAAGCCCCGCTGAAAGAAAAAAAATAAACACTGCCACTACTGAAATTTTTTTTGAATCGGTTAAGAGATAAAAAAGAAAATATAGACCAGCTATCAGAACAACTGCTAAGATTACAGACGGAAAGAAAAATGAATATTCTATAGATAGACCAAATCGCATCATTATCCCAGACACCATATCGGTTAAAAACGGATAGGTAAATTTGCCACCAGCATATAGGGGATGATACGAGAACCAATGCTCAGGACTTTTAAAGGCGAAAATATTAGCAATAGCTACGTGAAACGACCAATCACTCCAAACATGTTCATGGCCGGCATATAAGCCATTAGAACTAATGCTGAGCATTCTCCAAAAAACTATTGTAAAATATGAGCCAAGAGTTAAAATAAGAGACAGTAGATATCTAAAATGGTTTTTAACTGATTTTGATAATAATTCCAACATATGAATAATAAATTATACCTGATAATTATCCTCGCTTCTAGTTTTTTTATTCACTTTTTATTCTTTGGCAGTCCAAATGAGGTTGTTTTTGATGAAGTTTGGTATGGAAGACACGTTAATGACTATATCAACAAAACCTTTCACTTTGACGGTCATCCTCCTCTGGGGCGGATGACGATTGCCGGTTTTGCAAAAGTTTTAGATTATAAACCAGATTCTTCATTTCAAAATATCGGAGAAAAATATCCTGATAAACAATACCTTATATTAAGATTCTTGCCGACTTTGGCTGGAGCTATCCTACCGGTCATAATTTATCTGATAATTCTCGAATTGGGAATGACTCCTTTCGCCGCATTCGCCGGAAGTATGTTAGTAGTGCTAGAAAATGGTTTTGTCGCCCAATCTCGTTTGCTCCTAATGGATTCGTCTCTGCTCTTATATGAGTTCGCCTCTTTGCTTTTCTATCTGCGTTATCGTAATCACAAAAAAACTTACATGCTGTTTCTGTCCGGTATACTTGCGGGTTGCGCTTTCTCGGTAAAATGGGTCGGTCTTTCTTTTGTCGCTCTTCCCGTTCTATTTGAAGGTCTGGGCGTACTGTTCGAGATGAAAAGAAAAGGAATTTCGGTGTTAAAATCATCAAGAACATGGCTTACTTTCACGGCTCTAGTCATTACACCATTTATTGTATATTTCTCTGCCGTGACTGCTTATTCTTTAATTTTAAATAAATCCGGAACGGGTGATGCTTTTATGAGTGCCGGCTACCAGAAAACTCTGCAAGGAAACAACTACCAGAATAATCCCGACATTAAAACTCCGAATATATTCAGTAAGTTCTATGAACTAACCGGAGAGATGTACAAAGTCAATCAGGCGCTAACTGCTAACCACCCCTATGCAAGCCGTTGGTATACCTGGCCCTCAATGCTAAGACCCATTTACTACTGGGTACAAGGCAATGCTAGAATATATTTTATAGGCAATCCTGTAGCATGGTGGGCTTCCACGATTGCTATCATAATCAGTATTATATATTTAGTATTTAGTATTAAGGTCAGAAAACATTTAGCTAAAGTTTCTATATTCTTGTTATCTGGATATATTCTGAACCTACTGCCGTTTATAGGTGTAAAGCGTATTATGTTTCTTTATCATTATCTCGCCGCTTATGTTTTCGCGATAATGATACTTGTTTATTTTATCTCGCAACAAAAAAACTCCAAACAAATATTTGGAGCCATTTTAGTAGCAAGTGCTATAGCTTTTATATTCTTTGCACCGCTCACTTACGGCCTCGATCTCTCGCCAAAAGCTTACGAATTACGGGTTTGGATTGAAAGCTGGAGATAATCAAAAAGCGGCTTATCGCCGCTGGATTTATTGACCCGAGATAAACATAAAAGAAAAGACGGGCAAGAACACTAAAGATAATCCGAATACAATTAAGACTACGCCAATTTTCAAAGTAAGTTTTTGAATTTTTCTATAAGACTCCAAACCGCCGGAGTTCCATACTATTTTTGTAGCTACGGGATCCTTGCCATATTCTATGATATATATGATATATAAGGCCCTATCTCTTGCTACAAACATGGTAATAATCCCCAAACAGACTAAAAAAATACCTAGAGCACAGATAACTGGTGACATTACCCCTCCGCATTTAAAAAGCTACTTACAATGTTTTTATCATATTAAAACATTATGTCAACATATTAAAATAAATGGCCGTAGGGCCATTTATTTTAATCGAGCTCGTATTTTTTCGCTCTTTGATAAAGTTCTTCTATCTTATCCCAGTTGAGATTATCAAAAAAGGCTTTGATATAAGCTCCACGGTCTGCACCGGTATCAATAAAATACGAGTGTTCATAAACATCCATGGCAATAATCGGAATAGCACCCCAAATACCGCCATGATTTTGAGCATCGCAATTATACTGCATTAATTTCTTTTCGTGCATATCCCATGCCAATATCGCCCACCCACGCGCAGCCATACCACAAGCAGAAAAATATGATTTAAAATCATCTATTGTTCCCCATTTCTCTTCAATTACTCTCACAATCTCTCCCCTAGGCACACCGTCACCGCCAAGAATAGCGAAATAATTTTCATGCAGATAAACACCGTTAGTGGCAAAGGTTTCTCCTAGTTTCAATCCTCTGAGCTCGCTGTATATTTGGTTTCCCTCGACTTTTCCGCTCTTTCGCAACGCCCCAAGCTTCTCTGAAATTTCATTAGATTTATTAACATAGCCGGCATAAAGCTTGCCGTGGTGTATTTCTACGGTCTTCTGAGATATTCCCTTGAGAGAATCTGCTCTATATGTAAGTTCCTTTAAAGTTTTTTTAGACATAATATATAAATTCTAAATCCTAATATCTAATTTCTAAACAATATCTAAATCCTAATGTTCAAAATATTTTGATATTTGAGATTCGAATTTCAGATTTATTTAATATTTAGTGCTTAGTGTTTAGAATTTCTAAAGTTTTAATAATTCGTCTATCTTTTCCTTATCAAACCCGACCACAATTTTACCATCTATATCAAGAACCGGCACTCCCATCTGTCCGCTTTTCTCTATCATCTCCTTTTGAGCCACCTCATCAGAAGAAACATCAACACCCTCATAGGCAATCCCTTTTTCCTCCAGATACGCCTTAGCTTTTTTGCACCAAGGACAGGTTGGAGTTGAATATATTTTAATCATATAAACTTATTCTTAATTTTATATGCTTTTATTATACCATAACCACTAACACAGCAAATAGTTTTACGTACTACTTGTTAAACTATGATTTTATGATATTATATGTCGATAGAGTTCATTTACAGGAGGTTTTATGCGATTAAAAGTATTGCTTGTCGTCATATTTCTTTTTTTTATATTATTTCTAAAAACCGGTTTTTGCCAAAATTCTCAAAACAATCCTAAATCAGAGGCGTTGGCCAGATGGATAATGGATATAACTATAAAGAAAAATTTAGAAAACGAGGCCATAAAACGCCAATACGTAACCTATCGCAAACATGTTTTAAAATATAATCTAGAAAAAGATTCTTCAAATGCAGTTGCAAATGAAACAGAAGTTTACGAAATATATGGTCAAAATGGTAACTCGATGGAAAGACTTGTGCAAAAGGGCAGACGAAGAATCCAAAATTCTGTCCCCAAGAAGAGTGCCATAGATTTCAATAACATTTTGGCTGAAAGATATGTTTTTAACCTAGAAAGAGAAGAGATTATTGACGGCAGAGGTTATTATATAATAAGTTTTCGCCCGAAAGAACCAATTAACGCTCTTCCTGTTAAAGTAAGGATTGATGAGGGTATCAATAGAATGATTGGCACCTTACGCATAGATATGGAAAATTTTCATCTAAAAAAATTAGATGGCCATCTCGGCTATGAACTTAAAAAGGGTTGGGGCATATTCGAAATGAAATCCTTTACAATTAACCTCCGACAGGAGGAATTTGAGAGCATATTGGTCCCAGATTCAATGGTTATAACCTATGAATATCATGTCTTATTTGGATCTACTCATGAAAAGCTTGAATATTCTTATAGCGACAGAAAGAATAATCGTCCTAAGCCATAATCAAAGCCGCCAAATATTGAGCGGCTTTTTTAAGGGGCCTATTGCCGAATAGGCTTTCGTAACTAAATCTTCAGATTTTGAGCGAGGCAAAGTAAAAATTGTGAGACATATACGGCCAGTATCTGTCGAACGATTTTTACAAAGCCACAGCCAAAATCTGAAGATTGCAGTAGAAATGTTATTCGGCAATAGGCCCTTAGAAGAATGAATCAATTTAAAATTTTAAAAAAAGATAAATCCGCCGGCCGGCGGACCAAAGCCCGATTGGGTGTTTTAACCACGCCCCACGGTATTATAAAAACTCCCTCCTACGTATTTGTAGGTACTTACGGTAAATTTTTGCACCTATCACCTAATGATCTTAAGAAAACGAATTCTCAAATCTTTATCGCGAACACATTTCATCTTTGGAAAACAGCGTTACAAGAACGATTACAAGGACGACGATTACAAGGACGGTCCTTGTTGGGTGGGCGGGGGAAATCATTGCTAATAAAGAAGCTTGGCTTAAATATCCCAACAATGACGGATAGTGGAGGATTTCAAGTGTTGTCTCTGGCATTTAGCGACAAAAATAAGGTGGGTAAATTTATGACCGGAACCGTAAAGGCTGACAGTAACTACAAAAGAACAAAAATTAGAATTACCGAAAAAGGTGTCTACTTTAAATACAATAGCAAATGGAAATTTCTCGGCCCCGAGTTGTCAATGAAATTACAAAGAAAAATCGGAGCAGATATAATTTTTGCCTTTGACCATATTACCTCCCCCCTTGATACATATAAATATAATCAGAAAGCTCTTAGATTAACCGAAAAATGGGCTAAAATATGCCTCAAAGAACATGCGAAAAACCAAAAGTCCCGATTGCAAAGCAATCGCGGATCCTCGATTTCCCAGTCAAGCTCAGCTCGAGGGAAATCGGGACAACAACTTTTTGGAATCGTGCAGGGTGGTCTTTTCAAAGATTTGCGTATTCAAAGCGCCAAATCAATTGGCTCAATGCCTTTCGATGGATTCGGTATCGGCGGTTCATACACAAAGAAACAAATCGCCAAAGTTCTAAAATGGGTAATCCCCCATCTCCCCGAAGAAAAACCGCGCCATCTGCTCGGAGTCGGCAAGGTGGAAGATATTTTTGAGGCTATTGAAAATGGTATCGATACTTTTGATTGTGTTATCCCTACCCGCGAAGCTCGTCATGGCCGGCTCTATACTAAAACCGGCCATCTAGATATCCGCCGAGGCTATTTTAGTAAAGACAAACCAGGAAGTAGATTTTTCGATTCCGCTTTCAGCGACAAAGCGAAGCCTTTGAAAAATTCACTTCCTGGCAAAAAAATCGAGCCCGGCTGTAAATGCCCAACATGTTCTGCTGGGATTCCTCGATGGAAAATAAGAGAATTAATTAAAAGTAAGGATAGAATTCTAAACGCTCAGGGCCAACGCTGGTGTTTGATTCACAACATGTGGTTTTTTAATAAATTGCTTGAAGATATTCGAAAATCTATTGCCAAAGGCAAGTTCAAAGAATTTAAAAAGAAGACCTTGACAAAATTCAAATCTTAGATTATCATATACTTGGCTCGAAAAGTTCCCAAAACGGACTTGAAGGAGGCACCATGAGCTGGAATCTTAGAAAAACCCTACAGTTCTTTGGAATTATCGTTTTTGCGTTTGTTATAGCATTTCTACAGAGTTACCTTACAAAATCAGCTACGGTTGAGGCCTCTCAAATTGAGAAAACTTGGCCAAGATTACAGCTACAAACTTCGGGAGAATTTTATAATGGTGGGTTTCGTACAAATATATTGGTAGTTTGCGATACAGCAAACGGAAACCTAATATACGCAATCGGCCCCGGATCTGATGGCGGAATTGCAGTTATCACTAACAACTGCCACAAGAACTCTCCTCGCTAATTAAGATAAGCCCCGACATCCGTCGGGGCATTTAATTCCTATGACTGTGGTGGAACCATTGGGAGACTGTGCTCGTCATGTTTCATCTTTTGCTTTGAGAAATAGTACAAGTATAAAATTTCAAGGATACCTAATGTATTTATCAATAGCATAGCCAAAAACCACCATTTCTCATCCTGTTTAGCTGCATGCCATAGAGCATGATACTTCCAATAAACAGTCCAGATAACAAGGACCAGCATAAGACCCCCGAACATCATCCCGCCAAAAAGATTAAAACCGGATCCACCCCAATTCATCATACCCGAACCCCATGGACCACCACTCCAATTTTGATTCCACATATAGTTATACATGTAATTATACATGCCTATTATAAAACCATTAAAAACTGGCTATCGTGATTTCATGCCTATTACTAAGCAGGATATCAGAATAGTCTTTCCCTAATAGCTTTGAGCGTTAAGATATCTTCCTTTATTTTATCATGTTTAGTTTCAAGGATAAAGTCAATTTTGGGGAAAACTTTCATCATGTTCTCAAGACCCACTTTACCTATTTTGCCATCGCCAATATGGTCGTGCCTGTCTTTGCGCTCATTAAGACCGACCATGGAGTCATTGGCATGAATCACTCTAACCCTTTCCAGCCCGACAGATTCTCGAAGTGCTTTAAGAGTCGAATTAAAACCCTCTTTTGTTTTAATATCATAACCCGAAGCAAACATATGGGCAGTTGTTAGGTTACTAAAGAATTCCGTCGTTTTTGAGTTCTTCCAAAATATCCTGAGGAATTGATATCTTCTTACCTACTGGACTAACACCGGGATAACGCCAAGCAGATATAATTATAATCTTAGAATTTTGATTTTTTATTTTTAAATTTTGATTTTTCTTTTGGTACATTACCCAGATTTCAGACTTCCAAGTTAATTTATTATTCTTAAGCTGTCCGCCAGAGGTTTTTGCGCCAGCCAGAGGCTGGTCAGCCTCTGGCTGAGATCCGCCTACGGCGGACATTACCCCAATCGTATTCTCAGCAATCCCCTCCTCCACTCTTTTCGGATTGCGAATAATCCTTTTTACCCTATCCGGAGATAAACCATAAAAACCCATCTTTCTTATAACATGATTAGTCCAGTGATATTTAGAATCATTTTTGGGTATCTTAAACATAGCCTGAACTTAGCATAAATTCCGGAACTCTTACAAGAATTAGAAGTCAGAGATTAATAATAAAAAGAAGGGCGAGGTTATGGCATCTATGACAAAAATTGTCGCACAAATAGTAGCCGAGATAAGACACCAAGTACACCAATTCTTAATGACGAATGCCTGAACTAAAGTTAGGTAAATAGAAAAAGCAAAGGCACACACAGTGGCAAGGAGTAATCCTGAAACAATTAGTGGCTGTCCAAAAATAGGTAGGATAATTAACAACCCATAGCTTATGGCGAGAAGACCATAATAAGTCATGCCTAAAATTTCTAAAGGAATGCCAAGTATCACAGAATAATCGCTATGAATAACCGTATCGCAGTTTGCTTTCAAGGGACAGATGAGAGCTTCTTGGACATTTTTCTTATGATGTCTGATATAGCGAGCAATCAAAAACCCAACAAAAGCAAGAAATATTATTAGCACATAGGCAGATGTTTGGGACATGCTTTCATTATATCACATTTTAATCGCTCTCGGCCTATAAGTCTTGTCCAACGCACAATGACACCCAAATCAAGGGTCATTCCAACACAGAAAGGAGCCGAAAGCTCCCTTAAGTGAACGGCTCGTCGTATCATGTCGATATA
>Ga0209542_10008625_pt1 | contig 18975 bp, 6 predicted proteins | sample RifCSPhighO2_01_FD_184028 | JGI IMG/M metagenome (GOLD analysis project Ga0209542, IMG submission 184028) | Soil microbial communities from Rifle, Colorado - Rifle CSP2_plank highO2_0.1 (SPAdes) (version 2) | ecosystem: Environmental > Terrestrial > Deep subsurface > Rock core/Sediment ...
AATCCGCTGCTTTTCTGCTGGCGTCCTTGCGCTTTTCTGAAGCAGGCCGGTTTTCTTGGGGTTGGCAAGCTCGCTTTTTTCCTTGACGCCAAGCCTTTCCCCCCAAAAAATCGCCTCGGCTATCCATTCCGGGAGGGGCTTTGCATCAAGTTTTTGCCTCCATGCCGGCCTTTGTATGCTCCCGATCTCTTGGGTGATGAATGCTTTTTCCCTCATAAAGGTTGTTCACCTAAGGCGGAAAGCGCCCTGATTTTTTCAAGCGCAATCCCAAACGGCACATCGAAGAGCCTATCGTTTGGCCCGATATAATACCTGCCGGAAAATTGCGCTTCGCTTTGGAACCTTGCAATCTCGTTTTTCAATGAATCTGCCCCCTCGATTCCCGCCCTGCCGCCATCCACGATCCCAAGGAGCAAATCCTTGCGGGTCGAAACTTTGCTGAAATCGGTGTGTATTCCGTCAATGCCGACGAAATCTATGCGGGCATCCTCGACAATCGGGATGGCGAGGGCGCCATTGGCCTGGGGGAAGTGGATCCCCAGCTTTAATCCCTTGCCGGAAACAATATCCAACGCCTCCAAGTAGCCCGCAGGCGTCTCCAACTTTTTCGAGGGCTGCTCATACCCGATGCACGGCTCGAGGAAAAGGATGCACTTGTAGCCCTTCCTTCCCAATTGCGCAAGATTTGCCACTATTGCCTTTGAATAATCCCCCATGAGCTCCGCGTTGTTTTTGTAATGGCTGTTTTCAACAAGGCGGCAAAATGAGTAGGGGCCTAGGAGGAATGCAATTCCGTTTTGAATTTCTGGTAGCGCCCCGGAAATTTCGTTCCCCAAGCTTCGAATCTGCCCGATGATGGTGGGTTTCCTGTAAAACGTGTTCGTTGAAAACCACCTGGTCACGGGGCCAATTGAATCCTCCCCGGATGTTTGCCTTTTTTCAAATCCAGGCAGCCCATGCGCAAGCGGCCGCATGATGTCGAGCCAATCCGACTGCCCGCCGCTCACGAATGCAAAATTCTTCTGGCTGGATACTATCTGGATCCTGTCGGATTCGATTGCCTTTTCGAATTCAGCAATGCCTGCCTGCCCATCGCGCACCGCCCGATGCGCCGCTGCCGTTTTGTCCGATCTGGATACTGGGCCGGCCAGTATGGCGCCCATGCACCTGTTTTCATGATTTGCAAAAGCCAAATTCCATCGACCTCTGTTCTACGAATGCAAATGCCTTGTTATTTGATATTACTTTAAGCGGACTGCCCCCTGTAAAAAAATCCTTAATTCCCAACTAATGTGCGGAGCAATCAAGATGCGCTGATTTCTTCCACTATCTCCCCGAAAGCGGGCCGCGTAATGCCAACGCCGACGATGACTCCGATGATTGTGGATAGCGCAAAGCCCGTGACCTCGACTATTCCTGATAAGAACAGGGGCAGCATAACGGCAAGTATTGCGCCCGCAACCGCAAAAATTATGTAAAATGCCTTGCCGATCCGCTCCTTTACCGACCTTGCGCTTTGCTCCTGGTCGAGCCTTCCTTTCTTGAGGAGCTCGTCAGTTATGATTATCTGATCGTTGACGCCTGTACCTATGAGCGCAATTAACGCGGCAACCGCTGAAAGGTCGAGGGTCCCGAATATTCCCATTATGGCAGATGTGAGGAATATCTCGAGCATGCTGATGATTATGATCGGGACAACAAGCACCGCCCTTCTGTATTTCAGGAAAATTATCGCACTGACGGCAACTATTGCAAGGGCAATTCCCATGAAGCTGTATGCCAGGAACTGCTTGCCCAGCTGGGGTGCGACCACGTATGCGCTCCCTATGACCGTGCTCACTGGAAGCTTGCCCCCCGAGATGACGCTTTTCAATTCCTTGAGTTCGGAAAGCGCATTGCGCTTCTGCTCTTCTCCAGTAGCGCCCGTTGCCGTTCCTGTAATTGAATACGATTGGGAAACTGCGCCCGTAGCGAGCCCTTCGGATAGCACTGGCGCGGATAGGAGACCAACCCCCCTCCAGCGCGAGATTGTGGTTGCGCCAAGATTTGCCGTATATGTTTCGGGCATCATTTCCGAATCGCTCCGGACAACAATTGCCCTAGCCGCCTCTGCATCTTCGGAGAACCCCTCCGCCTTCAGGATTGAAATAACCTCTGCATCCTTGCTTAGGGTTTCGGAAATAATCGCCCTTGACCGGTCCTGCAGCCTTGCCTTCTGCGCCAAAAGATCTTCTGAATAAATAAGCTCAATATTCGCATTGTCCTTCCGGAGCGCTTCTTGCATCGCCTTTTCCACACCGGAAAAGTCCCCGATCTGGTTGAAACCCGCCTTTGATATGATGACCACGGCGTTTTCAGGCCTATCGAGCATCATATACACTGGGAAGTTCGCTTTTCCAAGAGCAACCCTGGCAAACTGCTCGCCGCCCTCGCGGGTTACGGCAAAATCCAGCTCCCATCTGTAGCTTCCAGAGGAAGCAAAGACCCGCTCCCCATTTGCGCCACCGATTGCGTTCTGGAGGACATACCTGCCCTCGAGCGCATCCTTTCCGTCGATGAGCGCCTCGAACCGTCCCTGCTCGCGCAGGATCTTTTCAATGCTCTTGATGACGTTCTCGTCCGCTTTGGGTATTTCGACTATGATCTCCTTTTCCCCAAGCGGCCTTACAACCGATTGCGACAGCCCGTATTTGTTGATCCGCTGCTTGAGCGTATCTGCTGCAAGGCTCATCGTATCTGCCGAAATAGGCTCCTTTGATATGAGGGTGATCGGTATCCTTACCCCCCCTTCGAACTCGATGCCGTAGTTGATCCCCTTAAGGGCGATTAGCGCAAGCACGATTGCTAGGGCTGCAATCAAAAGCTGCACCCGCTTTTTCTTCAAAACCGCTGTAATTATCGACGACATTTGATCTGCCTTTCCCTATCTGGTTTTCCGTATTTCCGCATACCAAAGCACCAGAACCGCGTTCCCCGCCCAAACGGCGATAAAATCAACAAGCCCGCCTATGAGCGCAACCATCCCGATCTGGTAGTACGTTTCTATCCTCAAGAATGTTGCAACAATGACAAGGACGGTGAATGCGGCAATTGCGCAGCTGTTCATGACGAGTGCGGTTTGCATCGCATCGTATACCCTTTCCTTGACCTCCCCTTCGGTGCGCTTGAGTGCCCGGATCGTGAGAAGCATGTCGGTATCGACGGAAAAGCCAATAAGCATCATAAGGGCTGCCACAGTTGCAAGGCTCAGCGGGATGCCTAAAAGGCCCATTGCGCCAGCGGTAATGACGATGTCTGCAAATGCGCCAAACATCACGGCAACGGATGCGATCGTGCCCCGGAATATCAAAACCACAAGGAGGCCCGCCGCGATCAGCGAGACCAGTATGATTTCCGCGGTTTTTGAGAGGAAGAACCTTCCAAGGCTAGCCCCCACCTCCTTCGAGCTGTATGATTCGACTGATATCAGCCCGCGGATTTCCGAAATTATCCTTTCCCTGGTGGAAGATGATAGTAAAAGGTACTCATCTTCTGCAACCTGGACCGCAGAGGAATAATCGGGGATAGTCTTTGAAGAGCCAAGAAGCGTAAGCAAGGCACTTGCCTCCTTTATCAGCAAGCCCTTCATGTCCTCCACTTTTTGCCTCTGGACGTCGATCTTGGCTTTGTCCGTTTCAGTTGATTCCAGGCCCTGCAGGGCGATCATCTCGAATGCAAGGTCAGTGTCGCGCTGCTTCAATGCGGCAATTTGGCCCTCAGCCCTATCCAAGACATCGCTTGCGCCCACTTCGATTTCAAAGCCCCTGCCAGAGGGATTCTCAAAGGGCCTCACGCTAACGCCTGTTGAGAATTTTGACAGCGCATCCTCAATTGCGATTTTCTTTTCGGCAAGGATTTCCTGCGGATCGTTTGTTATGACCGTGATGAGGGTGCCTCCCTTCAAGTCCACGCCCTTCTGGATGCTCGGGATGAAAAACAGGGAAATGATTATGAGTGCAAGTGGAAGCAATATGAGCTTCTTGTACTGCTTGCTCTCGTAAGGGTTTGGCAACTCCATGGGAATTCGGGTAAAATTTAGGGCTCATCAGCTTTATTAAGCATGATATTGGCACGCCATTACCCCGTTTTCCAAAGCACCGCTTGCGGCTCCAAGCAGGCGATTTTCTTAAAAAAAAACCAATATCCCTTTTAACCAGCCAGCCATAACCCCTTCATGAAAATAATGGTGCTAGGGCTGGCCCTCCTTTTGGCCTTTGCATTTGCCGCATCCCTTTCAATAAACGACCAGATTGCACTTCGCATCCGCGAGGGCGAAAACCATACCGATGTGCAATTCTACGCCCTCTCCTCGACGTATTATTTGCTTTTTATCAATTGCGTGCCTTCTGTGCTCCTTGAGGAGAAGGGATCCGAGCTTGCGGCCATAGAAACCGCCAGAATCGAGGATGTCCTTGGAGAATACATCCGGCGGGGCTATAAGGGATGCAACAACGAGACGCTAGACTTGAACTCATCGGTACTATCGGTGATAACGCAGCTCTCCACTAGGCAAATTGAAGCTGAAGGCAAAATGGCTGCACTTGAGAGGTCCGATGTTTTGCGCCTCCAGAAAGATAGGTGGAATGGGCTGCGGCTCAAAGTGCACGCCTACCGGGAAGTGGAGTTCCCGGTGATAGAGCAAAAGTTCATCCGTCTTGATGAGCTCCTCTTCAACCTTCGGCGCGTCAAAACCCGCACGTCCATATCGCGGACTTCGGGGGATTTTGATTCCGAACTCTTTGAGGCAAAATCACTCCTTGACAATTACGGAAAGGCGCTCCCGTATTATTTTCCGGCTGCAGCGGCATATGCAAATGCATCGCTTGCCATAAGCAATGCAAAAAAACGATACGGCGAGGATGATCCGTGGCTATTGGTGCAAAGCCATTCCTTGACGGCGCTTGATGCAGAGCTCATTGCACTTGAAAAGGACCTTTCGGCTGGCTTCATGCCTCCACCCGAAAGCTTTGCTTCCGTTGCTTCGAAGGCAAGGGAGCTCCAAAGGAAGGCGGGCAGGCGCGGGCCCCAATTGCCATGGTACTATTCGTATATTGTGGGCTTTTTCTGCCTTGTAATCCTTGCAATATTAGCGCTCTTCCGGCTAAGGCCGCCAAGGAAAATAGCAGAGGAGGATGTGCCAAAAATCCGCAGCTTGCTGCAAAAGCTACGCGGAATTGAGCAGCAGGAAGAGGAGCAGAAGTAACCGCCTGCCGCAAGGCATTTGCCTGTTTTAGCTAATAAGGGGCAAAGAAGGCAGATTCGCGCCAAATACTTTTCTCCCCATGCTGCCCCTTAGGCCTGAAAAATAAAAAAATAGGGAGCCGTGGAAGGGCGCCGCTTGCATATTCGCGCAACTAATGCCCCTTCCTACGGGAATAATAAAAAATAAAAAAAAGCTCAACCCTGCAACTCGCCGTCGACCCAGATATCATACGCCGAATATGTGGCTGTCTTTGGCGCAATTACCTCGAAGAGCACGTTTCCATCGATGGTGTTGAACCCGTTCTGGGAATTTACGGGCCTTATGTCCGTGCACACGAAGTAATTCTTTGGCGCAGTTGAAGCATCCTTGAAGATCCCGACCATGAAATTGTCTGTCGTGTTGAGGTACATGGCGGAGGAGATGTTGCATACGGTGCCGTTGTTTATGAAATGGTTGCCCGTGACATAGTACCCTGTAAGTGAGAAGTTAAGGTCCGTAGTCGTTGCATTAATGCTTGCCGGCGAGAACGGCAGCAGTGGTGTTGCGCCTGCCTTGAAGAGGTACATCATTCCCCTGTCGACGGACTTGTTGTACAGTGTCCCTGATCCTGCAGTGGTATTGAGCCTCACTTCTGCCCATATCCTTCCGAAGAAGCCAACATACTGCTGCATTCTCGATGTGACGTTCAAGAGCGTGGACGTGCCGTTTTCAGAAGGCACCGCAACGTTCAGGTTGTCCGTCTGGTAAAGCGATGCCCTGGCCGAATAGGCCAATATTCCCAGTATCGCTATACCTACTACTGCATAATGCCAATTCCTCATTTTACATCATCTCTGTGATTTTTGTGGGTTTCCACTTTCAGACGCTGCCGGAAGCAGCACCTTCAAGATGGGAAATGAGTGGGGGCTTTGACGGTATATAAGGTTTGGCATTTCGTAGTGAACTTTCCCTCCTAAAAATACAATCGCTTGTATGCCTGAATTTTGGGCGGGCAATCTTTGGATGCCTAAAAAAACCGTTACGTTAAGATGCGATTCGATGTTCGCTTAGCACCGATTTTCCAATATTTTCCTGCCTTAAAAACCCTTTTTAAATAAAAAATTGAATTTATTGCTTTTCAATACCTTTATAACCTCTTTAATAGCAATAATTTCACCATAAAAAATCGTTTAAAAATTGATGGAAATAGCTTTAAAAAGGCGCAAAAATTAATCCCTGCACCCCTTCCTCCCTGTGAATATTGATGGTCATAATCCAGCGCAAGAAAGAGCAGTTCACAATAACCCTTCCAAAGGATGTCGTGACGCTGATGGGCTGGGACCGCGGCGATGAACTATACCCATACCCGGACGAAAAGGGGAACTTGATTCTAAAACATATCAAACCGGGCACCATGGACCGGGGGGCTGAAAGGACCGAGGCAAAAATTACCGAAAAGGGCGGCGTTACGAACAACGCCGGGCCAGGCGAAGGCAAATCCAACGCTTCACATAAAACCCACAAATCAAAGGGCCAGTTTACTTTTGGCTTTCCGGTCATGGCCCTGTTTGCGCTTTCCTTGTTTGGAATGGCCTTCCAGGGGCTGTTTTCCTTCCTTGGCGGAGCGCCCATCTTGCTTGCAGTAGGCGACCTTGAGGGCAATATGTCCGCATCGCCAATTCCGGCGCCTTCCCCGAGCATATCCCCTTCCCCCGAGATATCGCCTTCATTGCTCCCGTCAACATCCCTGCCATCGCCGATTCACTCAATTTTGCCTGAAATATCCGTTTTGCCATCGGTGTTGATTGCTGGTCCATCCTTTCCCGCTACTGGCAGCGAAGCGGATATTTCCTCGCCCACTCCCGGAGCATTGGTTTCCGCAGTGCCTTCAATAGAGCCATCCCCGGCATTTTCTTTGCCGGATGCATCGCCATCGGGTGCCCCATCCCCTGCCCCAACACCAAGTGCGAGCCCATCCCCCTCTGATTACCCTTCCCCCATGCCAACCCCCTCGATTTCCCCAAGCCCAAGCGATATCCCTTTTCCAACCCCGTCCTATAGCCCATCGCCCACTATTGGGCCTACGGATATGCCCTCCCCCATGCCTTCGCCCTCGTTTTCCCCATCGCCATCCGAACTGCCTTCCCCAATGCCAACCCCCTCAATTTCCCCAAGCCCAACAGAAAGCGCATCGCCTACTCCAACTGTTTCTATCGAGCCCTCCATAACGCCTTCGCCGGAAATATCGCCATCTCCTGCTGGAACAATTTCCCCAACCCCTTCCATAGGCGCATCCCCATCCCCAACGATTTCCCCAAATGAAACCGAACTGCTTCCGGAACAGCTCAACATTTCGGACCTGAATTTGACTGGCCGCGCGCTCAAAAAGCCAACGAAATTCAAAGTGGTCTTCAAGGACAAGAAAAAAAGCTACCGTTTGGGTGAGGACGTCCGCTTCAGCCTGGATTTCCTTGATGATTTGAACCAGAAAATTGCCGGCGGCAATTTCCGGCTTTTCCTTGTCGGTCCGATGGGTAGCGAGCAGGAAGTTGCCCTCTCCGATATTGCAGGCGGCAAGGAATTCCGCATGCCCGCAAGCAATGCGATGAGGCCGGGCATATACCATTTCCGGATTCAGGCATCGTTCAAGAAGGGGGCTTTGCCAAGGCAACAATTGCCAATTGATGGTTCTGTTGTAGATGGATCTGCGAGCATTTTCCCAACACCTGAAATTTTACCCTCTCCCTCCCAGCAAGCAACACCCCCATTCCCCCTTCCAACCGCTTCCATTGACGTTTCCATGCTCCCCTCCGTCTCCATTCCGGGAGCAACCCCTTCCCCGCTATCAGGTGCAAGCCCCTCGGATTTTCCAACCCAAGCTCCCGATGTTGTAATTCCAAGCGTACCTTCAATTGAAGCTTCTCCATCCATTTCCTCCCTGGAGGCATCGCCTACTGTTGCCTTAGATCCCGATGCATCCCCCTCAAATGCACCTGCCCTTATTCCAATGCCTTCATCTGTTGGACGCCCGATGCCAACAACCCCCGAACCCACTGAAGGCATTGCAGTTTCCCCTTCTCCAACCGATGCCCTCAGTCAACTCCAAGCAAATGACTCTCCCCCCTTCCCCGAAAATTCATCTGGCGTGCAAGGGTCCTCACAATTTGATGTATTCGATGAAGGCGAGGAGGAGGGCTTTGCCCTTGGCCTTGTGAACGTGAATACGCACAAGGGAATCTACCTTCCCGGCGAGGTCGCCAACATCACCATAGGGATTCTTAATCCAGACGGCAGCAGGGCGGATTCGGCGGATGTGGCTGTGGTTATTACCCTGCCCTCGGGAGCGAACGCCACGTTCACCACCGCTTCGGGCATTTGGGACAATAGCAATGGCGAATATACCTTCCTTTTCCAAGTAAGCGAAGCAGGCGTCCATTCTATTTATGCAAGCGCGCTAAAGCCAGAAGCGGGCATCGATGTGGACTTTTCTGACACTTTCGTTTCGCAGGCCTCCAGGGATTTTGATATCGTGCATGCAGAGCCAACGCTCGTATGGCTTGGGCTCAATCCTGCAAGGATTTCCATCACATCCGTTACGGGCGCCCAAAACGTCCGCGCAATCGATACGATCCCAAGCTCGTTTTCCGCGGCGCCCTCAACGCTTTCCAACCTGGACCTTGGCAATGGCTATAGGGAAATTTCCTTTGATCTTGGGAATTTTGCGCCCGGTGAAACCAAAACCATTGAATATGCCTACGAGCCGCCGGAAATCTCGCCAATGCTCTACCTGAAGCGGCCATTCCGCCTTGAATATGGCTCCGGGGAAAGATTCGAAGAGCCCCGGAACTGGACAATTGGCGCTGATGACCGCAACTACCAGCACGATTTCACCATATACTATAACCGCTCCGCTTCAGCAACAACTGCATACCCTTGGGAACCGACGGTCCTTTGCGCCAACTACTCGTATAATATCACGGTTGATGTTGTCAACGGAATAACCTCGGCCGATATCGACAATGTCTCCCTTCAGACATCCGTTGGCGGCTCGTATTCTAGCATTCCCTCGAACAGCTGGATATTTTGGGATTCGGATTCGAACCCGCACCGCATGGCGTTTACCGCATCCACAACCGCAAATGGCAATGGGCACAATGCGAGCGCCTTTACCGTGATCCCCCAAGCAACTGGCTCATATTCGCTTAGGAGCTTTATGAGCGTCCGCAACGGCGTCGTCCTCTTTTCAAGCAATATCCTTCCCGTGACCGTCATAAACTGCACCGATGTGGCGCTTGCAAACCGGGACATATCGATCAGGGCGCCGGACGGCACAAAAGACTACATGCTCCCGGGCCATATTAACTATGTTGCGCTCCCCCTTTTCAACTACGAGACCTCAAACCGGCTCAATGTCGATGCGTCGCTTAAGATTTTGCAGGGCGCAACGGACACTGGCTGGTATGCCGAGGAAGGGGTAAACCAGACGATCAATTTCAGCGCTTCGGATCCAACAGCAGTGAACCCATCCTTCAGCGAAAACGTTTCGCTTTGGAGGGTGTGGGTCCCGGATGACGCCGATACCGGCCAGCAATACGCCGCGCTTTTCCATGTGAATTACAATGGTGTTGTGAAGCAATACAGCAAAAGCTTTGACCTGCTTACGCAGCCCCTTACACTCGTCACTGCCGGCAATGACTATTCGGGCACAACCAATGAGGAAGCATTGGAGCGCTACAACATGTCCGTTGCGGTATGCAACAACGGCGATTCCGAAATCACCGATCTTAGCGTGAAGATCGAATACCCCATCGCCTATTATATTTATGATGGCTCCAACCCAAACAACAATTCCGGAGGGGAGGATTACATAGAGTTCAGCAACCTCTACCTTTCCACAGCAAAATGCTGGGGTGCAGTCCTTATCTTCAGGCCCTTCGATGTCACCGGGCTTGGGAATACCTTCACAACTACTGCCTCTTGGAATGGCGGCGCAAATTCCGTCCAGGACCTGAAATTCGTGCAGATGCCCTCGACCCTAGCCGACCAGCCCTTCCCGTTCCTTTGGGTATCCCAGGACGGTTTGGGATACTGGTCCAACCTTACAATTCCCCAGAATACCAGCAAAACCATTTTTGTCAGGATTCCCTGGATGGGCGGAGCCGGCACGGGCGATAATGATGTAAACCTCCATTTGCCAAGCGCCGAGCTTCCCCAGGGCTTTTTCAAGCCCTTCAATTTCTCCACAGGCATCCCCAAACCCGGCTATCCCCTGGGCTCGGAATCCGAAGGCTGGAAAATCAAGTATTATTCCTTCGACCAGCTCCAGGAATCCCAAACGATGGTAGTGAGCTTTACCACTAATGCATCCGCAACCCCTGCATTTTCACCCGGAGGCAAGGTGTTTTCCTTCAACATAAGGCAGTCGACCCAAGGCGAATCCGCCACTAGCGCCCTGAGGCGGTCCAAATTCGAGTACAATAAATATGTGATAGAAGTCGGTGGGCCGTTCATTAAAACGCAGCGCAGCTACAACGACCAGGCTTCATCATGGACTGCTGGCTTCCCGAGCCAATTCGCTTGCGGCTCATTCAATGTGAGCGTGCGCGCTTTCAATAAGGGAAATCAGGCTGTCACCTTGGCTAATGTGACAGAAACCCTGCCTTCCACAATAACCTCCTCAAACCATTCGCCTGCAGCATTTGATAGCGGTTCTTCCTTCGTTACCTGGGGCGATGCCATAAGCTTTGACCCAACTGGCATAACTGATGCAAAAAGCTACAACTACTCCTTCTCCACCCCGCAGGGTTCGCAAACGAACAAGCAGTTCCGGGTTTCAGTGCTTAACGGCAGCACCTTCGTCAACCATTACGGCCAGCTTTATTCAACAGAATTCCAATGCTCCGATTATCCCCAATACCAAAACCTTTCGGTTTCCCCTGGCACTTCCGGTTTCGGGTTCCCCAAAGATTTCGCGGTTGCCGTTTTCTCCAATTTCCACAACCTTACTGTCAACCTTTCAAAATCCCAAGACGGCACATCGAACTGGAGCGTCATCAACACAACCTATGTGAACGCCTCAGGCTCCTGGGCCTATGCCAATATCTCCCAATCCTTCAGCTGCTACGACATCGGATCCTGGTATTATAATTTCACAATATACGACGAGGACGGAAACATCAACATGACCGTGCCAAGCCTCGCTACGGTTTATACGGTCACGGCCGATACCCTGCAGATTACCTTGGTCCAAGGGAATGCGTCCCTTGCCAACCGGAGCGGATCCGACCTTGACCAGCTGGTCGTGTTTGTCAACGATACCAATGGCACCGCGGTATCCGGCATCGGCCTCAACTTTTCCGTAACTTACGATGGCACAAATTACGGCCCTGCACAAATCAACACCACCAATTCATCCGGGCATCTGCACTATTATTTCAATGCCACCTGCTCCCCGACCGAATACGCATCAAGGCCCGACCAGAGCTGGAAAGTCACGCTTGCGGGAAGCTCCTGCTACAACGACATTACATCCACAATCTATGCGATGCAGATCAAAGGCTCCCTGGCCAACAACGTGACAAACCCCAAGGGCGACCAGAATTATACCGAGCCTGCAGGAATCCTGGCGCAAGGCAATGTGAAGGATGATTGCGGAAATTTCATTTCCCCGGTCCAGGATTCGACCATCTCCGCGAATTTCAACTTCACGGACAATACCTCCTCCCAATTCTGCGCTGGCCAAAGCCTTGGCGGAGGCTTCTTCGAGTGCACATGGACGACAACGGATTCGTATGGGGGCTATTACAATGTCACCATGAATACTACTGCGGATAAATATTACCCCGCATTCCTTACAAGGGTCGGCCCCGATCCCGCGTACCTTTTCTACCTCTATTCCAAGCCAAAGCTATCCGGGGAGACGCGAACGCCCCTGCAGGATGGCTGGGGGATGCCGATCAATTTTACCATCAACTTGACAACTCCCGCCTATTATGTCAATTCGACTGCGCACCTCTGGCTCGGGGATGATGCTGCTGCATCGGATTTCGAAGCGCCAGATGGCCGTACCTGCGGCGGGCTTGCATGCGTAAACAAAACCATGAACTGGAGCTATGCCTTCAACTGCGACAACTCTGGCGGGTCGCAGGTCGGCACCTGGTTCTACAAATTCACCGCAAACACCTCCGAGCAAATCAATTCCGAAACAAGCGTTAATTCCACGACCGTGGAAAAGGACGATATCGAAATATTCCATTCGGCCGGCAACAATTCGATTGCCAACCGCTCAGGCGAGCAAATTGCAAGGTTTACTGTCAACCTGACGGACACGGATAGGAATGTCGTTGCAGGCTCCCCCTATTCCACCCTGACCTTCAACGTCACCACAAATGGGATCACAAATGCGACCTATGGCACAAACACCACCAACTCCTCCGGAAGCGCTGATTTCTATTTCAATGCGACTTGCGGGAATGCGGTTGGAAGGCAGAGCTGGTTTGCCTACACTACAGCCAATGCATGCTACAAGGATTACCTCTCAGCGCAGTTCTTCGTGGATGTTTACGGGGATTACCAATTCGAAATCTCCACACTCAATGGCACTGGCGCGGAGTACACAATTGGCCAAAATGTCACGCTGACCCTGACCACTAGGGATGAGTGCTTTGTGTTGGTTGCAAATGCGACCCCCGGCTTTAGCTTTTCAGGCCCGTTCAACACGAGTTCCTGCTCCGGGAATGACATCGTAAACTACAGCAACGGCACCTATTCCTGCACATTCAATACAAGCGCCCTCTCCGCCGGCTTTTATGCGGTCACCGCAAATGTTTCGAAGCAATATTACAATTTCAATTTCACGACCCAGGCAAACACCTTCAAGCTGAATGCGCCAATCAATACCGAGCCCGCCCTTCTTAGCATTGCTGCGTACCCAAATCCCGCAGGCTGGGGAGAGCAGCTTAACTTTTCCGTGTTGGTATCTGATGCGCAGTCTCAGGACGTCGTGGTTACCCTATTCAACGGGAACAATAGCGCAGGCCCATTCGCCGAGCTAAATACGACGACCTGCGTTGGATGCGCAAATAGCACCGTCAACTTCACCATTGACCGGACATTCGTTTGCTCCGATATAGGCCTTAAGCATTTCACATTCAATGGAACGGATGAGCAAATGCTCAACGGTACATCCGAAATCGGCAACTGGACAGTAAGCCCGGACAATGTCACAGTAACGCTCGTTTCCGGCAACAACACCAACGTGACAAGGACCAACAGCACAGTCAAGCTGATACTCAATGCATATGACTCCGACAACCGCTCCAGTGCCCTTAATGCAAATGCGACGATTTGGGTCACTACAAACGGCGCTTCATTTGATTCGGGGAATTCCACCCAGACCAATTCCAGCGGGAATTTCAGCATAATATTCCAGCCCACTTGCAGCTATTCCATCGGGCAGCAACTATGGAAGGGCGGTATTGCGAACGATGCCTGCTATGCGACCACCAATTCCTCCATATCCGGCGCGATCTTCGTAACCGGGGCGCTAAACAACAATATCACCCTGCCACTCAACCAATACATTATGCAGGGTGCGAATGTCACCTTGCATGGCAATGTGACCGACGATTGCAATGTTGCAGTCGCCGGCGCAACTGTCAATTTCACAATCCAGGACGGGGGCGGCCCCCAGCAGTGCGCGCCTGTTTATGATGAGGGCTTTGGCTCGTACAATTGCACATTGAATACCTCCTCACTCACAGGCGGAACTTACCTTGTGATCATGGGATCCGCAAAGACCTATTATACGAATGCATCGGCAAGGCTGGAAAATTCGTTCCACGTAGCGACTGCGCCCGTCCTTACAAATCCGCTTGTCAACATGAGCGCCGTATATTGGGGCGGAGGCCTCGTATTCAATGTGACTTTGAGCGACAAGGATGACAATGTCACGGTTTACCTTTGGGACAAGGCGCCCGGCGCCTCGGAATACAGCTTGCTTAGCTCGCAGGCATGCAACAATTGCACTGACCGCAATGTCAGCTTCACCTACTCCATCCCCACCGCCTGCAGCAACTTCGGCTACTGGCAGTTCAAATTCAATGCGACAGATTTGGTGAACCTGACCGCGCAAACCATAAACCAGACTTACGAACTTACAAAACGGAACGTTTCCGGCAGCCTGATTTCCGGAGGCAACTCCAACGTGAGCAGGCCAAACACGGCTATTTCCCTGGAGGTCAAGTTCCTGGATGCGTTCGATAGCGAGCAGGATATTGGCACGGGCAAATCCGGCACCCTTTACGTAACTACGGCGACCGGCTCCCAGGCATTCTTGACAGGAGGAGCAAACACTTCCGTGAATGGGATTCTTAGGCGCTCATTCAACCCCACTTGCAGCTGGAGCATCGGGCCGCAGAAATGGAAGATGGAGTTTGCGGGTGATTCCTGCTACTATGCGGCAAACTCCAGCGGATATGACGTCAATGTCACAACCGGCCCCCTGAACAACAGCATCGTAAGCCCGCTAAGCGCGGTATGCTATACGCCTAGCACCATGATCACGATCAATGCAACTGCCTCGGATGAGTGCAGTGGGGTTGCATCCGCAACCGTTCCGGTTTTCATACGAAGGGGCACTAACTTCAATTGCGGATCCACAACCGACCTTGGCTCCGGGAATTACAGCTGCGTTTGGGATTCGTCTGGAAGGAGCTATGGCACGTATAATGTCACGGTCAATTCAAGCAAACCATACTACGACAACGGCACCAATACCTCTGTGGATTCCCTGAGGCTTGCAGCATATCCCGAGCTGAACAATCCGGTTGTGAATACCCTCGTTGATGGCTGGGGAGTTGAGCGCACCTTCAATATCACCGTCAAGGATCCCTCTGGCGACACCCTCAATGTCAGCTTCTGGACGCGGGCTTCAGGCAGCGCCGAGTGGACCCTGAGGGGCTCGCAGCTTTGCAATTCATGCAGCTCGGATACCAACCTATCCTTTACCGACCTTGAATTCACCTGCTCCAACCTGCAATCCAACGGCACGTGGGAATTCAAATTCAATGCCACGACCAGCCTTTGCACCAACCTTTACAACCAGTCCGAAATAGGCAATTTCACCCTCGAAAAAGACGACGTATTTGTTTTGCAGGCCTCAAGCGATGCAACGGCCTTCCGCGAGGCAAGCGGGATTGCAAACCTGCGGCTGCTTGTTAACGACACGGATAATGCCTCAATCGTGGGAGCGGGCGTTAACGGCTCCTTCTGGGTTACTACGGATGGCATCGTTTTCGATTCGGGGTATTACAACCAAACAAACGCTTCCGGCTACCTGAACTACCAATTCAATCCAAGCTGCAGCTACAAGGCGCAGCAGCAGGCGTGGCGCGGCGGCGTACTAAACGATGTGTGCTATAAGACAAAGAATTCGAGCGATGCCACCTTCGATGTCATCGGCCAAATCCTTGTTGAGCTCAGTTCCCCACCCGCGCTATCTACCTTCAATGTCACAAATAACGTGACCATAAGGCTGAATGTCACATCGGAATGCATTGCGCAAGAGGGTTTCATCAATTCCTCAGAAGTGAACCTCACACTATTGCACAACCAGACCGGCGACCAGTTTTCATGTTCGCCCGTGAATAATGAGACGAACGGCTACTACAACTGCTCCTTCCCAACTGTTGGAAGGCAGCAGGGGAATTACAGCGTCCGGGCGAATGCATCTTATGATTATTACACCTTCAACTCCTCCCTGTTCCTCAACCACTTCTACCTAAGGAACCTCCTCACCAATGCATCCGGGCTCGTCATGAACCTCACATCGGGGGGCTGGGGAAGGAGCTATCAATTCAACGTCACAATTGACGATCCCGAGAACGAAACCGTCACGTGCCAGCTATTCACCAACACTTCGGGCTTTTGGGCATACCGGGGGAACGGCACCATTGCAAGCGGCCAGGGGAACTGCACGGTTGTTGTGGACCATTTCGAATGCAGCGATATCCTCAACGGGTCGCAATTCATGTTCCAGATAATAAATGGGGAGCCCTCTAACACGTATAACACCTCGATTGGGCCGCTGTTCAACCTAACTGAGGATTCGGTTTCACTTTCTCTTGTTAGCGGGAATGGCGCATCCGTGAACAGGTCCGGGGGCAATTTCACCGCGCTTGGCATCCGCGTTAATGACCAGGAGTGGGGCAGGTATGCCCCATCAGCCAACGGCTCGATCTGGATCACAACCGATGGCGTAAATCTCGATGGCGGGAATGCAACGCAATCGAATTCATCGGGCCACCTGGAAATAGCGTTCAATCCATCATGCAGCTATGCTGCCGGCACCCAGCAATGGTTCGGCGGCATTCATGACGGATGCTACATCGCTGTAAATACCACAAACTACACCCTCGACATCTACGGCTCCCTCCTGAATACAATCGCCGGGCCCCTTGGCATTGAGGTATTTCGCGGCGACAATGTCACCATAAATGGCACCGTTATCACGGACTGCTCCTTGCCAATTGCAGATGCGCTTGTGAACTTTTCAGCAAGGCACAACAACACCCAAACTTCGTATGCGTGTTCACCGGTTTCTAATTACTCTGATGGCAATTACAGCTGCATCCTGAATACTTCCTCGCTCATTGCCGGGGCATACAACATCTCCATGAACTCCTCCCTTGCATTCCACAATCCCGATACGGCAATTGCAGTATTTGTGGCATCATCGAGCTCGTTTTTTGTTGAGACCGTGCCCTATTTCACTGCGGAGAACGTGTCGCCAGCAATTGGAGGATGGGGGGAAACCTTCTACGTATCTGCGAACGTTTCCGATGAGGACAATGACACGTTGACCGTCCAGGCGTATGTGATGCAGCTTGAGCCCTCGCTTGGAAGCTGGTCGTCCCTTGGCTCGCTTTCAAGGCAGGGCCAGAACAAGAGCGTGAATTTTTCCAAGACCTTCGCTTCCGGGGACATTGGCCTTTGGAGCGCGAAGCTCAACATGACCGAGGACGATATATGGAATGCTTCCTCCATTGAGATTAATTTCACAATCGAGCGCGACGACACATCGCAGGTGCATTACCTTGGCAACGACTCAACTGTAAGCCGGCTTGGCACTTCCAACACTACCCGGCTGATCGTAAGGGTGGTTGATACCGACAAGCCCTCGAACAATATCATTGGGGAGGAAGGCCGCCTGTGGGTCACGACAAACGGCACCAGTTATGATTCCGGCACTTTCATCTCAACCAACTCCTCGGGCTATTTCCAGGGCACTGGCGGCAGCGTTTATTTCGACCCCACCTGCAGCTACTCTGTTGGGGTGCAGAAATGGAAAATCGGGATGCTAAACGAGTCCACGCTTTACAAGCCCTCGAATTCCTCCGAATTCATCATGACAATCACATCCGAAATGACGGCGCAGCTGTATGCGCCGGTAAATCAAACCTATCTGCGCGGAGTGGACAATATCAACCTGCGCGCAAACGTCTCGGACCTTGACGCCTCATGCGGGATGGTGACCGGCGCGGATGTTGTGATGTCGCCAGTGGATGGCGCGTCCTGCACCGGCGCAGACGAGGGCAACGGGTTCTACAATTGCACGATTTCCAACAGCACCACTTCAGGATGGGATTTTGGATGGTACAACGTCACCGTCAATGTAAGCCGGCCTTATTATGGCAATATTTCCGCGGTGCGCAACCTCAGCTTTTACATAGCCAGCAGGCCAACCCTAACTTCCCCCGGAATCACCCCCGGCTCGGATGGCTGGGGGGCGCAATTCAACTTTTCCGTCACTGCAAATGACAACGACGGGAACAACCTGACCGTCTATTTGTTCAAGCGATTGGCAGGCGGCAATTGGACCTTCCTGCAATCCCAGACCTGCGGCCCCTGCTCGAGCGAAAACATGCTCTTCATCCAGTATTTCAACAACACGGATGTTGGCTCATCGGAATTCTTCTTCAATGCAAGCGACGCTTACGGCTACACCGCAAATACAACTGTCACCGCATTCACGCTGAACAAGGATTCGGTCTCGATTGAAATCGAGTCGGGGATAAATGGCATGGCCGCAAGGGAGGGGACGGGCACGATCCCCCTTGTGCTAAGGGTATATGACACCACCAAGGGCGAATATGTGCCTTCTGGAGTCAATACGACGTTCCTCATCACCACGGATGGCTCCACTTACCTTTCAACAAACGTTACGACGAATTCGTCGGGGCACCTATCCCTTGATTTCGACCCCACCTGCAGCTACAGCTCCGGAACGCAGCGCTGGCGGGGCGGGGTCCAAAACGACCTCTATTACTCGAATTCCCTGACCACCACGCTTTCACTATTTGTGAACGGCTCGCTCCGCAACAGCCTGGAGCTGCCATTCAACGGGAGCTCGTTTAATTCGTCCAATATGATCCTAATAAGGATGAATGTTTCAACGGAATGCGCTGCTGAAGGGCTGATCAATTCCTCGTCAGTTGTGATGCAGCTCCAATCCCCAACCAATGCCACCGAGTCCTGCACTCCTGTTGTAAACGAGGGCAACGGATATTACAACTGCTCGTGGGACTCGACCGGAAAAACCATCGGGCTTTGGAGCATAAGGCTCAATAGCACCAATTCCAGCACATATGCGAATTCCACCCTCTTCCAAGACCGGTTCACCCTCATAAACTCGCCTGCAACTGCGGAAAACTTCACTGTCACGCCTTCCTCCGGGGGCTGGACACGGGTATATT
>Ga0209542_10008626_pt1 | contig 18974 bp, 18 predicted proteins | sample RifCSPhighO2_01_FD_184028 | JGI IMG/M metagenome (GOLD analysis project Ga0209542, IMG submission 184028) | Soil microbial communities from Rifle, Colorado - Rifle CSP2_plank highO2_0.1 (SPAdes) (version 2) | ecosystem: Environmental > Terrestrial > Deep subsurface > Rock core/Sediment ...
ACGTACCAAATAAATGCCGAAAACCGTTGAAAGACCGGCGATAAGGCTGTAGAGAAATAAGTTTAAGAACATAAATTTGGGAGTAAGGGTCAGACCCTTAAGGGTCTGACCCTTACTCCAAAAAGACTCCCAAATGTTTCGCTTATTCAAGAACCCCTCACCCTCAAATCGTATAAAATATCCTCTATTTTTCTTAAATTTCTTTCAACCTCGTCGTATTTCTGCCTTAATTTTCCCTCCAGGCCTATTTTAGTCATCTCTTCAATGACTTTTTCTACGGTTTCTTTATAATCAAGTATTTTCTCAAAGTTTTTTGAGCCGGCCAGAGTGATGGCTTTTCTAACCAATTCACCGGTAAAATCACAAAATCCGCCGATGATTTCCTCCGGCTTAACTTTAATAAAATCAGGGATCTTTTCAGGGCTCTGACTTAAAAAATCATAAAAAACTTTTGCCTCAATATACTCCTCAACCGCCTCTTTATAAAATCCAGCATTAACCAAATCCAAATTTTTTTGAATCAGTTTATTAGCTGTCTTAAAAATATTCTCTATCTCTTCAATGACTTCTTGGCTCTCCCTTAAATTATCCCTTCTTAAGAGGGCGATCGCCTTTTTTGATTTTGTCCTAATCCGGTCTGAATGTTTTTTGAGTTCGTAAACCAAATCCCGGCCTTTTTGATATTCCTGAATTGATTTTTTAAATAAATTGTTCAAGTAAGTAAATCAAGCAAGATAAGTAAATTAAGCAAGATAAGCTTAATTTACTTAATTTACTTATCTCGCTTATCTCGCTTATCCTCTTAAAATCTCTTTTTCTAATTGAATATCTAAAATACTTAGCCAAGTGCGCAGATGGCTGAAAAACGGATCTTTTGGATTCGTCTTTCCTCGTCTTAAATGGTGGATGGCGCCGATAGCGACGGCCATAAAACGAACATAAGCGCTTTTAGCCGCCTCCCCCTCATAAGCCGAAAATTCCTTGTCATGCTTTTCTAATTCTTGACGCACTTCTTTTCTGTCTATCTGATATTCTTGGTAGCGCATCTTAATCAATTTTCCCCAAGGGGAAATATGCTTTCTATGAATGCCTAATTCTTTAAGCCACCCCTGAAACATCTGCGGCGTTTTCTGCCGCACCTCTCGCCAAAAATGTATCTTATCATGGCTCTTTAAATAGATATCGTCAAGAGCAAATAAAAGAAGGCAAAGACCGGTCACGCCCAACTCGTTAAAAAGGCGGTCCTGTTCTTCTTCTCTCTGGCGAAAAAAATTAAAATAGCGGCGGAACTCTTCGTCTTTAAAAACTTCAAAAGCCGATTTTAAAACAAAATCAATCAGCCGCCGGCTGGTTTCGTCAGCCGATTCTTCGGTTTTTGGTCCGTTGAATCCAAAAATATATTTAATCAATTTGCGCATATAATTTTTGATGGGCTTATCCTTTAAAAGATTTATCCACGCACCAGAAGACCACGGGTTTACCCGCGGATGAATGGTCTTCGGCTTGCCCCGCACCTTTTCTACTGATGAAATCTCCGAAGACAGCGATCGCATCTCTCCTATACCTCTGTTGTTTTTCTGCGGATTCAATTGTAGAAAAGGTGCGGGGTGAAGATTTCGCACCACGGGCAAGCCCGAAGGGCTTGACCGTAAAGTGAGGATACCACGGGCTTGCCCGTGGAGCTTCATTTTTCTTTTTCCAATGGCTTTAAAAATTCCGTTGATAAAAGCCAGGGAGCCATCCGCCGCACTTTTTCTAAAATCCTTTCTTTTTCTTCATTATTTTTGGCCAAAGCAAATTTAGCCCGCAGTTTTTTGAGCTTTTCCCGGCGCTTTTGGCGCCGATGCAATTCCGTCTGCCTTATCCGTCCTTTTTTCATAATTTATAATTCAATCACATATAACCCCTTTTTCTCAATTTCTTTTTTCTGTCCAATCGCCCTTTTTTATTTTAAAATCAGCCAATCTTAATTCAAATTTCTTTTTGCCTGATTTTACCAAGTCAAAATATTTTGGCCAAATTTTCTTTTTAATTATTGCCATAATTCTAATAAACTACTAAATTTATTCCCTGAGCGGAGCGACCGCAGGGAGCAAAGTCGAAGGGTCTTAGCCTTCGACTCGCTCGCTCGCTTCGCAGGCGAAGCGGGCTTCGCTCGTTCAGGCAATAATCTATTTCTAATTGCTTCCATAAAATTCCCGATACCGACAATATTCACATTGGCTGTGAACAGCCGGCTTTTCGCCTTTGATAATTTCCTGCACCTGTTGTAAAATTTCACGGCCGCGAGAAGGATTCACCGCCATCTCCACTAATTCTGTTTTAAAGTTGACTATTCTCTCTTTATATCTCTCCGGCCAGAAAAAAAGAAGATAACCATTAGGAGCCGGCTCAAAACCATTTTTTTCCAAAAGAAGAGTATAAAGGTCTAATTGATGCTGATAATGCTCATGAGTGTCTTCTTTAGTCGGATAGCCGCGGGTCTTAAAATCAAAAATAATATACTTTTTGTCCGGCGCGACCAAAAGCTCATCAATGGCTCCGGCCAATAAAATGTCGTATTCAGGAAATTCAGCTCTTAAGCCGCCCCGGCCAAAATCAATATTTCGCCAAATATTTAGCTTCTCCATATCGTCAAACAATCGCCCGTCAATTTTCCCGGCAATTTCCAGCGGCAATTCGCCCTTTTTTCTGTATTCGTCAAAGTAGGCCTTGAATATATTATCCATGCCGTCCGGCAAAGAAGGATAAATGCCTCGCGGCCGCTTGACTTCTTCATTGGCAAAAAGCCATAAACAGCGCGGACATTCTGAAAGGTAACCAATAGCTGATGGAGAAACTTTAAACATCACAAGTATTATACAAAAATTATCTCTTTATTTCAACTATTTTGTTTCTTTTTAAATAATTAAAAAGATATTTATGACCAAACTATTGAATTAATTCAAAAAAGAAGTTAATATTATTTAGCGCTCATAAAATGGTTTGCAATTTAACAGTTCCTTACAAAAATAGGATAACAAAGGGAGGAAAAGGAAAAATGGTCAAAAAGGTGAGAATGGTTAAGAAGAAAAAGATAGCTTGGGAAAAAGTAATAAAAAAACAACAGGAATCAGAAACCAGAAGACTTTATCAAAATCATTTAAAAGGAATTACCCTTTTTGAACAGGGTAAATTTAAAGAAGCGCTCTCAATATTTCTGTATCTTTTATCGCAAGATGAAATTAAAAAGAGCCCTGCCCTGTCGGTTGAAATGCTCAGAAGTTTAGGTGGAGTTTATTTTAAACTCCAAGATTATAAGAAATCATTAGATTATTATCTTGAGGCCTTAAAAAGGACGAAAGAAAATCTAAGTTCTTTTAAAGCAGTCAGAGAAAACATTAAAAAAGAGCTCGCCTTTACATTGATGTTGAAATTAGCCACGGCTGGACAAGTAGAAACCGCTTTAAAATTATGTGAATTCAGATTGAGGGCAAATCCAAAAGATATTGCTTTAATAGAGGTAAGGGGAAATCTTTTAAATAACCTAGGGCTTTGGGAGGAATCAATTCTGTGTTATGAAGAGGTGTTAGAGCTTGACCCGCCGTCAGGGCTCAATCCGAACACCCTGATTTTTAATTCTTTCTTGCGCCTCGGCGCTTTTTTTGTTCCCGATATCTCTTAATAACCTCATAAGGAGTTAAATGATTGAGGCAATCCATATATCTTCTTTGAAGTTTTTTCTCAATGGAACGAATGAATTTCTTTGAATATTTTGAAATATCACTGCCCTTGGGCATGTCTTTCCTAATACAGCCGTTGGTGTTTTCCACTGTTCCTTTTTCCCAAGAAGAATAAGGATGACAGAAATATATTTTTACCTTCAATGCTTTTCCCAGCTTTTTATGGAATTGGAGCAAAAGATCATTATCCGTAGTAATCGTTTTTAATTCTGGAAATCTTTTTTTAATCTTCTTAAAAGCAAGCTCGACATTATCTGTGGTAGTTTGGACGATCTGTTCAAGAAACGGACCTCTTGATTTTCTATCTGTGACATTTAAGATGACTCCTTTGCCGCTTTTGCCCGAAACGAGAAAGTCTGCTTCGGCATCGCCGATTCTCTCTCTTTTATTGATAAATAATGGTCTTTTATCGATAAATATCCTGTCTTCAAGCTTTTTGCCTTTTGCTCGGCGCCTCCAGCGCCGAGTTTTTCTTTTGTTTCGATACGCTTCAATTCTTCGTCCGTAAACGCTCTTAATGTAGCGGTAAATGCTGTCTTTAGAAGTTGAAGGTAAACACTTTTCGTGTTTTTTGATTCTTCCGGCGATGTTTACCGGAGACTGATCGTCGTAGAGTCCCGCCTCAACGAATTTCTGCAGTTTAGAATTCCGAACAATTTTCATCCCTTGATACTTGGCCTCTTTTCTTCGACAGCGCGCCTTATGGCGCGCTTTTTTGGCGTCGTATTTCCCTTTGACGCTGTTTAATCTGATCTCATCTAAAATTGTTGAGACGGAACGTTTTAATGACTTGGCTATTTCTCTAAGAGAGTAGCCTTTTGTTTTTAAAATACTGATTTCGTGACGTTCGCTTTTGGAAAGATGCGAGAACTTTTTTGTTTTTTTTCATGCTTTAATTCTACAAGTGTTCGGATTCAAATGCGAATGTGGGTAATTAGTTTAATCTGCGCAGGAAGCCAGCAGTTGTTCGCGGTAGAACGCTGTTAAGCTAAATGCGTAAAAGAAAGGAGGGGATGAGGGGGATGATTGCGATTAGTTTTTTTAATAGCCTGTGGATAAATAATTTATTGAAATGACCTGGACCCATGCCTATAGCCCTAAGGTGGTGAGGCTAAAGAAAAAAAGCCAAGAAGCCTTAGGGTGAACCGGAGCCGCAGAAGGAAAAATAATTAATTCTTATCCTCATGGATTCCTTCTGCGGCTCCATATTTTTAAAAAAGCTCTTTTAATTCTTTCAACCGGGGAAACCGCGACCCAGTGATTGATAGCTGGGTTATCCGATTGGATTCTAAAAAGCGGTTTCCCGAACTTTACTTTAAATGAGATCACAGAGAAATGGGGAGTATACCTCTTCTTTTCTAAATAACCCCATACCTTCTCTGTGATCTCTTTTCTTTTTGGGGCGCTAAAGCCCTTTTTTTATTTTCTGGATTCCTGCCTTTAGGCAGAGATAGGGCTTCGGCTAAAGCCGGGACTCCAATATATTTTTTAATACTCTCCATCTTATTTTCTTTTCTTCTGGCGGCACATTATCTTTTAGTTTTGCCGCGGCAGTGCCGGGCCTGGGAGAATAGCGGGCAATATAGGCCTGATTAAATTTAGCCCATTTAAAAAGTTTAACCGTGTTTTGGAACTGCTTTTCGGTTTCCGTGGGAAAACCGACAATAATATCGGTTGAAATTTTAACGCCGGGAATTTTTCGCCGGATTTTTTTTATTAAATTTCTATAATGCGCTGTCGTATAGCCCCGGTTCATTTTTTTAAGAATTTGATTATCGCCGGACTGAATCGGCAGATGGATTTCTTTAGCTATTTTTTTACTTTGGGCTATTGTTTTAATCAATTCATCGGACATATCTTTTGGGTGAGAGGTGAGAAATTTAAGGTGAAAATTACCGGGGATGTTATTGAGGAGTTTTAGAAGGTCTGGGAAATTGATTTTGGAGCAGCTCCAATGGAGCAGCTCCATTGGAGCTGCTCCAAAATCTGAATAGCTATTTACGTTCTGGCCTAATAAAATAATTTCTTGATACCCTTTTTTAACCAAATCTTTTACTTCTTTGATAATTTTTTTAGCTGGCCTTGAATGCTCCCGGCCGCGAGTATAAGGCACGGCGCAATAACTGCAAAAGTTGTTGCAGCCGGTCATAATCGGAACATAAGCCAAAGATGAGGATTGGTATTTTGGTTTAATGGAAAAATCGCAAAAAGGCCAGAGTTCATTAACCCTGTTTTTTAGTTTTATTTTATCTTTTTTAAGCAGGCAGCCGGTCAAGATAATTTTGTATTTTGTATCTTGTATCTTGTATTTAGTATTTTTAAGTTGATTGATTTTGGCGTAAAGCCGGTCAATGGCTGATTGGCGAACTGAACAGGCATTGAGCACGATTAAATCCGCCTCGGCTAATTTTTGAGTCGGTTGATGGCCTTGTTTTTCCAACTTGGCCGCAATTCGTTCGCTGTCTGACTTATTCATTTGACACCCATAAGTAATGATATAATACTTCATAATAAAGATTTATTCATTCTTGCCCCGCGCCAAAGCGAAGCTTTTGGCGCGGGGTGGCAGCCATAAGTGATAATGTGGTATTTCATAGAATTTTGATTTATGTTATACTAAGCTTACTTTACTTGAGAAATATTAAAATTTCAATATATGGAGAAAATCTATCTATCTATTATTATTCCAGCTTATAATGAAGAGAAAAGTATTGGCAATACTTTATTGGCGATTGACTACTATTTATCTAAACAAAATTACTCTTATGAGATTATGGTGGTGAGCGACGGCTCAAAAGATAAAACAACCAAGATAGTCAAGAATTTCGCCAATTTAATTCAGAATCTAAAATTGATTGACAGCCAGCCAAATCATGGCAAAGGTTATGTGGTTAGATTAGGCATGCTTGAAGCCAAGGGCCAATACCGGCTTTTTATGGACGCTGACAATTCCACTTCTTTAAAACATTTAGAAAAAATGTGGCCGTATTTTAAGGAGGGTTATCAAATAGTGATTGGTTCTCGTGATAAAAAGGATGTCAAAGGAGCCAGACAAGCCGTGCCTCAACCATTTTTGAAAAGACAGCTGGGCAATTTAGGCAATCTTTTGATTCAGATAGTGGCCGTGTCGGGCATCTGGGACACTCAATGCGGTTTTAAAACGTTTACGGCTAAGGCGGCTAAAGATATTTTTTCCAGATGTCTGATTAACCGCTGGGGTTTTGATATTGAGGCCTTGGCTTTGGCGCGGCGTTTAGATTATAAAATTGCCATTATTCCGGTCAACTGGATCAATAACCCGGATAGCCGGGTGAGCTGGAAGGGATATTTGCGGACCTTTGTGGAGCTTTTTAAGATTAAATGGAATTTGATGACGGATAAATATAAGTTAAAACATTGAATTTAGAATCTGGAATTCAGAATTTAGAATAGGAATACAGAATATTGAATTTAGAATAAAATTTTAACCCTGTATTCTAAATTCTTAATTCCCATTCTAAGTTCTTAATTCTAAATTCAAGATTCTAGATAATTTGTATTTGATAATTTATGAAACAACCGGTCTCTGAATTGAGATTAGATTTAGTCAGCAACGACTGGGTCATTATTGCGACTGGCCGGGGCAGAAGGCCGGAAACTTTTAGCCCGAAGAAGCGAGCTCAAAAACCGGCTTCGGCCAAGAACTGTCCGTTTTGTCAGCCGCAAATTTTAGAAAAAGCCATTTTAAAATACGGCGAGTCCAAAAATGACTGGAGCGTTATGGTCATGCCCAATGATTATCCGGTTTTTGCCCAAGGAGAAGACCTTAACGAAAGAGCCAGCGGGCCGAATAAAATTATGGACGGTCTTGGCTTTCACGAGGTGATTATCACTAAAGACCACCGAAAGCAAATGGCTCAATTTTCCCAAAAAGAAATTAAAGAGGTGATTGATGTTTACCAGACCAGATACCTTGATTTAATGAACAAAAAATTCATAAAATACATTTCTATTTTTCATAACCACGGCCAAGAGGCCGGCGCTTCCATAGCCCATCCTCATTCTCAATTGATGGCTATTCCGGTCATAGACCCGGATTTAAGGGGAAGCGTTGAAGGAGCGGAGAAATATTATCTGAAAAATAAAAAATGCGTTTACTGCGCTATGATTGAATGGGACTCCAAAGAAGGCAAAAGAATAATTTATGAAAACGATAAATTTATTGTTTTATCTCCTTTTGCTCCTAAAGTTTCTTTTGAAACAAGGGTTTATCCGAAAGAGCATCTGCCTTATTTTGAAAAGATGAGCGAAAAAGAAAAAGAGCTTTTTGCCGAGGCGTTTGGAATTGCCTTGACGAAGCTTTATCAGGGACTCGGCGACCCGGCCTATAATTTTTATATCCACACCGCTCCCTGCGACAGGGGGAATTATAAGCATTATCACTGGCATTTGATTATTTTGCCAAAAACCGCTGTTTGGGCCGGGTTTGAATTGGGCACGGGCATAGAGGTTAGCACTATTGAGCCGGAAAGGGCGGCGGATTTTTTGAGAAAACAATAATTTTTTAAAAATCCCAATTTCAAAATCCCAAGGTCAAATAAAATCCCAAATCCCAATGTCTAAATAATAATAAATCTGGGATTTGGACATTGAGATTTTATTTGACCTTGGATATTGGGATTTGGGATTTATAGAAATGTCATTTCCTCCTCAACTTATCACTTTTTTAATCGCTGCTTTGCCGCTTTCAGAATTGCGCGGCGCCATTCCTTTGGCTTTAACCGTCTACGGGCTTTCGCCTTTAAGCGCTTTTATTTGGGCGGTTTTGGGCAATATGGCGCCGGTGATTTTTCTGGTTTGGCTACTGGAACCGGTTTCAAGATATTTAAGCCGTCATTTTTATTTTTTCAACCGTTTTTTTACCTGGCTTTTTGAACGGACGAGAAAAAAACACAGCCGTCATTTTGAAATCTGGGGCAGTCTGGCTTTAGTGACTTTTGTGGCTATTCCTTTGCCTTTGACCGGCGGCTGGGCCGGCGCGGCCGCGGCTTTTGTTTTCGGCGTGCCCAAAAAACTTGCCCTACCTTTGATTTTTTTAGGAGTTGTTATGGCCGGGTTGCTTGTAACTTTAATTAGCTTAGGAATTCTTGGAGTAGCTCCATTGGATATTTAGGAGCCTATATTTAGGAGCCTCGCTCCTAAAAGATTTAGGAGCGAGGCTCCTAAGTCCAGGCTCCTACCAAAAACTTTTATGAATCAACGACCGCTTATTATCGCCAATTGGAAAATGAATCCGACTACGCTTAAAGAGGCCGAGCATCTTTTTGAAGTGGTGAATAAGGGAGTTAAACCAATCAAAAATGTAGAGGTGGTTATTTGCCCGCCATTTGTTTTTCTTTCAGTCTTTAGTCTTCGGTCTTCGGTCTTAAAACTCGGGGGTCAAAATTGCTATTGGGAACAAAAAGGCGCTTATACCGGTGAAGTTTCTCCTTTGATGCTTAAAGATTTGGGCTGTGAATATGCGCTTGTCGGTCATTCTGAAAGGCGCCAATATTTCGGCGAAACCGATGAAATAGTCAATAAAAAAATTAAAAGCGCTCTCAAATCGCGGCTCAAGCCGATTTTATGCATTGGCGAGGAAATTAGAGACACTTTTGATTCAGAGGGCCGGCCGCTTAATGAAATGAGTTTTATTGTTCAGACCCAATTGGAGAAAGCCCTGAACGGAGTGAGCGCTGCCAAGATAAGGGATGTGGTCATTGCCTATGAACCAATTTGGGCGATTAGCGCTAATGACGGCCTTTTTTGTCCGCCTGATGAAGCTCTAAAAGCAAAATTATTTATTAAGAAAATTTTAAGCAAACTTTACAATCGTCAGACAGCCGAAGGAGTAAGGATTCTTTATGGCGGCAGTGTCAATTTTAAAAACGCCGCTGATTATATTAAAAAAGCCGGAATGAACGGATTGTTGATTGGCGGCGCGAGCTTAAACGGCAGTGAATTTGTGAAAATAGCGGAAAAGGTTGCGAATGCCGGGGGCAGCCCCTAAGCAGCAGCCCTTGAGGGCTACTGCTTAGGGGCTGCCCCCGATCTACTATGAAAACTCTCCGCGATTTTAATTTTTATAATAAACGCGTTTTAGTTCGGGCTGATTTTAATGTTTCTTTTGGCGATGATGGGCGAGTTGATGATAAAGAAGATTGGCGTTTAAAAGCAACTCTTCCGACTATTAATTATTTATTAAACCAAAAAGCAAAGATAATTTTATTAAGTCATCTCGGTCGTCCAGACGGCCGGGCAGTAGAAGAATTAAGAATGGACCCGATTGGCCAAAGAATTTCCCAGTTAATAGGTCAGCCGGTTAAAAAACTTGATAATTGTATTGGCCCGGAGGTGGAGCAGGCAATAAAAAAAATGGAAGCAGGTCAAGTAGTCCTTTTAGAGAATGTTCAATTTCATTCTGGCGAGAAAGAAAATAGTCCTGCCTATATTGAATCATTAGCTAATTTAGCTGATTTTTTTGTTATGGATGCTTTTGGTCAAGCGCACCGAGATTACGCTTCAATCAGCGGTCTGCCTAAAAGATTACCCGGCTGCGCTGGTTTGCTTTTAGAAAAAGAAGTTAAAGTTCTTTCTGAAATTTTAGAAAAACCAAAATGTCCATTAGTGGTAATTATCGGCGGAGTGAAAATTTCCACTAAAATTAAAATGATTGAGCATTTTTTAGAAAAAGCGGACAGTTTAATTTTGGGCGGCGCTTTGGCCAATATTGTTATCAGGGCCAAGGGCCTGGCCATTGGCCGGTCTATTATTGAGGAAGAGATGGTTGAGGAAGCGCAGAAGATGGAGCTGACTAATATTAAACTTCACCTTCCGGTAGATGTTATCGTTTCAGTTGATTCAGGTGGCGAGGCGTCAAGCCGGATTGCGCCGGTCGGCAATATTTCCGACCAGGAGATGATTTTAGACATCGGGCCCGACACCATAGAGCTTTTTAAAAGAATTATCAGCGGCGCGGAAATGATTGTTTGGAACGGGCCCATGGGCCTTTTTGAAACGGAAAAATTTGCCGCCGGAACAAAAGCCATAGCCGAAGCAATAGCTCAAGGCCAGGCCTTTTCTTTGGTCGGCGGCGGAGACACTATTAATTGTTTAAACCAGTTAGGGTTATTGGATAAAATTGACCATATTTCCACTGGCGGGGGAGCCATGCTCAAATTTTTGTCCGGCGAGAAACTGCCGGGGATAGAAGCCCTGAAAATAACGAACATTGAACAGTGAACAGCGAACAATATTATTTCGGATTTTACTGTTCTTTGTTCAATGTTCTCTGTTCGCTAATTTATGATTTGGCGTCTTCATCCGCCTAAATTTTCTGAAAGAAAATTTTGGCGTCTTAAACCAAAAGCTCCGGAAGATTTTATTAAACAATTCCCGGAATACAGCCCTTTAGTTTTACAGCTTCTGTATAATCGGGGATTAAAAACTCAACCGCAAATAGATGAGTTTTTTAATTCTGATTATGAGCAAGATCTTCATGACCCATTTTTATTTAAAGGAATGAAAAAGGCGGTCAGCCGGATTTTAAAAGCCGTAAAAAAACAAGAAAAAATAATTGTTTACGGGGACTATGACGCTGACGGAGTTTGTTCCAGCGCTATTTTAATGGATGCGCTTCAAAAAATAGGCGCCCAAAATTTGGCGATTTATATTCCGGACAGAAACAAAGAAGGACATGGGCTTCATTTAAAAGCGGTTAAAAATTTAGCCAAACAAGGCGGCCAATTGATTATTACTTTGGATTGCGGCATTACTGGTTTTGAGGCGGCAGAATCAGCCAATTCTTCGGGTATAGATGTTATTATCGCTGACCATCACCGGCCATTAGAGAAATTACCCAAAGCCAAAGCCGTTATTGATCCGCATCAGCCGGCTGACAAATATCCTTTTAAAGAGCTGGCCGGCGCCGGCGTAGCTTTTAAGCTGGCTCAAGCTTTGTTAAGTAGGGGGGCCGGGGTTCCGGAAGGCATTGAGAAATGGTTTTTAGACTTGGTCGCTTTAGCCACGATTGCCGATGTAATGCCCTTAATCGGAGAGAATAGAACTTTAGTTAAATACGGTTTAGGGGTTTTGGCCCAGACAAAAAGAATCGGTCTTCAAGAACTAATGAAAGCGGTTCGTTTAAATCCGCTGGTTAGCCAACCGTCCTTTAATGGCGAGCCGCCCCTGACCAATCTTGACAGTTATACTCTTGCTTATATTTTGGCGCCCCGGATAAATGTCGCTTCCCGGCTGGACCACGCTAATACGGCTTACCAGCTTTTAATGACTCAATCTAAAAAAGAAGCCGAAGAAATAGCCCGGCAATTAGATATTTTGAATCGTCAAAGGCAGGAAATAACCGATAAAATCGTTAAAGAGATAGAAAAACGATTAGACGGCAAAGACAAGATAGATAAAATTATTTTTGAAGGAGACGCTCATTGGCCTTTGGGCATGGTTGGCTTGGCGGCTTCTAAGATTACCGAAAAATATCATCGGCCCAGTTTTATTTTTAATTTAGCCAAAGAAAAAGCCCACGGTTCTTGGCGCAGTATCCCTGACTTTAATATTATGGCCGCTATTTCCAAGACCGCTGATTTAATGGAAGGTTTTGGCGGCCACCCCGGGGCAGCCGGCTGTGTTATTTTAGAAAAGAATTTAGAATTATTTAAAAAGAAAATTTTAACCATAGCTGATAAACAGCTTAAAGAGGAGGACTTGAAGCCTATTTTAGAAATTGACACCCGACTTTTTCCAGAAGAAATATCTTTTAAAAATTATGACCAAATTCAATCTTTCGCTCCTTTCGGTCAGAACAATCAAGAGCCAAAATTTCTAATTCAGAGTCTTGAAATCAGAGATTTAAGGGTAGTGGGCAACAACGGAAAACATTTGAAATTGGAATTCCTTATTCCTGAACAGGAGGGAAAACTTTTAAGACGGCTTAAAGCCATTGGTTTTGGCTTGGGAGAGAAGGGAGAAAAATTGAAAGTCGGGGATAAAATTGATTTGGTTTTTAAATTTATAATAGACGAGTGGAATGGAACAAGGGATTTACAGATGAAAGTGGTAGATTTAAGGATGTCATCCTGAAGGAGGTCGCCAGAGGCGACTGACCAAAGGATCCCGTAGCTTTTTGGGAGTTTTTGGGAGTCCATCTCTCAAATCTTTTGGAAGATTTGGGAGATGGACTCCCAAATTCAAAACATATGAAGATTATTATTTATACTGACGGCGGCGCCAGGGACAACCCGGGGCCAGCCGCTCTCGGAGTGGTTATCTCTAACGAGAAAAACCAGCCGCTTAAAAGATATTCTGAATTTATCGGAGAAGCGACCAATAATGAAGCGGAATATGCGGCGGTAATTTTCGCTTTGAAAAAAGTCAAGGCCCTTTTTGGGAAAAAGAAGATCAAAAATACGGAAGTAGAAATTCGCTTGGACAGCGAGCTGATTGCCAAGCAATTAGCTCATCAGTATAAAATTCAGGAAGAAAATTTAGGAAAATTATTTCTTAAAATCTGGAATCTGCTTTTGGATTTTGGCCAAGTCAATTTTAAATATATTCCCCGCGAGGAAAATAAAGAGGCGGACAGACTGGTCAATGAAGCGCTGGATAGCCAAGACAGAAATCAGTCGTTTTTATAGCGTTTTTCAATTTGACAAGAGTTTTGTTTGTGGTAATATAGAAAATAACTTAGCTCGGCGCAAGATTTTAGCGCGGGGCAAGTAAGACAGATAGTCGCTTTCGCGTTTTAAGGCGCGGGAGAGGAAAGTCCGGGCGCTCCCTTGATTTTTAATCAAGGAGCAGGGTAGCGGGTAACGCCCGTCGGTCGCGAGGTTAGAGTTGCGAACAGAGACGCCAAAGCCCGAAAGGGTTGAGGCGCCGAGCGTTATTTTGGCGCTTGGCGAGTCCTGATAGAAATATCAGGGGTGAAACGGCTAAATACTTACCCGGGCGCAAGAGCAAACCTAATCAGGGTCTTTTTTATGATTCTTGATTAGTGAAAAGTAGCTCGCTTGAGCCCAATGGTAACATTAGGCCCAGATAGATGACTATCATTTCCCGCCACTTTTATAAAAAGCGGCGGGGACTACAGAACCCGGCTTATAACTTACTTGTCCCGCGCTGAAATTTTGGCGCGGGCTTGGATTTTACCCCGCAAACTATGGAGGTTGAACCTCCATAGTTGATTAAATCTAATACATAGGCGCGGGGTTTACAAATTTAAAAGCGGTTTGGATTCTTTATTGTCAAGGACTTGATTTAGTTTTTATTTATGGCAGAATAGAGACAATGAGACGCTCGGAACTTATTTTTACCGCTATTTTAGTGCCTTTGGATTTTTTGATGCTTTTGGCCGCCGGGTTTTTGGCTTATTATCTGCGGGTTAGCGCTTGGCTGGACCAATACCGGCCGGTGCTTTTTCATTTAAATCTGCCTTTTGAGAAATATTTTCTTTTAATTTTTAGCGTTTCTCTTTTCCTTTTAGCGGTTTTTGCTCTGGTCGGCCTTTATAAGATTAAGCCGGTTCGGCGGACCCTGGATGATTTCTTTAAGATTCTAATCGGTGTTTCAGCCGGCATCATTATTTTAGTTTTTTATATTTTCCTTCGCCGGGAATGGTTTGATTCCCGTTTTTTAATTTTAGCCGGCTGGCTGTTGGCTATCTTTTTTTTGACTGGCGGCCGCTATTTGATGAGCAAAATCCAGACATTTTTAATCAAGAAGTACCAATTCGGCGCTCACCGGGTTTTGGTCATTGGCCGGGACCGCGTCAGCCAGAATATTATCCAGAGCATTAAAAGAGAGCCGAATTTGGGTTATGTTTTGGTGGATAATCTGATTGAGCCGGACTTAGAAGAGATTAAAAACAAAGTCAGAAATCCGGGCGTTGAGGAAATAATTTTAGCCGACCCGGATTGGCCAAAGAAGCGCGTTTTGGAATTGGTGGATTTCTGCGAGGAGAAGCATCTAATTTTTAAATTTGTGCCGAATCTTTTTCAGACCCTAACGGCCAATGCCTTAGTTGAAACATTAGGCAGTCTGCCGATAGTTGAGTTAAAAAGAACGGCTTTGGACGGCTGGGGAAAAATCATTAAAAGAGCCATTGATATTTTCGGGGCTGTTTTGGGTTTAATTTTAATCGGCTTGTTTTTTGGTTGGGTGGCGCCGGTTATTAAATGGGACAGCGCCGGGCCGGTTTTAGTTAAGTTAAAAAGAGTGAGCCGGGGAAAAAATTTTAAACTTTATAAATTCAGGTCAATGGTTAAAGGGGCCGAAGATTTAAAAAAATTTTTATGGACTTATAACGAGAGGAAAGACGGGCCTTTGTTTAAAATGCGAAACGACCCGCGAATAACCAGGGTCGGCCGTTTTTTAAGGCAATATAGAATTGACGAATTGCCCCAACTGCTTAATGTTTTAAAAGGGGAGATAAGCTTGGTCGGGCCGCGGCCCCATCAGCCGGACGAGATAGCGAAATACAAAAAACATCATAAAAAAGTTTTAGCCATCAAATCAGGGATAACCGGTTTGGCCCAGGCCGGCGGCAGCGCGGAATTGTCTTTTGAGGAAGAAGTAAAATTAGATACTTACTATATTGAAAATTGGTCTTTTCTTCTTGATTTGAAGATTTTTTTTAAAACATTAATGATTCTTTTTAGAGATAAGTCAGCTTATTGAGTATTTGTCCAAATTTTTGATTTGGCAACAAATACTTAACCCCCTCCTTTTGCGCAAGCGCGAAAAGGAGGGGGTGCTCAATGTTGTAGCTAAATTGGTTGCTTTAGCAACCACCCAGCACTCAAAATTTTGAGTGCTGGGTGCAAGCGGAGCTTGCATTTCGCTACGCTTGAGCTCCGCTCATAAATTTAGACAACATTAGCATGAAAGTCGCTTTAGTCCATGATTATCTAAATCAATATGGCGGAGGAGAAAGGGTCTTGGAGGCCTTGTGTCAGATTTTTCCCGAAGCGCCGATTTATACTCTGCTTTATGACGAGAAAAGAACCGGCGGCGCTTTTCGCCATAAAAAAATTTATACTTCATTTTTACAGAAAATCCCCTGGCTTAAATCTCACCACCGGCCTTTTTTGATATTTATGCCCTTGGCTATTGAGCAGTTTGATCTTTCATCATACGATTTAGTGCTTTCTGATTCGGCCAGTTATGCCAAAGGAGTGATTACGAGGCCCAACACCCTTCATATTTGTTATTGCCATACGCCAACCCGCTACGCCTGGGACGACAGCCATAGATATATTGAAGAATTTGGCTATCCGGCTTTAATCAAAAAAATCACCCCTTTTTTTATGAATTATATCCGGCTTTGGGATAGTCAGGCCGCTCAAAGAGTGGATAAATTTATTGCCAATTCCCATTTTGTCGCCCAAAGAATCAGGAAATATTATCATCGTGAAGCGGTCGTTATCCATCCGCCGGTTAAAACAAATTTTTTTCAGATTTCTTCAAACACCGACGACTATTTTTTAATGGTTGGCCGGTTTCTGTCTTACAAGCGCTTTGACTTGGCCATTGAGGCCTTTAATCAGTTGGGTTGGCCTCTAAAAATTATCGGCGACGGCCCTCAAAGAAATCAATTAAAAAAACTGGCTAAAAGCAATATAGAGTTTCTGGGATTATTGACAGACGAAAAATTAAAGAATACTTACGCGCATTGCCGGGCTTTTATTTTTCCTCAAGAGGAAGATTTTGGCATTGTCGCTCTTGAGGCGATGTCAGCCGGCCGGCCGATTATTGCTTATCGGGCCGGCGGCATTTTAGAAACCGTCAAAGAGGGGGTGACCGGATTGTTTTTTGACCAACAAACAACGGAATGCTTAATAGAAACTCTTAAAAAATTCAATCGTTCGGATTTTGACCCTCGGGTAATTCGCCAGCATGCTCTGGAGTTTGATGAAGAAGTGTTTAAGGAGAGGATAAAAGAATTTGTGAAATCTCAATTCAAAGTTTAAATGTCAAATAGAATTTAGAATTCGGAATTTAGAATTTGGAATAGGAATATAGAATATTGAATTTAGAATAAAATTTGAATCCCTATATTCTTTATTCTTAATTCTTATTCTAAATTCTATATTCTAAATTCAAAATTCTAAAATGACTATCGGCATTGATATCCGGGTTCTGGCTCGCGGCGCTCGCACCGGCGTAGAAGAATATACCATCGATCTTTTGGCTCGCTTATTTGATTTGGATAAATCAATTCAGTTCAAGCTTTTTTACAATGCCTATCAGAAAGTGTTTCTTAAATATCCTTGGCTTAATTTGCCCAATGTGGAGCTTTACGATTTTAAAATTCCTAATCGCTTCCTTTTTATCTCGGCCCGCTATTTTAATCAGCCGAAAATTGACCGGCTTTTGAAAGGCATTGACGTTTATTTTAACCCTCATTTTTTTGTTGCGCCCGTCTCAGCCAAATGCCGGAAAGTAATCACTTTTCATGATTTGTCGTTTGAGCTTCATCCTTATTTTTTTTCTTGGCGTAAAAGAGTTTGGCAGAAATTTCTGATGAAGACGCAAAGAGAGGCGGAAAAGGCCGATAAAATTATCGCGGTTTCAGAGTCAACTAAACAAGATTTAGTTAATCTTTATAAAATTGAGCCGGAAAAAATCAAAGTTATTTATTCGGGAGTGAATGAAGAATTTAGAATTAAGAATTTAGAATTAAGAATTAAGGAAAAAATTAAAAAGAAATATAATTTGCCGGAAAAATTTATTTTGTATTTTGGAACCATTGAGCCGCGCAAAAACCTTATCGGTTTAATCAAAGCGTTTGAATTATTAAATACAAAATACAAAATACAAAATACCAGATACAAGCTCGTCATCGCCGGCGCCAAAGGCTGGCTTGAGCAAGATATTTTTAAAGCCGCCCGAGAGTCAAAATACAGCCGAGATATAATTTTTACCGGTTTTGTTGAAGAGCAAGACAAAGCCGAGCTTTATAACTTAGCCGAGCTTTTTGTCTACCCAAGTTTTTTTGAAGGCTTTGGTTTCTCGCCTTTGGAAGCGATGGCCTGCGGCTTGCCCACTATTGTTTCTCATAACTCATCTTTGCCGGAAGTGGTCGGCGAGGCCGCCATTATGATTGACCCGTATAATATCGATGAATTGGTTTGGGCCATGGAAATGGTTTTATTAGATAAAGATTTAAGAGAGCAATTAAGAGAGAAGGGAATTGAACAGGCAAAAAAATTTTCCTGGTCAAGGTGCGCTCAAGAGACATTAGAGATTTTAACAGAGGCAGGAAATAAAGAATAAGATATTCCCTGAGCGAAGCGTCGGCGAAGCCGACGCGAAGTCGAAGGATATAAGTATTCGACTTGCTTCGCTCGCTCAGGCAATAAATACTAAATGTTTTATAAAGACCAAATAAAAATCATGGAACCCTGCACTTTTTTCGCGGATAGTCTGGGGCGGCCTGCTTCGCCCATTGAGGGGTGGCCTACCGCGCCCGACATCGCCTTTGGCGAAGTCAAAGGCGGGCGGGTTCGGCCGCGCAGGCCGCGAGAAAAAAAATTAGTTTTTGGCCTATCTAAGATTTTTGGTATTGATACGGCGAAAAAAGCGCGGGGTTCTCAATCCTCTAACCAAATCAGACCTGCCCGCCATTCGCCTGAGGCGAAGCCGATGGCAGGCGGGGATTTGGAGAGGATTGGAATTGACGCGCGATTTTTCGGGTCCAGACAAAAGGGATTAGGCCGGTATGTTCAAAAGTTGGTTGAAGGATTAGAAAAAAATACCAGATACCAGATACCAGATACCAGATACAATTTTATTGTTTTCCTCCGCCGAGAAAATTGGCATGACTACCAACCTCAAAATCATCTTTTCAAAAAAGTTTTGGCCGATTATAAATGGTACGGTTTTAAGGAACAGATTTTTATGCCCTTTAAAATCCGGCAAGAGAAAATTGATTTAATGCATTTCCCGCATTTTAATCTGCCGATTTTTTGCCCAACGCCTTTTGTAGTGACCATTCATGATTTGGTTCTTAAAAAATTTCCGACCCGCCGGGCCTCTACTTTTGGTCTAATTTTATATCGGCTAAAAAATTTAGCTTATCAGTTGGTTATTTGGTTGGCGGTCAAAAGAGCCAAAAAAATAATTGCGGTTTCTAGTTATACTAAGCAGGATATTTTAAGATATTTTAAGGTGAGGCCGGAGAAAATAGAGGTGGTATATGAAGGAGCGCCGCAGCCAGGCTGG
>Ga0209542_10008627_pt1 | contig 18973 bp, 16 predicted proteins | sample RifCSPhighO2_01_FD_184028 | JGI IMG/M metagenome (GOLD analysis project Ga0209542, IMG submission 184028) | Soil microbial communities from Rifle, Colorado - Rifle CSP2_plank highO2_0.1 (SPAdes) (version 2) | ecosystem: Environmental > Terrestrial > Deep subsurface > Rock core/Sediment ...
TTATCATGATTATAAACAATGTTTTAAAAACTCAATTTATTGGTTTGATACTTATGGCAATAGACAAGATATATATCAAACATGTCCTTTAGGACAAAGATGTTCAGGTAATAGTTGTACTAATGGAGGCGGAGGTAATACAGGTAACTACATTTTTCATTTTTCTAAAGGATGTATCAATAATGTAAGTTACTGGTATGACTTACTGGGCGCTAAGCAAGATGTCTATAAAAATTGTAATGCAACTTCACAAACTTGCCAAAACGGGGAATGTGTAGGAATTGTACCGTTGCCCCAACCCCCATCTCAAATTCCAGTTCCAGTATCGCCAATAAAACACTTTAGTATAAAATGTAATAATAACAACATTTATTGGTATAATTCTAATGGAGTTTTAAATGATATATATGAGAATTGTTCAGATAATAACAGTTGCACTATTGATAGTTGTACAGACAGTAAGTGTCAAAATGAATTAAAATGTGATAGTTCAACCTGTTCTGAAGTCTCAGAAGACTATGCTAAATATTGTGCTAAAACAAATTCAAACCTTACGGCCGCTGTTTCAGAAAACTCTATATCTCGTTTTTTGAAAAGTTGGTATGGATGGGTAATAATAATCTTAATCCTGATATTCTTATTTTTCGTAATCTTTAGAAGGTTATCTTCTAATAATAATTAACATTAGAATTCTTAGATTGACATCAGTCATGGCTATAAGTTTTTAAAATCATTAAAAATTTACAGCTTCTGCCATCTGAAAGTTGGCGATAAAAGAGAGGGTTTTTTAGAGCACACCCTACAAAAAAGTGCTCTTTTTATTTATAAAAATCCACTTTCCAAGGCGGATTTTTTGTGTTATATTTACTGTAATTTGAATAATAAAGCTACATTTTTTAAATTTGTATCATATAAATTTGAACCCACTAAAAAGCGGATTGTTTTTAACTATAAAATAGAATTTAAAGGGCAAGAGACTATAGTTTTTACCGAAGTTATAATTTTACCAAAAGTACCAAAAATAAATGATATTCCTAAAGAAGTTATAGAAAAGTTATTAGAAAGTTTACACCTAGTATTAGGCGTTAGCTATTATAAATCTTATTGTGCAACAAAAGTAAGATTAAAATACAAATTATCAAAAAAAGAAGCTGATTTTTGGAATAAAATTTACAAAAATGGTTTGGGTGAATTTTTTTATCAAAATAAATTAGACCCCAAAATTAGCCCCAAGTTTCCGTTCATTAAAAAAACTAATCAAAAAATAAAGAATACAAAATACAGAATACAAAATACAAATTCACGTTGTTTGGTTGGTATTGGGGGAGGGAAGGACTCAATTATTTCGACTGAAATTTTAAAAGCAGACAATTTTGATATTACTGGATTTATAGTTGAAACCGGTAAAAAATACGATCTAATTGAAAAAGTTAGTAAAACAATAGGCGTAAATAATTTAAATTTTAAAAGAATTTTAGATGAAAAAATATACGACAAACATAAGTACGACGGACATATTCCAATTTCGGCAATTTATGCTTTTTTAGGAGTTTTTAGTGCTGTATTATACAGATATTCTTATTTTATTGTGAGTAATGAGCATAGTAGTAATTTTGGAAGCATGAATTATAGGGGACTAGAAATTAATCATCAGTGGTCAAAATCTTTTGAATTTGAAAAGCTGTTAAAAGATTATTTAGATGAATTTATAAAAACAGATGTGAAATATTTTTCTTTATTAAGACCTTTTTATGAAATAAGAATAGTGGAAATGTTTTCAAAAAAAAGAAAATATTTTCCTTATTTTTCAAGCTGCAATTCAAATTTCAAATTAGAAAGTAATAGTAAAAAACTTTGGTGTGACAAATGTCCAAAATGCGTTTTTGTTTTTATTTTAATGTCAGCTTTTTTGGATAAAAAAACACTAATTAATATTTTTGGAGAGAATTTATATAAAAATAGGGAATTACTGTCATTATTCAAAGATGTTTTGGGATTTGGTAATACTAAACCTCTTGATTGCGTTGGCACATTTGAAGAATCTCAAAGCGCTATGTTTTTAGCTAAAAACAAGTTTGCTAAAGATTTCATTATGCGACAATTATCTGGTAATCTTAAGTTTTCAGAAAATATTTTTAAAACTCAAAAAGAAAATTTAGTCCCTGAAAGTTTTAAATTTTTAGGCATGAAAAATGTTTTGATATTAGGTTATGGTAAAGAAGGAAAAATTACAGAAAAATATCTTAAAAAATACTATCCTAATCTAAAAATTGGCATTACTGATGAAAAACAAAATAAAAATTATTTGAACCAACAGGAAAATTTTGATATTGCAATTAGAACTCCTGGAATAAAGAAAGAATTATTACAAATACCATATACTACAGCTACTAATATTTTTTTCTCAAAAGTACTGGGGAAAAACTTAATAATTGGCGTAACAGGAAGTAAGGGAAAGAGCACTGTGTCTTCTTTAATTTACGAAATCTTAAAAGTTGCAGACAAAAATGTTGTATTGGTTGGAAATATTGGCAGACCAATGTTACAAGAGCTTCTGGGTCCAGTTTCTAAAAATAGGATATTTATCTTAGAACTTTCTAGCTATCAGTTAGATGATATAAGTTTTTCACCAGATATTGCCGTTATAACAAGCCTATTCCCAGAACACATGGATTATCACGACAGTCTTAAAAACTATTATGAGGCTAAAAAAAATATCATAAAATTCCAAAACCAAAATAATTTTTTTGTCTACAATCCTAAAAACAAAGGAGTTAAAAATTGGTTAAAAAATTATAAGGGTAGGGCGGTTAAACTTTCTACAAAAAATTTGGAAACTAATCTTGTCGGTGAACATAATAGAGATAATATAAATTCGGCTGTTTCTGTCGCCAAAATATTGAATATCAGCGATGAGGTTATAAAAAAAGCAGTAAAAAATTTTAAAGGCCTGCCGCACAGATTAGAATTTGTTGGAGAATTTAAGGGAATTAAATTTTATGATGATGCAATTTCTACAACTCCTGATTCAACTATTATGGCAATTGAATCTTTATCTCAAGTAGATACTATTTTTTTGGGTGGAGAGGATAGGGGATATGATTTTAGAAAATTAGAAAAAATCATCAAAAAACATAAAATAAGAAACATTGTTTTGTTTCCTAATAGCGGTAACAATATTTTAAAGTCTAAAAAAGGTTATAATGTTTTAAATACTAAAAATATGGAAGAAGCAGTTAGATTCGCCTATCAAAATACTACTAAAGACAAAATTTGTTTATTATCCTGCGCTTCTCCAAGTTATTCTTTGTGGGAAAATTTTGAAGAAAAAGGAAACCAATTCAAAAAATATATTTTAAAATGGGCAAACACTTAAATTATCAATTTTTAATTATATCAACTCTACTTATAGTTTTAGGTATTTTATTTTTGGCTGCGCTATCAGCCATAACTTCAATGCAAACATTCGGTAATACAAACTATTATTTGTTCCGCCAACTCACATCAGCTTTAATTGGATTAGTTTTGTCAGCCATAATTTTTATTATCCCTCTAAATGTTTTAAAAAAAATTACACCAGTATTTTTGATAATTGTAATACTTCTTTCAGTGGCTGTTTTTATCCCTTTTTTAGGAAATAGTTTTTGGGGAGCAACAAGATGGATAAGTATCGGCGGAAAAACAATGCAACCATCGGAATTTTTAAAAATAGCATCTATTTTATATGTTTCTGCCTTGATTTCAAATAGGTTTTCTGTGCAATCAAAAAGAGGGTTAACGCCTTATTTAAAAAAAGGTTACGAGAATTTTATAAAAGTTTTTTTACCTTTTTTAATTTTGTTAGCTGTAATAGTGGCAATTCTATATTTACAAAGAAATCTTAGTACTATTGGTATAATAGGAGCAACTCTAATTATTGTTTACTTTATTTCTGGGACACCGTTGTGGCATACACTTTTAACCTTTACCTTTTTACTATCAACCGCAATCACTCTTATTGTTACTGAACCATATAGATTACAACGGGTACTAACATTTTTACGGCCAGAAGCTGACCCATTGGGAACTGGTCTACAAGTAAAACAATCACTAATAGCAATTGGTTCGGGTGGAATTTTTGGTAAAGGATTGGGATTGTCTATCCAAAAATTTAATTTTTTACCACAAGCTATGTCTGATTCTGTTTTTGCTATATTGGGTGAAGAAACTGGAATCATCGGCACCTCAATTTTAGTTATATTATTCTTGTTATTTTTATACTTTGGACTTAAAATTGCTAAATCTACAACAGATAAATTTGCTAAACTAACCGCTGCTGGCATCACTATTTGGATTACCTTTCAAGCATTTTTAAATATTTCAGCTAACGTTGGATTATTTCCATTAGGTGGAATACCATTGCCATTTTTTAGCTACGGTGGATCACATTTAATTGTCGAAATTATTGGTGTGGGATTATTATTAAAAATATCAAAAAGCGGTTAAACCGACGCGAAAAATACGAATTTTATACGAATGACGCGAAAAAACATTATTTGAATAATTCAAATGGTTTCGCGTAATTCCCGTTGCGAAACATATATAAAAATTCGTATGTAAAAAATAATTATAGTATAAACCCTGCGGCCGCAGGAAGTATGCTATATGGTGAAATTGAAATTTATTCGTATTTTTGATATTTTATTTTTATTTTTTTATGAAGATATTATTTACTGGTGGAGGAACAGGGGGACACATAATGCCAATAATCGCTATTGGCAGGGAACTAAAAAAACTGGATCCTCAAAATAATTTAGAATTACATTATATTGGCCCAAAAGAGGGTACAGAGATTTTAATTACAGAAAAATTTAAAATTCACAATATTGTTTCTGGTAAAATAAGAAGATATTTTTCTCTTTTAAATATTGTAGATATTTTTTTTAATATTCCTTTAGGATTTTTACAAAGTTTTTTTCTACTTTTATTTATTAGACCAAAATTGGTTTTCAGTAAAGGCGGTTCAGGATCTTTAGTTGTCTGTTTTGCTGCAAAAGTTTTAAGAATTCCTATATTTTTACACGAATCAGATAGTATCCCGGGTATGTCAAACCAAAAAATTTCAAAATGGGCAAAAAAAATATTTATATCTTTCCCCAACACAGAATATTTTGAAAAAAGTAAAACTACTTTAGTTGGAAATCCAATCAGAAAAGATTTGTTACAAATTAACAAGGAAGAGGCAAACAGAATTTTGAATTTAACGAGAGAAAGGCCAGTCATTTTATTTTGGGGTGGTTCACAGGGAGCAGAAGCTATTAATGAACTTGTTTTATCTAATTTAAATATTTTTTTATCACAATATGAAATAATTCATATATCTGGCGAAAAAAATTATAGAAACGTAAAAGCAGAATCAAGAGCACTGCTTAACAAAGAAGAAAAAATATATTATCACTTGTATAAATCAATGAATGAATTAGAATTAAAATCAGCACTTATAATTTGTAATTTTGTTGTATCTCGCGCCGGCTCAGGAAGTATTTTTGAAATTTCAGCTTTTGGAATACCAGTTATAATAATTCCACTGCCAAGCTCTGCTCAAAACCATCAATCAAAAAATGCCTATGAGTATGCTAAAACTGGAGCGGGGATAGTTATAGAGCAAGAAAACTTAACACCAAACCTTTTTATGTCAAAAATAAATAATATAATTTCAGATTCAAAAACTTTTAAAAAAATGCAAGAATCTGCCCTGAATTTTTCTAAACCCGAAGCCGGCGAAACAATAGCCAAAGAAATCATCGCATACCTAAAATAACCTTTTACCAAAATAGGTTAATTCTCACGCTTGATCCGCAGAGCATCCCGTAGCAAAGCGGAGGCTGATTAGCCTATAGTTTATAAAAATTTAAAAAGTCTAATTTATAACTTTTAACTCTTTTTAAATTATCCACACAAACAAGGCGAATAAAATAAAAGATTTTATTTTATTCGCCTTGTTTGCAGACGTTTTTTACAGACATTGGACGTCTGTATGTCTACAGTAAGCTATACTCTACTTTTTGCAATTGCAAAAAGTAGAGTATAGAACAATCTTATTATACCTTGAATTACGAAATGCTTTTTGAAATAAAATGATTTAGCTTCATGAAGATGGCTTTGAAAGATAAACATTTTAGACAAAAACCGCATTTCGTAATTCAAGGTATAATACACCGGTCATCCGGGCAGTCACAGTCGGCACCGAGCCACGGGCCATCGCCACCACGGCTAGCATTCAGCAAGTAGGGGTAGCCATCAGAATCTTTGATGGGCTCATGCATGGTAACGATATACCACACACCCATACTCCCGAAGTGGCAGTCATAGCCATAAATTACCAAAATTTTTCAGTACCTTATGGCTATGACTGCCTGATTACAAGTTAGGAAACCTTGTCAAGGGGTTGAGGGAGGTTAGAGGGTTTGGTATGATTAAAAAATGAAAAAGAAAATTGAAGTAAACCCACCACTACCAATCCGTCAAAAGACGGATGGTGTGGGGGCAAGAAAAGTAAGAGTGCGAATTGCACCGTCGCCAACGGGGCCCTTGCATATTGGGGGGGCCAGAACTGCTTTGTTTAATTATTTGTTTGCCAAACAAAATAATGGCGACTTTGTGTTGCGGATTGAAGACACCGACAAAGAACGTTCTGAACTAAAATGGGTTCAAGAAATTATTGATGAACTGCGTTGGTTGGGGATTGAGTGGGATGAAGGTCCAGATATTGATGGCAAATTTGGTCCCTATAAACAGTCTCAAAGATTGGAAATTTATAAAAAGTATTTAGAAAAATTACTAGTTGAAAAGAAAGCTTATTACTGTATTTGTAATCCAGAAGATTTAAAAGCTAAGCGTGAAGATCAATTAAGTAGGGGGCTGGCTCCAAAATATGACGGCGTTTGTAGTGATAAAAATCATTCCAAGGGAGTAGTCCGTTTTAAGATTGAAAATAAAAAAATAAAATTTAACGATTTAATAAGGGAAGAGGTTGAATTTGATGCAGGTCTTTTGGGAGATATTGTGATAGCTAAAGATTTAGACACACCCTTATATCACTTTGCTGTTGTAGTTGATGACCATGAAATGCAAATCAGTCATATAATAAGGGGTGAAGAGCATTTATCAAATACTCCCAGACAAATTTTATTGCAAAAGGCATTAAATTTTAATCAGCCAATTTATGCTCATTTGCCATTAATGTTAAATTCTGACAAAAGTAAAATGTCTAAACGGTTAGGGGATGTAGCGGTTTCTGATTACCATAAAAAAGGCTATTTACCGGAAGCTTTAATTAATTTTATGGTGCTTTTAGGCTGGAATCCGGGGGGAGAATTAGAAACTTTTTCACTTAATGAATTAGTAAAAGAGTTTTCATTAGAAAAAGTGCAAAAATCTGGCGCCGTTTTTAATGTTCAAAAATTAGACAGTATCAATAGTTTTTATATTCAGGAAAAACAAATTAGCAAATTAACTGAAATTTGTTTACCATTTTTAGCTGAATTTAAAATTAACGATTTTAGTAAAAAAGAATTAGAAAAAATTGTTGACTTGTATCAACCAAGATTAAAAAAATTGTCAGATATTAAATTTTTAGCCGATTATTTTTTTCAAGAAACATTAAACTATGACAAAAAATTACTTCCTTGGGCAAAGATGGGGAATGGGGAAGTTAAAAATTCTTTAATTGCTTCGCAAAAAGTTTTAAAGGAACTAAAAAAATGGGATTTAAAGAATTTAGAAAAAATACTACTTCAAGAAGCTAAAATTTTTAATTTAGAAAAAAATTATCCATTAGAAAATAGGGGATACCTGCTTTGGCCACTTAGGGTTGCTTTGTCTGGTAAACAGGCTAGCGCTGGTCCATTTGAAATAGCCGAAATTTTAGGTAAAGAAAAAACCTTAAAAAGAATTGGCAGTGCAATAAATTTATTATAAATATGAAAGCCAAATTATTTATAAGAAATATTATAATTATAGCTGTTATAATAACAGCTGTGTTTTTGAGTCAAAAATTATATTCTGGTTATGAAAAATCCAATAATATAAGTCAAAAATTTCCGTTACTGAAAAAAGGCGAGGCATTTAGTTTAAAAACTGGAGATTGGATTAGGGATAATGTTTACCCTAAAATAGATGATATAAAAGATAGGATGAGTGGGGGACTATCTGAAAAAAAAGAGCTTTTAAAAAGTGAAATTGAAAATCAAAAAAAAGAAATAGAAAAAAAATCTATCAGCACTACCAAAAAATTTATTGCCGAAAAATTTTTACAAACTATTGGCGTGAGCCCACAAGATTTAGAACAGTGTCAACCTTAAGGATCGCAGGATTCGAACAAAATCAATTGGGCAGAAGCGAATTAAGGCAAGATTCAAGGCATGAAGAAGAGATATGTACCCTATGTGGTACATTCTCGACGAATAACGAAGAAGATTGCCTTAATTCGCTTCTGCCCGAAGGGAAGTTCACAAATGGTCGATTTCTTTGTCGCTCCTGCTCAAGGTAGTGTAAAACTACCTTTCGGTCGTCGCTTCTCGAAATCGCCTCATTTGTGAACTTCTCAAGATGATATTTGTGTTCGAATCCTGAACTCCTAAGATCAAACCAAAAAATTAATAACCATATTAGTAGTAATTAGTAGTAGCAATTAGATTGACAACACCCCATTTATTAGTTTATTATTAACAATATAGTATGTCGCAAAATGTAGGTAAAGCGACACTTGAAATAATAAAAATATAAACTAAAACTAAAACCCATACCATAATTTCAAGTTACCTAGCTAAGATTAAGCAACATTTTTGTGAAAAACATCGCTTAATCTTAGCGGAATATAAAACGAATTATAAATATGGAAAAATCAAATAAAACGATTATAAAACATATTCCAGATTTTTTAGATTATTGCGAAGTAGAAAAAGGTTTAAGAAATAATACACAAAAAAATTACGAGCGTTATCTAAAAAAGTTTACTGATTGGTTAAAATCCAAGATATTAGAAGGATTACTCCCCCATCAACTCACTTCAGATCATATTTTTCAATACAGATTATACCTTTCAAGGGGTCAAAGTCCATTTACGGGCGAAACCCTTAAAAAAAGCACCCAAAACTACTATTTAATCGCTTTAAGGGCCTTTTTAGGGTATTTTGTAGCCAAAGATGTAATTTCTCTACCCCCAGATAAAATAGCCCTCCCAAAGGGCAATAAAGACGATAAAACGCTTAAATTCCTTAGTTTAGAGCAAATAGAGAAGCTTTTAACCTCGGCTGAACCAAAAAATGCTACAGCTATAAGAGATAGAGCAATTTTAGAGTCATTATTTTCAACTGGACTTAGAATTGCCGAATTGGTGGCACTTAATGTTGAACAGTTTGCCAATATAAAAAACAAGCCAGATTTTGAACTTTCTATTATAGGTAAAGGCGGACATCCTAGGACAGTTTATTTTTCAGAGCGTGCCCTAAATTGGATTAAAAAATATCTTTCCTTAAGGACATCATCAAATCCTGATGAAAAAGCATTATTTTTAAATTTTAGAGCCATAAATAAAGCTGGAGGTAGATTAACCCCAAGAACCATCGAAAGAATCGTTAAAAAACACGCTATAATGGCTGGCATACCAATTTTTACTACACCTCATACCCTTCGTCATTCATATGCTACAGATTTATTAAGCCAAGGTGTTGATCTTCGTACTATTCAAGAATTTTTAGGACATAAAAATATTGCCACAACTCAAATTTATACTCACGTTACTAATAAACGCCTAAAAGACATCCATAGACAATTTCACAGTGGTAAAAATATTAAAAATTAACACTAAAAAGAGAGTTCACTTCCCTCTTTTTTTATTTACCTTGTCGCATAATTAAAATTTTGTTATAATGAAAATATGCTAAAAGAAAAAAATAATATTTTTGAAACCTTGGAACAGAACTGCTGTTTTGATTTACAGTTTAGACAAGACATCCGTCATGAAAGGGTCGGCTCCCCCACTTACTACAGATGGAAAGTTCAGTTTGTAGTAACCTTACCAAAAGAAAAAATAAAAGAATTAAAAAAAATAAAAAATGTTTTAGTTTGTGGCAGTATTACTACAGATAAAAATCAGGCGCGACTTTCGGTGCAAAAACAAGAAGATATTAATAGTTTAATTTTGCCGTTTTTTACGAAAAATAAACTTAACGGCGTAAAGAAAAAAGATTTTGAATTGTGGCAAAAGGCAGTTAGTGTAATTTTAGCAAATAAAAGAAAACCAATTACCAAGTGGAAAAAAAGTGAACTACTTTCTTTATTTCATATACATAAATCTATTGCTAAATATAAAAATCATCCCAGACAAGCCAAATGGATGGAAATGGCAAAAACAATAGCTAATATTCCTTGTTAATTTTTTAAAATTAAAAACCACAACCTTTAAAAGTTAGTGGTTTTTTTTGTTGCTTTTAAATGTCACTTTTTTACCAGCCTGTTTCTTTCGTAACTCGGTTCAGAAGACTCAAATCCAAACCCTGTTCCATTCAATATTTCTCCCGATAAAACATGAGACCAATTACTATCCGGAGAAAGAAATCTTTTGGCAATGAGCAGATTTTTCTCATTGTCGTCGGTTACAAGATTTGGAGGCAAAACTACCCCAGTATATATCTTCTCTTTTTTTGCTAATGGATAATAGTGTTTATCCTCCTCTTTTTGATCTAAAGGAGTTTTAACATAAATAACTACATGGTCAAATGGATTGAGTTTAAGAGTTGTAAAAGCTCCGAAAAAAGCAGCTGAAAAATGAGTTACTAGAAGAAAAAGCAACACACAAAGCTTTTTAACCATAACCTTTCTCCTTTTTTTATGTGAAGAACTAAATTTAATTATACACTAATTTTTGCAATTGTCTCACTGAGGTCGGAGAGTTGTATGATTATTAATAGTTATTTCCCACTATACTATAAAGTCTGCGATAGTAGGGTTTTTGGTATAGTGGGAATTTAGGATTTTTTTATAGATTTTATTTAAAAATATACTCTAATTAAGTTTTTTACTCGTTTTGTATTTGCGTAATGTTACATATTTACAAGACATTCAGTATTCAGTGGTTTCCAAATTAAGCATAACGATTTACTTCTGTGCCTCTGTGCCCAGAAATATAAAAGTTAAGAAGATCTCAAAATCTTGATATAATAATCTCTAATAGTTGACGGCCGTCAACTATTAGAGATTATTTTTTATTGTTAAAACAAATGTTCAAAAACTGTATTTCGTGATTCAAAAGAAAAATGAGTTACTAAAAGAAAAAGCAACACACAAATAAAGTTGAAACGGGGATTTAAAAAGATTGGGTTGTTCAAATAACTTCACAATCGATAATTAATTTTCCTGCCTAATGTTTCAATATGAAATCTTTGTAAAAATTCATCTTAGTTTTCTGGGTAGTCACACTCTATTTTCCAAATCGGCGATTTCGTTTGTCAAATTCTTGTAAAGCTAAGTCTAAATCATTTTCTGTAAAATCTGGCCATAATTTTTTAGAAAAATAAAGTTCAGAATAAGCCGCTTGCCAAAGTAAAAAGTTGGAAAGGCGCATTTCTCCACCAGCACGAATAACTAAATCAGGCTGTGGAAGTCCGGCGGTTGATAAATGGCTTTCAAATAATTTTTCATCAATTTTTGATAAATCAATCTTTTCTTTGATTATTTTTTTAACAGCACTTAAGATATCCCATTTACCGCCATAACTTATAGCTAAATTTAAACATAAATTATTATTACTTTCTGTTTCCTTTTCAATTATATTTACTACTCTTTGCAGGGAATCTGGTAGTTTTTCTTTTTGACCTATTATTTTTACTTTTATTCCTTCTTTTTTAAATTTTTCAAAAGATTCTAATAATCCACTCTCAAGCAACTTCATTAAATAATTAATTTCTTCTTCTGATCTATTCCAGTTTTCAGTAGAAAAACCAAAAGCAGTAATAATTTTCACTCCCCTATTTTTGCACCACAAAGTAAATTCAATAATATTTTTATAGCCCTGTTTGTGTCCATCAAAAGAAATAGCACCCTTTTTCTTTGCCCAACGTCTATTACCATCAGGAAATAAAACTATGTGTTTGGGTATGTTATTCATAAATTTTGACAAAAATGTTTATATTTGCTAAAATTCAATTAAGTTAAAAGTTATCAAGTTATAAAGTTTTCAAGTATTAGCGAACTTTATAACTTTACAAACTTTATAAACTTTAAACTACTATGGCAACAAGTAAATCAACGGGCGGTTCCAAGCTGGGCAGAGATTCTGCTGCTCAAAGATTGGGTATAAAAATTTCTGACGGACAAATTGCAAAAACAGGAATGATTATTGTGCGCCAAAGGGGCACAAGATATGTTTTGGGAAAAAATGTTAAAAAAGGCTCAGACGACACTATTTATGCAATGAAGTCAGGACGAGTTCGCTTTTCTACTAAACTTAAAAAACTATTCAATGGTACCCAGAGAGTAATAAAAGTGATAAGCGTAGAATCTAAGTTTTAAGTTTCAGTCCCGCGCATTGCGGGGCTTTTTAGTTTAGGGAGCGGGATTCTAACCCTTTAGAGCTTTTATTTAATTGCGGCTTTTATAAATTCTTTGAATAGTGGATGTGGTTTTAGCGGTCTTGATTTAAACTCTGGATGAAATTGAGTTGCCACAAAAAAGGGATGAGTTTTTTCTTGTCCTGATCCTGTCGAAGGAAGTTCAATTATTTCTACCAAGTCTTTTTGCTTATTAATTCCCGACATTATCATACCCTTACCCTCAAGAACATTTCTGTATTCATTATTTAATTCATAGCGATGTCTATGTCTTTCAGTAATATTAATTTTACCATAGGCCTTTCTACTAATTGTTCCTGGCTTTAAAACACAATCATAAGAACCTAATCTCATAGTACCACCATATTTTTTTTCTTTTAATAAATTTTTCTGACTTTCCATTATATTAATAACTTTATTTTCGGCATTTTGATTAAATTCTCCCGAAGTAGCATTTTTAATACCACAAACATTACGAGAAAATTCTATAACAGCAAGTTGCATTCCTAAACACAATCCCAAGAGTGGGATTTTATTTTTCCTACAATATTCAATGGCCTTAATTTTACCCTCTATTCCCCTATTCCCAAATCCACCGGGAACAATTATGCCATCAAATTTTTTTAAAATATTCAATGATTTAGAATTCTTTTCAAATTCCTCAGCGGAAACCCAAGTTATTTCTGGCTTTTTATTCTCTGAAAATGAGGCATGTTTTACTGCTTCAATAACTGAAATATATGAGTCCATTAAAGTAAATTTTCCCGATTCAAAATATTTTCCAACAATGCCAATTTTAACTAAACTTTTTGAATTTTTGATTATTTTGACAAAATTCCCCCATTCTTTCATATCTTTTTTTCTTTGTCTTAATCTAAATTTTTTTAAAATTTTACCACTTAAATTATCTTTTTCAAAATTAATTGGTACTTCATAAATTGAATTAACATCCGGTGCTGAAATAATATCATTTTCGTGAATATTACAATAAATGGCTAATTTTTTCTTTCTTAGTTCATCTATTCCCTTTTCTGACCTTGCAATTATAAAATCTGGCTGGATTCCGGCTTCATTAAGGTTTTTGGTAGCTTGTTGAGTTGGTTTAGTTTTCATTTCACCAACCATACCCAAAACCGGCATATAACTGACTAAAATAAAAAGCACATCTTTGGGATGAGCAAATTTTAACATTCTAGCAGCTTCCAAAAAAAGCAAGTTTTGGTATTCGCCAACTGTCCCACCAATTTCAATGAGAGTAAAATCGGCTTGAGCTTTTTTACCGGCCCGTTTAATAGTGGCAATTACTTCATTAGGAATACCTGGCACAACCGAGACACATTCACCATTGTATTCTAAATTTCTTTCTTTGTTGATAACTGACAAGTAAACCTTTCCAGTGGTCATATAGTTGTCAGCATAAACATTCTCATTTAAAAATCTTTCGTAATTTCCAACATCTTGATCACACTCCAGGCCATCCTCGGTTACAAACACTTCTCCATGTTCAATTGGATTCATAGTGCCGGCATCAACATTGATATAGGGGTCTATTTTAATAGCAGTAACTTTAAAACCCTTGCTCTTTAATATTTTGCCAATGCTTGCAGTGGCAACTCCTTTACCGATGCCAGACATTACCCCACCTGCAACAAAAATATATTTCATTTTTCTTCTGATACGATTACTCTTATTTCTGTTTCTAGATTGTGATCTAAATTAACTTTTACTGGAAATTCTCCTAGTTCTTTTATAGGGTTTTTTAAATCAATTTGAGATTTTTTAACATCAAAACCCATCAATTTTAATTGGTCAGCTAGTTTAGTAGAATTAATAGATTCAAAAAGTTCATTTTTTTCACCAACTTTAACTGAAATATTTACCTCTAAACCATCAATTTGAGAAGCGATTTCTTGATTTTTCTTAAGATCCTCTTCTACTTCTTTAGCTATAATTTCCTTCTGAGACTCCATCCATTTTTCTGTCTTTCTAGTTGCTAGTTTAACAAGATTATTAGGAATTAAAAAGTTTCTGGCATAGCCAGATTTAACTTCTTTTATTTCATATTTTTTCCCAAGATTTTCTATATCTTTCAAGAGAATTACTTTCATATATTTTTATTTTTTTTACAGATTTTATTCTACTTTAAATTTTTAATTATTTCAAGAGCTTTTTCTAATTGAGGGTCTTTGCCACTTTCAAAATCTTCACTAGTCATCTCAATTTTTACATCAGGACTTAAGCCAACTTCTGAAATTGAACTACCACTTGGAACTAACCACTTCGATTTTGTGATTTTCAAAAATGACTTACCATCTCTTAAACTAACTGCTTCTTGTACTGACCCCTTACCAAAAGATTTTTCACCAATTAAATTAATTTTTCTATTATCCCTCAAACTTCCTGCTAAAATTTCTGAAGCAGAAGCTGAACCATTATTTATCATCACTACTATTGGATAATCCACAAAAGCCTCATTGCCACTAACTTTGTATTCCTTTTGATCTCTATCTTTACCAAAGTCTTGAATAGCTACCACTTGTCCATTTTTTAAAAACCAACCGGCAACATCTTGAGAAACCTCAAGATATCCTCCAGGATTATCCCTTAAATCTAATATAATTTTTTTAGCAGGACTTTTTAATATTTCAAAAGCTATTTTTTTAAAATCAGGTGATAAAGATTGATCAAATTGACGAATTTGTATATGGGCAACATCGTCATTTTTTAAATTCCATTTTACAGCATCAACTTTAATTGTGCCTCTAATTATTTCTATATCCTTTACATCTTTCCAGTCCTCTCTAAATATGGTTAAAGTAACTTTTGTACCTTTCTTACCCCTAATTATGTTCACTGCCTCCTCAATAGACATATTATAAGTATTTTGGCCATTTATAGCTATAATCTGATCTCCTGATTTTAAACCCGCCCTATCTCCCGGTGTACCTTTTAGAGGAGCAATAACTGTTATTCGTTCTTTTTTAATTCCAACCTCTATACCAATTCCCTCAAATGATCCAGCTAAATCTTGTTTAAACATCTTGGCCTGTTCTGGATCAAAAAAATCGGTATAAGGGTCACCTAAACTTTTAGTCATCCCAGAAATTGCTCCGTAAATTATATTTTTTTCATTTATTTTGTCTGGTTCAATAAAATTTTCATGAAGTTTATCATAGGCATCCCAAAAAAGAGAAAAATCAACACTCTCTGGCATACAAGTTCTGCAAACCTTGCTGTTTTTTCCCACAAAAAAACCAGTACCAAAAACAACAAAAAAAGTAATAACTAATATAAATGTATGAAGTAAATTTTTCTTATTAAACATATATTAAAGTAGAAGTTTTATTACACAACAGGTTTATTATTCTTTTTTACCTTCTTTATTTTTATCAAAAAAATATTTCCAGATTTCACTAAATGACGGGGGTTTTTCACCTTTGGCAGTTTTCCATAAAATCTTACTAATAATTTTAACTTCTCTCCATAACGTTTTTGGTACTTCTAATAAAGAAAAACCAATAGAACCAATAGTTAATTTTCCTCCCAATTTTAATGCTCCCATTCCTACTTTAGCCGGCTTATATACTCCATATTTTAACGCTCCCTTTCCTGCCGCTTTTGCTGTTTCTTTTGGGTTTTCATACATTCTCTTTAAAGAAGCCTTCAATATGTCGATTTTTGAAGCATTTCCTCTTTCTTGACTATCTGCCAACTCAGCATCAAAAACCTCTGACCCTGATTGCTGGCTTTGATCAGTTCCTCCTTCTCTATCCCCTTCGGGAAGTGAATTTTCAGGATTTCTTGGCATATATTTTTTATTTTATACTTACTCTAATATATTATCTTAAAAAATATAAACAATCAACAAGACCTGTTGCTTAATAAGATTATATGCGAAATGAAGCAATTTTTAGATAAAAAATCAGAAAAATTTAGAGGACTACCCCTTGGGTAATCCGACAAATTTTTATGGTTTTTTAACAAAAGTTGTAAATTGTAGCGTAAATCCTTATTAAGCAACAGGTCTAATCAATTAAAAATTATAATTACTAATTAGTTTAATAACTACCCCAATAATTGCAAACACCACACCAATTACCCAAAACCTCATCGTAACTTTATGGGCTGGCCAACCAATGGCTTCAAAATGATGGTGAATTGGAGTTGATAGGAAAACTTTTTTATGAAAAAATTTCTTTGATATAAGTTGTATAATTACCGAAGAAACCTCTAACACTAAAAGACCGGCAATTATGGGTAAGACAAAAACTGAATCAGTTAAAAATGCTACTACCGATAAAGTTGCAGTGAGGCCCAAGGTTCCTACTTCTGACATATAAAATCTGGCGGGCGGGATATTAAACCACAAAAAGGCAAATAAAGTTCCGGTGATTACTGCGCAAAAAGTTGCCAAATCAAATTTATTTTGAGAAAAAGCAATAATAGTAAAAGCTCCAAAAATAGAAGCAAAAGCTCCACCAGATAAACCATCTAAACCATCAATTATACCCCCCGACCAAGTAGCAACCATTACTAAAATAAACAAGGGAATATACCAAATTCCAATTGAAAATTGGCCAAGCAAGGTAATAGTAATAACATCAAAGCCCAATTTATAATAAAACCAAATTCCAGATATTAAACCAAGTAAAGCCACTACTAAAAGTCGTTTTTTAAAAGATAAGCCACCCCCAATATATTTTCCAAGATTAGAAACTACTAAAATATCATCTAAAAGTCCAAACAAAGAAGCTATAACAAAAATAAACAAGGGCAACCAAGTTTGACTTCTTGATAAAAAATTAAAATTAGCTATTAGAGAATCAGGAAAAATAAAAGACAAAAAATAAAATAAAAAAATAACTAAAATAGTTGTTATCAAGATTAAAAGTCCACCCATTCTAGGAACACTTACCTCTCTTTCTTTATGGAGAGAGTTAAAAACTACAGCATCTTCCCCGCTTATAGCTTTCATTCTAGCTGATTTTTTCCAAAGTTTATGTTTATATAAAAAATCTATTAAAATTGGAGACCACAAAAAAGCAATAATTGAAGCTACTGCCGATATACCTAAAACTTTAATAAAATTAAAAACAAGTAATGTCATAAATTTAATTAACTAAATTAATTAGTTTTCTCATTTCTAAAAATCTGTCTTCCGCACCTAAAATAACATTTATAAAATAATTTTGATTTTCATTGTCTTTTTGAATTGTAATAAAACATCCTCTGGCCTCATCGGTAAAACCAGTTTTACCGCCAATAACCCTATTTTCCCCTAAAAGTTGGTTGGAATTTATTAGTTTATGATGAAATTCTCCGTTAATATAAAGGCTAAAACTTTTCAATTCCATAATTTCTCTAAAAATTGGGTATTTTTCAAATAAATATCTTGATAAGATAACTAAATCTTTAGCCGTTGAATAGGAATTTGGATCCAACCCGGTGCTGTCTATAAAATATGTGTTAGAAAGGTCTATTAATTTTGCTTTATTATTCATTTCTTCAACAAATCTATCATTTCCCATAACTTCTGACAAGGCATAAGCAGCTCTATTGCTTGACTCAATTAACATTATATAAAGTAAGTTTTTAATTGATAGCGTTTCTCCTTCTTTTAAATTACCCTGCTCTCCTATTTCCGCCATAGCTCTTTTATTAATCACAAATTTTTGGCTTAAATCGTATTTTTCTAAAACAATCAAAGCAGTCATTAACTTTGTTAAACTAGCAATTGGGAGTTTTTTATCTTTATTTTTTTCAAATAAAATCTTGATTTCATTATTAACTATTTTGGTAGAAATAGCTGAACTAGAATTTATACTATTCGTATCGTTTTTTTCATCACTTTGTGTACTAAAAAATTCTTTGGCATTTATTTCTAAACTAGCTGTAAAAATGTTTTTATCACTTATTTTTTGAGGTTCAACAACTACTGGTTTTACAAAAATCCAATTCAAACCTAAATAAAAAAATCCAAATAATACTAAAATAAAAAGTAATAATAAAAATATTGATATTTTCCGATTGTTCATTTTTTATTTACAGATTTTTTACTATTTACTACGATAACATAAAATACAAGTTCGTTTTTCTTTTTAAAATCAAATTTATTTCTATTTTATCTTCAATTGAGGGTATTTTTTCCTTAATTTATTTTTTTCATCATGATTAAGTCCTTGAAGGTAAAGGTATCCTCCAACGCTTTGGGGAAGAGTTAATCCTTCGGCAGATGTAAGTCCTCTAAGGTCAAGGCCTCCTCCAACGCTTTGGGGAAGAGTTAATCCTTCGGCAGATGTAAGTCCTTCAAGGTCAAGGCTTCCTCCAACGCTTTGGGGAAGAGTTAATCCTTCGGCAGATGTAAGTCCTCTAAGGTCAAGGCT
>Ga0209542_10008629_pt1 | contig 18969 bp, 15 predicted proteins | sample RifCSPhighO2_01_FD_184028 | JGI IMG/M metagenome (GOLD analysis project Ga0209542, IMG submission 184028) | Soil microbial communities from Rifle, Colorado - Rifle CSP2_plank highO2_0.1 (SPAdes) (version 2) | ecosystem: Environmental > Terrestrial > Deep subsurface > Rock core/Sediment ...
GCGTGGAGCATTGTATTTCAAACAACTTATCAGTATGATAAATCTGTTTAAGAAGCTGCCGTAGTTCAACGGATAGAACGAGGAGTTCCTAATTCCTAAATGCAAGTTCAATTCTTGCCGGTGGCACTAGTGTTTTGATTTTTTTGGTCGTTTTTGTTAGTATACACTCATGTCACCAGAAGAAAATGAGCTTTTGAGGAAAAATATTGCTCTTACGGAAGAGAATAATGACATGTTGCGTTCCATACAGCGTTCTATGCGTCTTGGGCGGGCTATGACTTTGATATACTGGCTCTTTATTATTGGAAGTGCTGTGGGAGCGTACTACCTTATCCAGCCATATGTAAATCAGATAACAGAGGCGTATGGAGGAGCAAAAAGCACCTTTGACGGCGGATTTTCCGGTTTTTTTGACAGTTTCAAAAAGCAATACGGACAATAAAATATGCCTAGGTAGCTCAGTTAGTTCAGAGCATTCGCCTGAAGAGCGAAGGGTCGACAGTGCAATTCTGTCCCTAGGCACCATGAGAAAAATAAAATTTTTTGTGCTTATAGTTGTGATAGTATACTTTGTAATCGGAATTGGATTGTATGTTTTAGATATTAACGCAAGGAAATCTTATACAATCTGTGGAATAGATGTTTATGCGGGTTGTTGGCAAGAGAGAAGCATATACGGCTTTTCAGATGAATCTAAAATTTTTGCGTCATACACTTTCTTGTGGCCTACAATAATAGAAATAAGATGAGCCGTTAGTTTATCAAATGGCAAGTTCTAAGTAGCGACGATGGTAGAAATAGGCAATTGTAGCAAGTGCCAGAAGAATCCATGCGAGGAGGGGGCCTGGAGTGTAAATATCGCTCATTTCCCAAAGACTTATCCAGCTCAAAGAAATGCTTCCGTTTACTGTGGCAACGCTTTCAATCAAATTTTTATCTTGTTTTTTCACTACTTCAAGATTTGATTGCCAATTTTTGAGCTGGCTATCAATATTAGCAAGTTTGTTTTGGTAGCTTTTATTTTCAGTTCCAAGTTGACCTTGTATAGTATTTTTTTCAGTTTGTAACTCCGCAATTCGGGTGCTTATTTCAGTTTTTCTCTGTTGGGTTGCTGTTTGGTTTTCAATTTCAAGGCGAGTTATTTCTGTATTTATTGCATTTATTTTAGATTGCAGGGAAGTTGCGGTACTATTGTGGCTATTTATCACTTGATTGCGTTCGCTCTTTAACCCAGTGATATATTTTTCTGTTTGTGTTTGCTCCGCTTCTATGGACTGTTTTTGTGGCAAAAGATTTTCTGTGCTTATCTGTTCAATATATAGTTTTTCTCCAAAAATATCTTTTATTTCCTGTCTGAATAGTTCAAGTTTATTTGCTGGCAAGGCGAAACCGATATATCCATAGCGTTCGGCGCTACTGGAACCGTCTATACGTCCACCAAATCCTCGCACAATAGTTTCAATGCGTGTTTTTGTGTTAGTAACATGGCGAGTGCGAAGAGTGGAATTGTAATGTGTTTTTAAAAATTCGCGTCCATCTGAAATAGGGGATTCTCCCGGATATCCGTATCTTGGATAGTAATCAGGCATGATTGAGTTTTTGGATTGCGCGCTAGATTCCATAGCATCACTGCTAGAAGTTGTATAGTTTGGAGTAATTAGGGTTTTTGTACTGTAATTAACTGAATTTCCCATAACGACCAAAATAGCCATAGTTGTAAAAGCAAAAGAAAGCCACGGTAGAGGGGTGGGTGTTTTGAATGTTTTTACGCTATTATTCGGCAATTTATTTAATACCATGCTTTTCATGGAGTCGTTACTCTCAGGGCTCCTTTGTTTGCTTTTGCCCCAGTCATTCAAAATGTCGTGAATTGTTTGGCGATTATTCATATTTTTATTTTAATTTTTGAATATAGTGCGTGCATGAACCAATGCTCGATGCATTCTCACTCGGACAGCAATAGGATTTATTTTAAGAACCCTTCCTATTTCACCGAGGGGAAGGCCTCCAATATAGCGTAAGCGTATTAATTCTCTATCGTCCTCGGAAAGTTTTTGTAGAATCTGGTCTACAAGGATTTTATCTTCTACTCTAGAGTCAATATCGGAACTATCGTGAAGTGTCTCGTCATATCGTATTTCACGACTGCTTTTTCGCCAGTGCATTTTCATTTCATTTCTAGCAATAGCAAATATCCAAGCTGAAAATCCAGCCCCGCGCTTATTAAAGCGGGTAAGAACTTCTATGGCTTTAAGCCATGTGGTCTGTAGAATGTCATCTGCCAAATCACGGTCTCTTAGTGTATTTATAAGATACCCATATAGCTTGGGCGTGAGAGTGTTCCACAGCTTGCTGACAGCGTCTTTATCTAAGTTCATATTTATGTGTGATCACATAAGTATAATGCATCAGCATACCAAAATGTTACACAATATAGAACCTTCGAATTTGAAGGTTCTACCCTTTCACTCGTAGTTTTGTCTGCCTATTCTTATCCACTTTTGGCAAGCGTATGATGAGAAGACCGTGTTTTTCTACGGCTTCGGCTTCATCTACTTGAATTTCTGTAGGGAGCATAATGGTCCGGGAAAATGACCCCCAGTATAGCTCGCGATGAAAATAGTCGTCATCTTTTACAAAGCGTTCTGTCTCGCGTTTGCCTTTTATGGTAACCATATCGCGAGTTATAGCGATATCCAAATCCTCCGGTTTTACTCCGGCCACCATGCTTTTTATGACTATTTCTCCAGACGTTTGATAAACATCTATAGTCAATTGGCCTTCCTCGCCATCTTCGTCAAACCAGGCCTCGCCATTTGCCGGTTTGTCGGATAGGCGATTTTCCGTTTCTTCCACAAGTTCATCATCCATTTTTAGGGTACCTGTCAGTTTTTCAAAAAATGAGCGATTATCTTTCATGATTATATTTTATATCTAATTACAAAAAGATTCAAATACTTTTTCAGCTACTATATTATTGTCTAATTTTTAACTCCCACTTTTTTTATTTTTTCAAAAAACAATAAAAGTAGAATAATGCCAAACCAAACTCCGCCAAATATTAAAAAAATATTTGTTTGACTTTCACTAATTATAAATAAATTAAAGACAGTATGCAAGATGATGGCTATTATAATACCACAGCTAGTGTATATTTTTCTCCAAACAGAGCTTTTGTAGAAAGATAAGCCCATAAATATGCCGATAGTGGCAGAAGCAATAATGTGAAGAAGACTGGCTCCGAGGAAGCGCAGATTACCGTGGATTAGGGTGTCCAAGAGGTTTCCTTCAGCAATAGAAGGAATAAGAAAGAGGGTGTTTTCAAATGTCACAAAACCCAGAGCCGATATGATGAGATAGATGATGTTGTCCACCGGCTCGTCCGTAATTTTTTTGTTGCGTAGGGCGATAAAATAAACTGCGGCGAATTTGAATATTTCTTCTATGGTTGCCCATAGGGTAAAGGCCAGAGTGTTTTGGTTCTGGATATAGTAATAAATTAGTTGCTCTAACGGCAAGACAAAAAGAACAGCTAGCATTCCACCGAGAAAAGAAAGAGTAATCATTTTTAGCGGTTCGGGGTGTATATCCTCTTTAAGCCAAAACCAAAGCCAAAAGAGGGCTGGCACAAGGCCTAAAAGAAAGGCCAGGATGAAAGGGTATTGTTGAATAAAATTTAACATAAAGTTATTTTTATTTTGGCCACTTTGTTACCATGAGAAGATTTTTCTTGCCACCATCCTCCAGATGCGACCAGATTTCCTCTGTGATAAATGGCATGAATGGATGAAGAAGTTTGAGTGAGGTTTCTAAAATGTAATTTAATGTGTGTTGTGCCGATGCTACAACATGTCTATCCTGACTTTGGAGTTTCTCTTTTGACTCCTCTATTATTTTATCAGCAAAAGTATGCCAAACATAGTGATAGAGTTTTTCTCCAGCGAGGTAGAAACGATACTGGTCCATATCGACAGTTATATCTTTTATTAGAGCTTGCAGTTCAGCAATATTATTTGCATCACTTTCAGCTATTATTTCCGGTTCTGTTCTATCCCAGTTCTCCGTACTTGTCAAAACATACCGAGTAATATTCCAAATTTTATTTGCAAAAAGTTTGCAGGCTTTTATTTTATCCTCTGAAAGGGAAAGGGAAGTGCCAGGAGTGTTACCTACAACAAGTCCCATTCTAAATGCATCAGTACCATATTTTTCCGTTAGTATCATCGGGTCTATGACATTTCCCTTACTCTTGCTCATTTTCAGTCCTTTAGCATCAAGAACCAATCCATGCAGATAAACTGTTTTAAATGGCACTTTTCCCGTAATATATAACCCAAGCATAATCATACGCGCAACCCAAAAAAATATGATCTCTCCGGCAGTTTCCATAACATCAGTCGGATAAAAAGTCTCGTAGTCTTTAGAGCTTGGAAATCCTAGAGTAGCGAACGGCCATTGTCCTGATGAAAACCATGTATCAAATGTGTCAGTATCTTTTTGCATTTCATTACCACATTTGTTGCATGTTGATATCTCATTTTCAAGATCAACCACTCCGCCGCCACATTGATTGCAGATTTTCGCTGGTATAGGAATACCCCAGACTATTTGTCTAGAGATGTTCCAATCCGTTATGTTTTCTAGCCAGTGTATAGTTATTTTTTTATAGTGTTCTGGAATGTATTTTATCTCATCATTGTTTATTTTTTCCAATGCTTTTAGAGCAAGTGGTTTCATTTTTATAAACCATTGATTTTTTATTTGAGGTTCTATAATTGTTCCACATCTGTAACAGGTTTTAACAACGTGTTTATAGTTTTCATCAATCTTCTCCACCAATCCTTTCTTTTGCATTTTTTCGACTATCAATGCTCTGGCCTTTTTTATATGCTGACCAGCAAATTCTCCAGCGATAGGTAAAAGTTTTCCATTTTCGTCTATAATTTGTTCTTTATCTAAATTATGACGTAGAGCAATACCAAAATCTGTGGCATCATGCCAAGGCGTTATTGTCATAACTCCTGTACCAAACTCCATGTCAACAGTATCGTCTTTTATTATTGTTGCCTCGATTGGTCCGTTTATCCATTCTAGTTTTATCTTCTGACCATCTTTATATTCAGAGTACCTCTTGTCTTTTGGATGCATTGTTACATACTTGTCACCAAATTTTGTTTCCGGTCTTGAGGTTGATATTGTAAAGGGTCCGTATTTCAAATAATAGTACGGTTCTACTCTTTCTTCGTCTTTTATTTCAAGATCGGAAAAAGATGTTTGATGTTTTGAGCACCAACTAACAATTTTCTTTCCCCTATATACAATATTGTCATCTGAAAGTTTTTTGAATGTTGTATAGACGGTTTGCACAATATCTGGATCAAGAGTGAACTTTTCTCGAGACCAGTCGCATGAAGCGCCCATCTTTTTTATTTGAGATTTTATATTAGTCGAACTGTTCAAAGTAAACTCTAGAATTTCTTCGTATAGTTTTTTTGGTTCAATATCAAATCTTGTTCGACCTTCTTTTTCCAACTTTTTCTCGTACACTACTTGTGTTTCAAATCCCGCATGATCTAGACCCGGAAGCCATAGTGTTTTAAATCCTTGCATTCGTTTATATCGAATCATAATATCTTCAATAGTCAAGACTAAACCATGTCCAGCATGCAGAGAACCATTTGCATTTGTCGGCGGCATTATTATTGTGAATGCCTCGGATTTTGTTTCAGTATTTTGTTGCGGATTTTTATCCGGATTAAAAAACCCACTCTCTTCCCAGAGGTTGTAAATTCTTTTTTCAGTGGATTTTGGATTGTATGGGGATAAAAAAATACTCTTCATGTTGTTAATGTGGTCTTCATGCTACTTAGGATATCATGTAAACAGATTTAATTATAGTTTATAGTTGAAGAAAGGTATAAAAGACATGTCCTTTACACCTATAAATATAATGTCCTTTATAAATATATCTTTTAAAAGACATATTTAGCAAGCTTAGAATGAATTCTAAAGGACATACTTTATTGATTCTTAACAGAATTATAAAATATGGTTTAAAATAAGGGTTTTTATAATATTGATAGACTTGACAGTATTAAAAATAAAGAGTAATGTTTTTGATTAATAAGGATTTTCTGATTACCGATTTACATGAAACAGTTTATATACAAAGCAATATTTGGAAGATTTAGAGTCAGTAAGCTGATTCTTATTTCCGTTGCCTTTGTAACTGTTTTTACCTTTGCACACTCTGCTCATGCAGCACAGGAAGGATATGGTCAGTGGGGAACTGACAATGCTTTTTCTTCTGGAAGCATTCAAAAGGTAGGAGAAGGTTATGCTTTGACTGCTATAGGATACGGTTCTGATGATTGGAAATGTATTGTTGGAATCAAAACAGCTCCAGTTAATTCTGACGGTTCTGTAGATTTTGCGGCCGCCGATACTTCTTGGCAAAACAGTAATTGTGCAAGTGGCACTCCCGGTAGTGATGCTTCCGATTATGCTAAATTGTTTGAACCTTCAAATGGCTATGTGGTAACAGGATGGAGTTGGGGCGCCGATACTTCAGGTGGTTATCCAGATACGGATAGCGAACCAGAGGACGAATGTTTTTATCAAGAGTATATGAACCTTTCCACCAAGCAAGTCTATGCTTGGGGAGAAGCAAGTACCGGTACATGCTCTGACCGTGTATATGGACAGAGTGATTTGAAACAGGTGGCACGCGCAGGAGATGGCAGAGTAATCATTGGCATTTATTTTAATATTGATAACGATGGGCGATTGGATTTTCTTGCCATGACAACCAGAGAGGTTTCCTCTACCGCACCAGCTCCAGTTGCTTGTCCTGCCGGACAGGTGACAGTGGATGGAAATTGCCAAGGTGTGGACGGTTGGATTACAGTTGCACCAGGAAACTCTGGACTTATCGGTGGACCGACGCTTACTTGTAGCGTGCCATGCAGTCCTGATTTGCATTGGAGAATGATTGTTGGCACTGATGCCTATGTGGAAAGAAATGGAGTTTTATTTAATTCAGAAAATAATCTAGATATTTGGGATCAGTCAAATCTGGGAGTAGGCACTTATAAATATGCTTTATTTATAAAAGATGATGCCGGTACTTCCTGGGAATATCGTTCAGTTACTGTGACTGTTATTTCTCCTCCAGCACCGGCTCCTGCACCTGAACCTATTCCACCTCCAGCGCCAGTACCACCAACAAAGACAACTACAACTTGTAGTCTTACCGCAAGCGCAACAACTGTTACAACTGCTTCCGGAAACAACACTGTTACATGGACAGCTACATCCAATCCATCAGGACTTCCATATTTTTGGAATGTCACTGGACCAATTAGCAAGGTAAATGTTCCAGATGAAGGAACAGGACTAACAAATGCCACATATACATATACATATGATACAGTCGGCACTTACGTCGCTTCATTTAATTTTCCAGGTGATAGCACCCGTCTTCCTTGTATAAGTAATCCAGTAACTTTAACTGTCACAGCTCCTGTTACACCACCTGCACCAGTACCACCAGTACCACCTACTGCACCAGTACCACCTACCGCTCTTAACACTACTTGTTCACTCACAGCTAGCGCAACTGCTATTACGAGAGGTGGAACTGTAACATGGACAGCATCATCAACCCCAAGTGGATTGCCATATTTCTGGTATGTAACTGGAACAGAAACTAAGATGCATATTGCTGGTGAAGGAACAGGACTAACAAATGCTACATATACATATACATATAACACCAGTGGTTCATACAAGGTTTACTTTGTAGTGGAGAATGCCAGTGGGATTTTCCTCTGCGCCAGTACCCCATTGTTCTTAACTGTTACAGATCCAGTTATACCTCCAGCACCAGTACCTCCAGTACCTCCAACAGACCAGCCACCAACTATCACAGTTCTTCCTCCAAATCCAGCAACTATAGTACAAGGAGGTACATATGTAGATGCCGGTGCTACAGCTTCTGACCCAGAAGATGGCAATATAACTTTTAAAATTGCCAGTACAACTACTGTAAATACAGCAGTGGTTGGAACATACAAGGTTACATACACAGTTTCCGATTCTAAAGGACAATCTGCATCTGCATCAAGGACAGTCAATGTTACACCTCCAGTAGGTGGAGGTGGCGCTGTACCAACAGGTAAGATTACATTTTGTATTATCCTTACTGATATAAATAATGTTATTGCTACTACTTCTAGTGGCTTGCCAGGTGGAGCGTTCTCATTAAACCTTTCTACAGCCACTAGTTCAGGTCTAATTCAATCACCAGCTTGGACTACAACAACCTTTTCTCCAAACAGAAAAATAATTGTAAATAGCGGTTTAGATGCAGACTGTATTACATATAGCAATTTGCCTTTTGGTAGCTATTATTATTCACCAGTTTCTGTAACTGGAGCGCTCTGGCAACCAGCTAAATACAATGATCAAGATACTCAATCAGTAAACAATGTATCTGATTTCTTCTTGTACAGTCCAGAACTTTTTAATGCTACAACCACAGACGATGCAAGTCGCAATTTAAATTCAGATGGACAGATTGTTTTGAATTCCTCTAACACAGACCGTACCTTAGTTATCTTTGAAAAAGATCAATCTGGCTCATCATGTCCAGCCCCTCAAATCACATCACTTTTGTCTGCTACAGGAGTAGTCGGTCAAGCATTTACATATACAGTAACAGCATCATCTACCACAGCCACAACATTTTCTGTCGGAACACTTCCAGCAGGTTTGTCATTTTCTACAACAACCAACACAATAAGCGGAACCCCTACAGTTTCAGGGACATATAATATTCAACTTATCGCAGCAAACCAGTGTACCGGAGGGCTTGACCTAAAAACTCTTGTTCTTACAGTAACTCCTATAATAAGTGGTGGACCAAGCTCAAACATTTCTGTCTTAAAGACATCAAACCGAACCACAGTTGGTACAGGTGAATCAATAGTCTATACAATTACCGTCGCAAACAACGGACCAAGTAATGCAACCGGAGTTATAGTTAATGACACAATTCCGAATTCACTGAATTTTGTCTCTTACACTTCTACACTCGGCACCTATAGTACAACGACTGGCATATGGACCATAGGCAATTTAAATAATGCCTCCACCACAATCCTAGCCATTACGGTGTCCGTAAAGGACGGTTTTCAAGGACAAAATATAACCAACACTGCAGTAGGAAGTGCAACGCAAAATGATCCAACTCCCACGGACAATACTTCTAGTGTTATTGTAGCCGTCAATCCAGTACCTTCAACTGGTGGCTGTACATCAAATTGTGGTGGCGGAGGAGGTGGAGGTGGAGGAGGTGGAGGGGGCGGTGGTGGTGGCGGCGGTCCAATTTGGCCCAATAACCTGACTATATTCAATGAGCAGGTTGTAGAGACTGTCCCTAATATCGCTATGGTCACATGGAATACAAACATGTTAGCTACACGACGGGTTGTATGGGACACTGTTTCTCATAATGTCCTTGATACCTCTCCAAACTATGGCTATAGGACATCTTCAGTGCTTGTCTCTAATCCACTCCTTACAGCCCACGGTATTGTTATAGGACTTGATCCAAACGTAAAGACATACTATTTCAGAGAAATATCCACAGAATTCTCTACTGGTGTTACTCGTATAGTAGTAGGTAAAGAAGTTGTTCTAGTCCGTGGAGTAATACCAACCGCTACAACTACTTCCTGTTTCTACTTGTATGATTATTTACGAGCAGATTTTAATAACAATCCAGTTGAAGTCAAAAAACTTCAAGTATTCCTGCGAGACCTTGAAGGATTTACAAACTTACAAATTACTGGGGTATATGACCCTGCCACTATCACTGCTGTTAACACTTTCCAAATGCGATATGAAAGAGATATTCTGACTCCATGGGGCCACGATGCGCCAACTGGATATACATATATTTTGACCAAGAAAAAGGTAAATGAAATATATTGCAAGATGGCTTTCCCTGTCACACCTCTACAACAACTAGAAATAGACACTTTCCGCAACTTCCTTCTTGGTTTAAAGAACGCTGGAGTAAATGTTCCAGTTGTAAATCCAAATGTGAATCTTTTTGGAACGACCACAATCCCTGTCCTTGATAACACTATAATCGGTCAAGCCACAACTACCAGCCCTATAATTTCAAGTATCCTCTCTCGACTTACGGCTAATGTCAGGTCAGCTATGAACTGGTCTTACACTCATTTCTGCACATGGTTCAATCTACTTCTTATTCTTATAATCATTATTCTTTCTTATCTATTATATAGAGAGAGGCTAAATAGCAAAAAATTGGAAGATATTAACAAAGAGTTATCTCTAAAATAAAAAAAACTTCCTGATATGGAAGTTTTTTTTAAGACAATCTTAGATTACCGTTTGCTATTATGTTTTGAGGTTTACTTAGAAGTTCTGGATAAAGCAAAATATTAATATAAGAGGCGCAAGCAATCATTAGAGCATTATCTCCTGTCATGGAGTGTGTTGGAATTTTTACTTCAAGGTTTGTATATTCAGTTTCAAATTTTCCAAATACCTCCCGCAGTTTTTTGTTTGCAATGACTCCACCAGCAATAATTAAAGTTTTTGCATTGACGTCTTCAAGAGTTTTCTTTGTTTTGTAGACTAAAACATCTACAACGGCATCTTCAAATTCCCTTGCAATATCAGTTTTTTGTTCCAGTGTAGGTTCTTCTCGTCCAAAAGTCTCTCGTAAATAATACAAAACGGAAGTTTTTAATCCAGCAAATGAGAAGTCAAAGTCATTAGAGTGAATCATTGGTCGCGGAAATTTAGCGGTATGCAGTAAGTTTTCTTCTCGTGCCCTTTGGGCAAGTTTAGATATTTCCGGTCCGCCAGGGTAGGGAAGTCCAAGCATCCGAGCAACTTTGTCAAAAGCTTCGCCTACGGCATCATCTCTTGTTTCACCCAGTATTTTGTATTCTCCCCAATTTTTTACCTCAACTAATTCCGTATGCCCTCCAGAAATTAAAAGGGCAATTGCCGGAAACTGTATTTTGTTTTGCTTTTTTGGAAATTGGTTATTGGGATTTATGATTTTATCTGTTCTGTTTAGTAAAACAGAACAGATGTGTCCCTCCATATGATTTACAGGCACCACAGGAATACCCCACAATTTTCCGAGAGCAGTAGCAAAGGAAATTCCTACCCACAGAGCGGGTGCAAGTCCCGGCCCAGATGTGACAGAAATAACATCTATATCTGGCTTTTGGATATTTTCCAAAACATTTTTCAGTCCCTCGTATAAGTTTTCTTCTCTAACTAGTATTGTTTTGATTTCTTTCCATTTTTTTACACTATACGATATATCGTATAGTGTATGCATGTCTGCTTCCACCAAAGTTTTTTTTAAAAGCGTTGGTAGTTTTTTTGCATGTTCACGCTTTGCTATCATCGGGAAAACCCCGCCGAACTCTTTGTGTATATCAATCTGCGAAAAGAGAGCGTTCCCAAGCACACTAAAAATAGGATTTTCCAAACCTCCTGTCGCTTCCACAATGCTGACCGCTGTCTCATCGCAAGATGTTTCTATACTTAAAATCCTCATGCTTCCACATTAACAAAAATAATCACAATTCACCACCTTCCTATTTTTGTTCACATACACCTAACTGATGCTACAGCATCAGTTAGGTGTATGTGAATTTTATAATTTATCTCTTACGATACATCGTAAGAGATGCACTTTATATAACATATACAATGAGCCATTTTCCTCTTCCATTAGAATTATCTGGTAATGATATTATTTCTCTCGGTCTGCGGTTTTTATCCTCAAAATCACATGATAGAACTCTAGTACCAGGTCTACATTTTTTCTCCAAAATAGGCATAAGTTTTTCCACTGCTCGTGGATATAAATAAACAAATACATGTGTGGCATTTGAAACATTGGTTGTAAAAATATTTTCTCGGCGTATTTCGATGTTCTTGTTGTTTCTTGTATGAAATTTGGCCAGGAGATAGGGGACAAAGGCCATTTCAACCCCAACTGCTTTCAGTCTCGGATATTTTTTTGTAGCTTCTCTAAGTACGCGAGCGTCTCCACAACCGAGGTCGTACAGAATACTGTCGTTATCCAGTTTTAGATTTTCAATAATTTTTTGACAAATACTCTCCGGTATAGGTACGAAAGGGGCATCTGTGGTAAAAATAGAAATGATTTGGGCAATATAAAAAAGTGCTATTACAAAAGTGACAAATAGACAAACTAACAAGACAAAAAAATAAATAAAAGGCATATATCTCCGGCTTGCACAAGGGAAAAAATCTAAAACAGTTTAGATTTTTTTCCTTGTGCGTTTATTTTACCAAATCCGAACCTGTTTCCAAAATCGGAGTAAATGATGTCGCACGCGCGAAGTGTTTGGTGATGTGGAGTTGAGCGGTACGTTCCACGACGAATTCCGTCACAACCCAGCGTCCACTACACCAGACTGTCGGGTACGACAGTCTGCTTCCGTTCCCGCTGTTCTGTTTCCGCCCTCGCCTCGCCCCCGACCCCATACAAGTTTGTTTGGCGCGGATTGCATTTGGATTCGGTATGGCGGTGGCGAGTCTCGGGCAGGTTTCTCCTTTGAAGGGAGAAACTGACGGAATTCTAGTGCCAATTCAAATTCGGTGTCTCGGACATTCCTTTGGGCTAGTGGTAATATACACTTCTGTTTTTGTTTAACCACGCCCAAAACGGAACATGTCCGAGACGCTAAATCTTTTGTGTGCTTGCCCCAACCCCCTCCCATGCGCGCACACGGAATCCCGCCTAACGGCATGGGAGACTCCCTACCAGAGTGAGCCTTACGGCTCACATACACCATTTGAGCCGTTTGCCTACGGCAAACAAAAACATTGAAATTTTTTCCAAAATTTGAGAAGATTAAAAAATGACTGATGACGACAAAGAATATGATGAGTGGAATAAATTGAAAAAAGAAATTCAATCTGGCACTGACGTGCCAGATTACTTCCCACAAGAAGGCGAAGTGTGGATGTCTTCACTTGGAAAAAATATTGGTTTTGAACAAAACGGAAGTGGTACTAATTTTTCAAGACCGATTCTTGTTGTTAAGAAATTTAACAATCATATGTTTTGGTGTGCTTCGCTTTCTACCAAACAAAAGAAATTTGATTTTTATTATAATTTCACTGATCCAAATGGAGAAAAGGTTTCTGTCATTTTGGCTCAATTAAAATTGGTTAGCGTAAAAAGATTGAAAAGAAAGTTGTATGATATTTCCAGCAGTGACCTTATAGAGATAAAAGGGAAATTAAGGAAGTTTTTAGAGTAAATCGAAACCCCGCATCTCTGCGGGGTTTCTCGGAGCCTTTCGGCACTTTGTATCATTAGTATAGCAAGTGGTATATGAATGTCAAATGAATTGGACTTGCTTTTTTATATGGATATGGTACAATCCAAACAGATTTCTCAACCCGCAAACCTTAATTTAAGAGGAGAAAAGTACCTTGAAACACAACAAGTTTCTGAGTTTTGTAACGATTCTTTGCGTTTTGAGCCTCTGTAAAATTGAGGTTACAAACAGCGTGGGCGTGCCTTCGGCACGCCCACTCCTTGGTTGGTTCTCAACCGCTAAGTTCCATTTTGGTGTATTTATTGTACCAAGTTAGAACCTATTTTCAAAACAAAGTGAGGTAATGAATGTGGCACGCTCCGAGAAAGTGGTAATGTGAAATGTAATCGTACGCTTCACGAAAGCCCCGCCACCGCCTCGCTTCTCTCGGCAACCCCCAAAAGAAAAAATGTCTCTTGCTCTTTTGTTTTTCGCGGGATGGATTTTTTCTAAAATGGAAAGGACATTTTTCTTTTTGGGGTTCTGCCCTCCAAGTATTCGGGCAGTGTGGCGGGGCTTCAATTCGGACTCGGTTTTGCGAAAACTATTTTCTGGGGATTGGATTTTCGCAAAACCGAGACTAATTTGTTTTTTGGATTTTGTCCGCGCGGAGGAGGGGTCTGGGGAGGAATCCGCGCGGGCTTGTATAAAACGAAAATTTGTGGTATGAATACGCCAGAAGAAATCCTTGTTGGGTTTCTAAAAATTGTTCATTTACAACCTAAAAAGGAGGCAGTTATGCTAGATATCCGATTCATTCTCGACAACGTCGACCTGGTCAGGCAGAACACGCAAGATCGTAATGCCAACGCCGACGTCGACAAGACGGTTGCCCTGTATGGGCAGCTGAAGCAGAAGAGGCAGAGCCTCGAAGAAGCGCAGCACCGATCCAACCAGATCTCCGGACAATTCAAAGGCGCTGATGAAGCGACCCGCGAGCAGCTCAAGATCGAGGTTGCTGGTCTCAAGCAGACCATGACAACGCTCAAGGAAGAGATCGCTATCGTCGAAAAGGAGTACACCGAAGAAGTGCTCAAGATTCCCAATCTTGTCGCTCCCGACGTTCCTTCTGGCAAAGATGAGCACGGCAACGTGCCCATCAAGCATGTTGGCGAGCCCACCAAGTTCGGCTTCAAGCCACTCGATCATGTCGAGCTCGGCAAGAAGTTGGACATCTTGGACTTTGAGGCGGCGGCGAAAGTCACCGGCTCGAAGTTCTACTTCCTGAAGAACGAAGCCGTTCTTCTCGAACTCGGCCTCATCCGTTTCGCGCTGGACTTGGCGATCAAGCATGGCTTTACGCCGGTGACAACGCCGGAACTTGCTCGTGACGAGATCATCACGGCTTCTGGATTCTCTCCGCGAGGACCCGAAAGCCAAATCTACTCCCTTACAGAAGGAGGCCTGAGTCTTATCGGCACCGCCGAAATCACTATCGGTGGCTATCTATCCAAAACGGTAATTCCGGAGGAAGATCTCCCGATCAAGATCTCCGGCGTCAGCCATTGCTTCAGAACCGAAGCTGGGAGCGGCGGTCGTGAGAGCAAGGGACTTTACCGAGTACATCAGTTCAGCAAAGTCGAACTCTACCAATTCGTTCATCCCGACAAGAGCGCAGCTGCTCACGAAGAGATGCTCGCGATTGAGGAAGAGTTTTACCAAGCCCTGAAGCTTCCTTATCGTGTCTTGCTCATGTGCAAGGGCGATCTGGGAACCCCTGCCTACCGGAAGTACGACATCGAAGCGTGGATGCCTTTTGTCGGCGAAGGTGGTGGATATGGTGAGGTGACGTCCGCGTCAAACTGCACCGACTTCCAAGCGCGACGCTTGAACACCAAGTTCAAAAATAGCGCTTCTGGCAAGACTGACTTCGTCCACACCCTCAACGGCACAGCTGTTGCTGTTACTCGAACGATGCTCGCCATCATCGAGAACAATCAGCAGGCCGACGGGACTGTGCTTATTCCCGAAGTTCTGCATCCCTACATTGGGTTGCAGTCAATCAAACCGAAACGTAGGAAGTTCTAACAATTCCAACGTAAACTCTCAAACAAAGGAGGTGCAACATGGACAAGGCAAACTTGCTCGTCTACTCGTCTGGAGCGCCCAAAATCGACGACACCGAATTCGAGGTCGTCGAACGCAAGGGCATCGGCCATCCGGACACGCTCTGCGACACAATCGCCGAGAAGGTGTCCCAAGCATACTCGCAGTACTGCTTGAAACGCTACAGCATCATCTTGCGACACATGGTCGACAAGATCGCTCTGTCTGGCGGCTCTGCAAAGGTCAAATTCGGTAGTGGTGAAATGCAGAAGCCCGTCAGGCTTTATCTCAACTGTCGGTTCACCCGAACTTGGCAGCAGGAGACCATCCCTTATCTTGAGATCGTCAAGGATACGGTCTACAAGCACCTTGGAGATGTTCTGCCACTTCTCGATTTGGACCAGTGGCTCATGATCGTGGATAACACGCACTTCGCACCCGGCCCTGGTGTCGTGTACGAAGCTGATGGATCGACACAGAATGAACGCCAGTTCTTCTTCGAGATCCCGCAAAAAGAGTTTGCGGTTTTCCATGACAACAGCCTGCGCTCGAACGATACCTCGACGGCAGTAGCGTACAGTCCGCTCAGTGCCACCGAGAAGATCGTGATGCTCGTTGAGACCACGCTGAATGGGAAGGAGTTCAAAAAACTCTATCCCTATGTCGGCATGGATATCAAAGTGATGGCCAGACGCATGAAAAAGCGAATGGACATCACTGTTTGCATTCCGTTTATCGCTGCCCACACCCCGAGTAAGGACTTCTACTTCGAGAAGCTGAAGTTCCTGGAGGGCATCATCAAGCAATTGGTGGTGTCTCAGTTCGGACAGTTCGATGTTACGGTTTCGCTCAATACAAGGGACAATCCGACCAAATCGGATTATTACCTCACACTGAGCGGAAGCGCTATCGAAAGCGGCGACGAGGGTGTTGTCGGACGAGGTAACAGATACAACGGGGTCATCCCGTTCACTCGACACATGAGCATGGAAGCTTGCTGCGGCAAGAATCCTGTCTACCATGTAGGCAAGCTCTATACCGCTATCTGTTCTCTCATTTCCGAGGAGATTCATCATCTCGTAGGACTTGAGACATATGTGTACCTGACGTTTCAGATGGGCAGGAGCCTGTCAGACCCATGGTCCGCATGTGTAGAGATCTGTGGTGGAAACGCAACACCTGTACAACGTCAGATGATCGAAGAAATCATTGAATGTAATCTTGCCAACGCCAATGAAACCACCCAAAAAATCGTGAGGGGTGAACTGAACCTTTTCTGAAGAGAGAAGGTTCTCAGTACCCATGTCGCAAAGGCATGGGTACTTTTTTATTTATAGATCAAATGATTCTTCGGGACTAACTTCTTTTTTTGTTCCATTAGAAAAATAAATAACACAAGGCTTAGTACCAACGCATAATGCAACCCCACTTTCTATAACTAAACCGGTTTCTTCTGGTAGACAAACAATCGGCAAATTATGATCACTTACCCATGCTTTGAATCGGTCATTTTGTTCATCTTTAAAATGACAAGCTACTGAAAAGTTATTAAGAAGATTGAATCCTGATACGTCTTGTAAACCTATCTTGTTTTCATCATCATGAGTATCAATTCTTTTTCCCATTATGATTGCACCGGCACTACCTCCATATACTTGTCCGCCAGCTTCAATATATTGTATTAAAACATCGGCAAATCCAGATTCCCGAATCTCCTGAATAAGGCTCCATGTGTTACCTCCACCAATATATATCCCATCAAACTCTTTGATGACTTCGAGATTATATTTTGATGGATCATCTACTGTTTCAAATTGAACATCAGTCCTCTCATGAAGTTCTGTAATGTTTTTCATCCACAAATGTGCTGTGGAATAAAGTTTGTGCCCACGAAGGGCAATAGGTATGTATAAAAAGCGTCCATTTTTGGGCAATGTATCAAAAAAAAATTTGTCGAGGGGGAATGATTGCTTTTCATTACCACCCCCCGACAAATATATTCTGTTGTTCTCCTTTAGGTTTTGCATGTTTGTATCGCTTTGCGTAACTCGTAAATGTTGATGTTACAAGTATACACCAAGCGGTCGAAATAAGCTTCTGTCGTCTCGTCTCGAGGTGGCGGAAGCTTTAACGCTTCACAAACTTTCAGGTTGACGAACCTCTCGATCTCCAAGCGTGCAAGCTGGACAGTGGTGTCTCGACTGATGGACGGATTGATGAACTGCGCCCAGTAATCAAAGTAATACGCAAGAATGCTATACACATTCACCCCGTAGTACTTTTCACTAAGCACCTTTGCGAATCGCCTAAACTGAAGGCCTGGACCTTTATTTGCAGCTTGGACACCGCACAGGACCAGAAGCGCCATAGTTCGACACGAATCGAACATCTCTCGTGTACCTGTCGCTGTCCACGGCATCAGCGTGTCGAAATAGGAATCAGTCTTGTTTACGACCCACGCTACTCTTTCGAGACCGAAGCCGATATCACTGATTGCAATGGCTGGGCGATTTGGCTGGGGAGTAAGAAGATAGGCGGCATCACCAAGCTCAAGTCCTCCGTAGGAGAAAAAGAGCTCAAGCGCCGAAAATTTCCCGGTTCCCCAATCGTTTACAGATGTTCTCATGACGATGATGAAGTCGTTCATGTGAAGACCGAGCTTGGAGAGAATCGTGCACCAATGATCTACTGACTGCAAATGCTCGGAGAACTCGGCTCCCATTTTTTCAGTGCATACGTTCACGAAGGAAGTTGACGTTCCTTCCTGTGACTCGACATGCGGCTGAAACTGCATACGAACGCATGGCTGTGCCACGAACACCTTGTCATTCCGAATTTCCTGGTTTCGATGAATGATGTCATCAAACATCTGAACGCCGGCGATGACCAGGTCAGTCTGACCTTCGAAATTAGCGATGTTCATAGGGGTTGCCACATTGAAGCCTGTCGAGCGAAAGTATTCGCTTATTCGTGAGCTGATTTGCGCTGGTGTCAGCATTCTCTTTCGTTTGCTGTATGTGCGAAAAGGATAGTCTCCCTTATCGCACTTATGCCAGCCACAAACCGAGACATCCATCTTGGCAGATGTCTTAGAGAAAAAAGTCCTGCCGCAAGTGCTACACGAGTGCATTTCCCATTTCCTTTCGGCCATAAATTTCTTCACAGCCTCCGAGTTCGTATCCACGCTGGATTCCTGTTCGGATTTCATGATCGTCCTCCTTTTTAGGTTGTAAATGAACAATTTTTAGAAACCCAACAAGGATTTCTTCTGGCGTATTCATACCACAAATTTTCGTTTTATACAAGCCCGCGCGGATTCCTCCCCAGACCCCTCCTCCGCGCGGACAAAATCCAAAAAACAAATTAGTCTCGGTTTTGCGAAAATCCAATCCCCAGAAAATAGTTTTCGCAAAACCGAGTCCGAATTGAAGCCCCGCCACACTGCCCGAATACTTGGAGGGCAGAACCCCAAAAAGAAAAATGTCCTTTCCATTTTAGAAAAAATCCA
>Ga0209542_10008630_pt1 | contig 18968 bp, 19 predicted proteins | sample RifCSPhighO2_01_FD_184028 | JGI IMG/M metagenome (GOLD analysis project Ga0209542, IMG submission 184028) | Soil microbial communities from Rifle, Colorado - Rifle CSP2_plank highO2_0.1 (SPAdes) (version 2) | ecosystem: Environmental > Terrestrial > Deep subsurface > Rock core/Sediment ...
GCTTTCTTCTCCCGGGTATCTTATGGGTCCAGTAAATCTTCAGATTACGGGCGCTTTACAATTATCTATTTCTGGTTCTGCTTCCGCGACTCCTTATGTTGGAGGAGCTAATCAGCAATATGTAACGGTAGATTGGGGCGAAATGGTTGGGGGCAATCCGGCGCGTGACACTTTCAGTATTCAGACAGCTTCCCAGTTTAATACGGTCTTTAGCGGCTCTGGCAGTAATAAAAGTTTTGTCACTTCTTGGACTCCCGTTTCGCATATATATAGTTCAGCGGGTCTAAAAACGATTCTGGTCAAGGTTCATCATAGTAATTTTAATGGGAACGAAGGCGACGCCTCCGAATTCACTACTGAAGTATTTGTTCCTCCTGCCGCGCTGAACGTAATTAAGCATGTGGTAAACATCGGTGGCGGAGATAAAGTAGCATCTGATTTCACCATACATGTTTCGGGCATCAATCCATCGCCTTCCACTCTTAACGGTTCTGAAGCGGGAATTATTGTCAGTATAGATGCCGGGACATATTTAGTTTCGGAGGATCCAGTGACTAATTATATAAGTTCGTTCAGTTCTGATTGTTCCAGTTCAATAGCCTCAGGACAAACAAAAACGTGTACGATCACTAATACGTTTACAAGTGAGCCGCCTCCTCCTCCGAGCCCGCAGTGTTCCGACGGCACAGACAACGATGGAGACGGCAAGACCGATTTCCCGGCAGATCCCGGATGTGTAAGCGTGGAGGATAATGATGAAATTGATAGTCCGCCTCCTCCCCCGAGCCCGCAGTGTTCCGATGGTACAGATAATGACAGTGATGGGAAAATTGACTATCCAAGTGACCCGGGATGTGCGGACGCTTCTGACAACGATGAAACAGATCCTCCGCCTCCGCCGCCTGATCCGGAAGACGATCTTACCGAATGCTCGAATGAGATTGACGACGACGATGACGGATTGATTGACTTGGACGATTCTGGATGCGCGGAATTTGCGCCGAAGATTACGGTAATGAAAATACTCACGAATGACAATACCGGCACCGCCGAGCTTTCTGCTTTCTCGTTTTTCGTGGATCTTATTGAAGTGTTTCTTGGCACACCGACCGTTTTTGGACCCGGTTCGCACGCCGTTTCCGAAACAGGCCCGGGCGGATATACAGCGTCGTTTAGCGGCGATTGCGCTCCTGATGGAATTGTTTCTCTTGATATCGGGGAATCGGCGACATGCACCGTTACGAATGACGATATTGATTATCCGCAGTGTTCGGATGGCATTGATAATGACGATGATGGGGATATTGATTATGACGATGATCTCGGATGTTCATCGTCCGAAGATGATGACGAATCCGATGATCCTGCCTTTCCTCAATGCTCGGACGGCGTAGACAACGACGGCGACGGATATATTGACGGGGTGGATTCGGGATGCGCGAACGCCGAGGACAACGATGAAAATACTCCGCCCGTAATTACGATTGATACGGAACTGGTTGAGCTTACTCTCCATTCAAGTTTTGATCCTCTTTCAGGCGTTACCGTAACGGATGTTGAAGATGACCCTGATCCTTCTGTTGTTGTCGGCGGCGACACCGTAAATACGTCCGCGACCGGTACGTATGTCGTTGTGTACGATGCGGTTGATTCTGATGGCGCCGCGGCAGAGCAGAAAACGCGAACCATAAACGTCGTGTCCCCAGAATGCTCCGATGGCACGGATAACGACCAAGACGGCAAGACCGATTATCCGGCGGATCCCGGATGTTCGAGTGCGTCTGACGATGATGAAACCAATGCACCACCTCCGCCGCCTCCTCCGAGCCCGCAGTGTTCCGACGGCATAGACAACGACCAGGATGGTCTTATTGATATGGTGGATCCCGGATGCACGGATTCCTCTGACAATGATGAAACCAATACTACCGGTGGAGGAGATTCCGGCGGAGGCGGCGGTTCATCGGAAAGTTCAGGATCAGGCGGCGGCGGAAACGGACCTATTTTGAGTTTGCCAGGAGACAATACTTCAGGCGGCGGAGGAGGAGGCATTGTGCTTCCTTCGGGCCTTGTCTTGGGCGCTGCGGCGGAAGACAACCTTCCTGAAGGGTGCAGTGCATACCTCGATATCTATATCAAGCGGGGAGCGAGTAACGATCCTGAAAAAGTAAAAAAGCTTCAATCGTTTCTTAACAGGGAAATGGGCGCAAACATTCCGATTACCGGATTTTACGGCCCGCTCTCCTATATCTGGGTTGAGAAATTCCAGGTGAAGTATTGGGAAGAGGTTTTGAAGCCGTGGGTACCGCACGGACTTCCGACCGACCACACGCCGACAGGATACGTCTATAAAACAACACGGCGCTGGATCAATATGCTGAATTGCCCCGAGCTCAATCTTCCGATCCCGCCGTTGCCGTAATTTGTGTTTTATCCTCCACTTGGAAACCCCGTTTCCAAGTGGAGGGATCGTGGAATTTCGAGTGTTTTTCAACCCCCACCTCCTAGGAGATGAGGGTTGAATTTTGGCGATTTCCATGCTATAATATGAGGGTAGAAAAATGAAAAAACATCTCCACAATTTTTTCATTCCGCACGAGGGAAACGAATTCCGGCCTCACTCGCTTCGCGGGGAATCGGTTCTCATGTTCGGCACCGTTACCGTGCTTCTTTTTGCCGGTGCGCTTTTGAATACATATCTTATTACGAGGACGAATTTTTTTGCGGCGATTATTCCGGAAGTTCTCGCGGATTACGCAAACGGGGACCGAGTGTCTCTTTCGGTTCCCCGGCTCCGCTGGAATGAGACGCTTGCCGTGGCCGCGCGCGAGAAAGCGGAGGATATGGCGCAAAAAGGGTATTTTGCGCATACGAGTCCGGAAGGCGTCACGCCGTGGTACTGGTTCAAAAAAGCCGGATACCGATACCGCTACGCAGGAGAAAATTTGGCGGTCTATTTTTCAGATACGGTTGACGTCCACAACGCGTGGATGAATTCGTCGGGGCACCGCGCAAACATTGTAAACGGAAGATTTACTGAAATCGGCATTGCGACTGCACGGGGGGTATACGAAGGCCGCGAAACTGTTTTTGTCGTCGAGCTTTTTGGGAAGCCGCAGGAAGCCCCCGCGCCCGCTCCAGAGCCAAAACCCGCTCCGGCGGCACCCAAAAAAGAACCAGTGCCAGTTCTTTTATCAGAGGAACCGGAGCCTTCGGTTGTCGCGGGAAGCGAGATTGGGAATGAATTGTTTGTCGCCGTGAAAGACGGCAGAGAGGAAGAGGAAGATAGTGCTTCGGTACCCGCTGATCAAAAGAGCGCCAACGAATGGTCGCTTACTTCGATTGCCGAGCGCGCAATCGCTTCGCCGCATGCAAATCTCCGGTTGTCATATTTGGCATTATTCGCTATAATAGCGTTTGCGCTTTTTGTGGGAGTGTTCGGGGAGGTTCGGCGCCACCATCCGCTCCATTCTCTCTATGGGGCGTCGCTTATCGCGCTTCTTACCATTCTTTATTATGCGGGCGAGGCATACGTGTTCTCGCGCGTCCTTATCACATAATTTTTATGAAAAGCAGGTTTTTTTCTTCTTTTAAGCGGCCGCGCGTTATTATTCCGCTTCTCATCATTATCCTCGGCGCGGGGGGATATTTCACGTTTTTTCGAGGAAACGGCGTGGCATACGAAGTCGTGCCAGCCCGGATTTTGGATATTCGCCAGGAGGTAAGCGTCACGGGCCGCGTCGAGCCGATTGAATCGGTTGACTTGGCGTTTGAGAAGGGCGGACGCGTGCGCGCGGTAAACGTCAAAGTCGGGGATCGGGTATTGGCGGGAGCAATTCTCATGTCCCTTGATAACGCCGATCTTTTCGCGGATCGCGACCAGGCAGACGCGGACCGCAAAGCCCAGCAGGCGCTCTTGGATCAATACAGGCGCGGCACGCGGCCGGAGGAGCTTGCGATTTCCGAAGCAAAAGTAAAAAGCGCGAAGTCCGCAGTCGGCGATGCGGCATCGAATTTGATTGATAAAATATCCGATGCGTATACTAAGTCGGATGATGCGATACGAAATAAAGTTGACCAGTTTTTTTTGGCGCCGCGCGGCACAAACCCGCAGATTGCGTTTTCTCTTCCGGATTCAAAATTGAAATCCGAGCTTGAACAGGAGCGCTTCGCGATTGAAAAGATGCTTGTTTCCTGGAGCGCATCTTTTGCCGCAACAGAGGCGGATATTCTTGGCTCGCTTCTTGAGGCGAAAGAGAATGCGGCGCGCGTGCGGGCGTTTCTTGATAAAGCGGCGCTTGCGCTTTCAACCCTTACGCCGTCGGGGAGCTTGAGTCAGACGACGATTGACGGATATAGGACGGACGTATCGAGCGCGCGGACAAGTGTGAATACTGCACTTACGAATCTCACATCAGCCGAGGAAAAACTTCGGATTGCGGAGGCGAATCTTACGATAGCGGAGCGCGAGCTCGAGCTTTCCCGCGCCGGGAAGATTCCGGAGGAAATCGCGGCACAAGAGGCGCGGGTGCTTCAAGCGGAGGCAAAAGTCCGGAGTGCGGAGGCCGCAATCGCAAAGACGCTGATCCGCGCGCCCATCAACGGAATCGTGACGGAAGAAAATACTGACCCGGGCGAGACCGCCGCGGCAAATACTGTCATGGTAAAACTTTTATCCGCATCCGGATTCAAGGTTGAATCGTTTGTGCCGGAAGTGGACATTGCAAAAGTGAAAGAGGGGAATGCGGCGTCCATTACGCTTGACGCCTATGGGTCGGATGAAGTGTTTGAGGCGCGGGTAGCTCTGATTGACCCGAGGGAGACCATAATCGACGGCGTCGCGACGTATAAAGTGACGTTTGATTTCGGTAAAAAAGACGAGAGGATTCGCGCGGGCATGACCGCAAATGTCGACATCCTTGCGGAGAAAAAAGAGGGCGTCTTAGCGGTGCCGCTCCGCGCGATAAAAACAAAAAACGGCACAAAGTACGTTGAGATTCTCGGGGCGGACGGCAAGACGATACTCTCTGCTGAAGTTGAAACGGGCCTCAAGGGTTCGGACGGGAATATCGAAATTGTATCGGGCATCACCGAAGGCCAAAGCGTTATCGTATTTTCAAAATCCGAATAATATCGGAAAACCAAGTGGCTTTTATCGAAGCGAAAAATTTGGAGAAGGTGTACGAGACGGAAGGAGTAAGGACCCCGGCGCTTCACGGGGTTTCTTTTTCGATTGAGAAAGGCGAATTTGTCGCTGTCATGGGGGCGTCTGGTTCGGGGAAGTCGACGCTTTTGCATATCCTCGGATTTCTCGACCGCCCGAGCGGAGGGGAGTATGTTTTCAACGGGAAAAGGTTTTCTGATTATAACGACGACGAGCTCGCCGATATCCGGAACAGAGAAATGGGGTTTGTGTTCCAGTCGTTCAATCTTTTGCCGCGGACAAGCGTTTTGGAAAACGTCATGCTTCCGCTTTTGTATTCCAAAGTGAAAGACGGGGAATGGGAAGCTCGCGCGCGCGCGGCCGTCGAAGCGGTCGGGCTCGAGCACCGGATGAATCACGTGTCGTCTCAGCTTTCCGGCGGGGAGAAACAGCGCGTTGCGATTGCACGCGCACTTGTCATGAATCCGAAAGTTATTTTCGCGGATGAGCCGACCGGGAATCTCGATTCAAAATCGGGCGGCGTTATTATGGAGATACTCGATGACCTAAACCGCACGCGCGGGCATACGATTATTTTGATTACGCATGAAACGTATACCGCGTCATACGCCGAGCGCATTATCCGGCTGCATGACGGGATTATTGCCGAGGATAGAAAGGTCAAAGAACGGGTGAACGGCAAGGAAGGATTTGTGAAATAATATGAAATTCATTCATACGGCAAAAACCGCATTCCACGGGCTCGAACGGAACAAATCGCGTTCCGGCCTTACGGTTCTTGGAATTGTAATCGGCATTACGTCGATTATTCTCATCATGTCGATCGGACAAGGGGCAGAGGATTTGATTTTGGGCCAGATCCAGGGGCTCGGGACGCGGACCATCGCGGTGATACCGGGCCGCGAGCCGTCCGGACCTTCGGACGTCGCGCAAATTTTCAGCGATTCGTTAAAGGCCCGCGACTTAGAGCTTTTAAAGCGAAAAGAGAATGTTTCGGGACTCGAAAGCATCATGCCGATTGTATTCGGGTCTGAATCGGTTTCGTTTGAAGGAGAGACGTATCGCGCGACGATATTCGGCGGGACAGAACTTGCCACAGAAATTTTCGATCTTGCGCCTCGCGAGGGCGTATTCATATCCGACGACGACGTCCGCGGCCGCGCAGACGTCGTTGTGATCGGCGCGAAGGTGAAGGAAGAACTTTTCGGCGATTCCGATGCAATCGGGAAGCGGGTCCGCGTCAAGGACCGGTCGCTTCGCGTCGTCGGGGTGCTTCCCACGAAGGGACAGGTCTCGTTTTTCAATTTTGATGAAGCGGCGTTCATGCCGTATACGACTGCGCAGCAATTTATTTTCGGGATCAAATATTTCCACCGTTTTATTGTGGAAGCGGAATCCGAGGGCGCGATTCTGCGCACCGTAGAGGATTTGAAAGTGACGCTCCGCGAATCGCACGGCATCACCGATCCCGACAAAGACGACTTTTTCGTCCAGACCCAGGCGGACCTTGCCTCGCGGCTTTCCACCATTACGAGCGTTCTCACGCTTTTTCTGGCTTCTGTCGCGGCAATCTCTCTTGTGGTGGGCGGGATCGGAATTATGAATATCATGCTCGTGTCTGTCACCGAGCGGACGCGCGAAATCGGCCTTCGAAAGGCGGTCGGCGCATACCGGAAGGATATTTTGTATCAATTTCTTCTCGAGGCCGTGTTGCTCACCGGAACCGGCGGGATTATCGGCATCGGTTTGGGTGCGGCCCTTTCATTCCTTGCAGGACTCGCAATTTCTCAGTTCGTCGGGGTCGAGTGGAAATTTTCATTTCCGGTGTCTGCCGTATTTCTCGGACTCGGGGTTTCGGGATTCGTGGGGCTTATCTTCGGAATCTATCCCGCGCGAAAAGCCGCCGAAAAAAGCCCGATCGAGGCGCTTCGATACGAGTGATGCGCGTGAGGCAAAATCATGCTATAGTTGTTTTTGCGGGGTATTTCTTCGATTATACGTAAGGCGCAACAAAATTATGGAACTTGCTTTTCTTATCGGGCGCATTCTCTACGGCGGGTTTTTTGTCGTCATGGGGATGAACCATTTTACAAAGTTTGCTCCGATGGTCGCGTATGCGTCGTCAAAGCGCGTACCCTTTCCGCGCGTTTCTGTTCCGGTGACCGGCCTCATGATCGTTCTCGGCGGGCTCGGGATTGCGAGTGGCGCAACCGCGTATCTCCGCGTGTCCGTATTTTTAATATCGGTTTTTTTGCTTCTGGTGTCGCTCTTCATGCATAATTTTTGGGCGATTGCCGACCCGCAGGAAAAGACGCTTCAGATGGTGCATTTTTTGAAAAATGCCGCGCTTCTCGGCGCAGGACTCATGCTTTTGTCAATCCCTTCTCCGTGGTCCTACAGCATATTTTAGCAACGTTTTTCCGCAATATATAAGTATGCGAAAGTTTTTCGTTTTTTCACTCCTTTCTTTTTTGATGGCATTTTTGCTTTTTGCGCATGGCGCTTTCGCTCGCGGGGAATCCCAACAGGAGGAGGACCGAAAGGCGTTTACCAAGGGTTTGGAGGAACGGAGGGGTTCGGTGGAAGGTTCGTTTCGCAGATTTTTCGGTTTTGATCGGACGGAGCGCGTTCTCGAGCATTTTCAGGCAACGGTGCGCCGCGGCCCTTTCCCTGATATGCGGAAGCGGCTTTGGGACATCCGTGAGCAGTTTTTGGAAGAGGCTGGCGAGCGGCGGGAGCGCATGTCGCGCGAGTGGGGCGAGCGGCGCGCCGAGCGGATTGACGGCTTTTTTGACCGACTGGTCGAAAAAGGCGGATCGACGATGGAACGGCTCGGGCGGTTTGCCGACCGCATTCGGGAGCGGCTTGATTCTCTTGCGGCGCGCGGGGTTTCTGTTGATGATTTGAAGGAAGAATTGAGGCGCGCAGACGACTCTATCGAGAAGGCGGAGGATGCGCTTTCGAGCGCAGTCGCGCGCTATGGCTCCGCTGTCGCGTCCCAAGATTTCAAGGGCGCTTTTTCCGCGGTTGAAGACAAGGTGGGGGAATTCAAGGAGGAGCTTCGTAAAGCGCACGGGATTCTTCGCTCTATTGCGCGGCATCTGGAGGAGCGCGCGGGGAGCGCTTTATTGCGGACCGCGACATCGACAAATCCTTTACTACCGTCTCGCGAATAAAGCACGCATGGAGGAGGGAGAAACACATCAAGGAATGCAGTTGGAAGGGGACAGAAATTCGCAAAAAGCCGATTCTTCGGTTTCGTCTTTTCTCTGGGTCGCGCTCGCCATTATCGGCGTGTTGCTCATCGGGGTTTCTGCCTACTTTTTTTATCGGGGAACTGGGGATAGCGGAAAGTCCGCGTTCCCCGCGAGCCAAAAAAGCGAAACATTCCCGGGAGACTCGGTTGAATCCATTGAGGCGGGCCTTGAGCAGATTGATATTGAATCAATCGGGAACGAGATCGAGGATATCAAGAGCGAAATGCTTCAGTAACCGGCTTTTTTTGCGTTGAGGTAGCGCCGCTTTGCAAGCGGTTTTCTTGTTTTGGAGAAAGCACGATATACTTGAAGCATGGAACCGCATATAAAAGGCGAATGGGTGTGGGGCGTTGCAGAGTCTGCCCATCAGGTTGAAGGGGGAACCCGGAATGATTGGACTTTGTGGGAGCGGGAAACCGCTGCGCGGTCAGCCGCGCGCGCCCGAGGCCGCATATGGCCGGAATATATCCGCGCGGGTTTTCCCAGCCCTCTCGATGAAGCAAATTATATTTCCGGAGACGCGGCGGACCAGCGCCATCGGTTTCGGGAGGATATTGAGCTTGCTTCGCGCCTTGGCATAAACGCGTTTAGGATGTCGATTGAGTGGTCGCGGGTGGAGCCTGAGGCAGGAGTGTTTGATGAGACAGCGATCAGGCATTACCGCGAGGTATTTGCAGTACTTCGCGCGAGGAGGATAAAACCGTTTGTGACCTTGTGGCATTGGACGCACCCTGCGTGGTTTGCTGATGCAGGCGGATGGAAATCGCCGAGCGCAATCGATGATTTTTGCCGCTACGCCAAGCGTATGGCACACGAGTTCAAGGATGATGTCAGCGACTGGATATTGCTCAACGAGCCGGGCCTATGGGCGGCTGACGCGCACCTTTTCGGCAGAATCCCGCCCGGAGAAAAAAGCATACGCTCTCTCGTCCGCGCCTATTTCACGCTTATGAACGCGCATCGGCGCGCCTACGCAATTGTTAAGGAACGCAATCCTCAAAATCGCGTCGGCATTGCCGAAAGCATGGAATATATGGCGCACGGCATTGTGAGGCCGCTTTTTGATTATCTCCGGAATTTTTATTTTATCCGTTCTGTTCTCGATTCTCTGGATTTTATCGGAATCAATTATTATAAGCGCGTCTCGCTCTGGAGAAAGAATTCCGATCGGTGCTCTGATACGGGATGGGAGATATATCCCGAAGGATTGGGATATTTTTTGCGCAAGAGCGCGCAATTCGGAAAACCGCTCTATGTCACGGAAAACGGCATCGCGGACGCGCGCGACGCGAAGCGCCCCGAGTTCATCCGCCGCCATGCCGAAGAAGCAATTAGCGCGCGCGCAAGCGGCGTCCCTGTCAAAGGTTATTTTTATTGGTCGCTTATCGACAACTTTGAATGGGCGGACGGCTTTTGGCCGCGGTTTGGACTCTATGAAATTGATTACCGAACGCAGGAGCGCCGCGAGCGGCCGAGCGCGCTTGTCTATAAAGAGATCATCGCGCGAAATCAGAATGAGTAGCCCCCGCAGGCATATTCAGGGATTCATGGATGTTTTGTTTTAGTTTATAGTAGAGGTACATGTGGTTTTTTGTCGCACTCGCCGGGCATCTGATGAATGCGTTCGTCTTTTTGACGGATAAAGCGTTTGTCGAAAAAATTTTTCCGAATCCGCGCGCGCTTGCGTTTATCTCCGGCATAAGCGGCGTGTTTACGTTCGCGCTGTTTCCGTGGTTTTTGACGGGCGGTCCTCCTGATGCCATTGCGGCTTCGGTTATTTCAGGCGTGGTGTCGGTTATTGCGCTCGTATTCTTCTTTACCGCCGTCGGACGAGACGAGATATCCCGCGTGGTGCCCGCGATCGGCTCTCTTACGCCTCTGTGGACGTTTTTATTGAGTTGGTATTTTTTGGGCGAGCGCCTTTCCGGCAATATGCTCGCGGCGTTTCTTTTTCTTGTGCTAGGCGGAGTGGTGATTGCGTTTCGTTCGTTTTCTTCGGTGTTCCAAAGAAAAGAAATTTCTCTTTTTATTCTTGAGATACTCGTCGGATTTTTGTTTGCGGTTGGGTTTGTTTCGCAAAAATACGGGTTTAACGGCCTCGACGACATGTCGTCATTTCTGTGGGCTCGCACCGGAGGGGTTTTTGCCGCGCTTCCGCTTTTATGGTTTTCGTCCGTTCGCGCGCATCTCCGTTTTTCGGCAATACGCGCCGGAGGCGCGCGAAAAGGGGCACTCTATGCTGTCTCGCGGATATTCGCGGGCATTTCGCCTTTGGTAATCACGGTTGCGATTTCTTTCGGGAGCGCGACACTTGTGAATGCGCTTCAGGGGATCCAGTATGTCTTTTTATACCTTCTCGCGGTTCTTTTTTCGCGGCGCTTTCCCGGAATATTTAAAGAAGAATTGGAACATAGCGTGATTTTCCAAAAAGCCATCGCGCTTATCCTTATTTTTTCAGGAATCTTTCTGGCATCATGGCAATAGCGGCAAAAATTATGATGCATAAAGCGATCCGCATACTCGGGTTTTTGGCCTTTTTGACGTTCGCGTTTTATCTCGTGTCCTGGTACGGCGTATCAGAGCGGGGATCAACCGTTTTCGGCGTTACATTTTCAACTGTTATGGCGCGCGAGCTCGGACTTGATCCGCGTGAAACGTTTGATGCAATTCTCGATGATCTTGAAGTGAATCTCATCCGCGTGCCGGTGTATTGGAGCGATATTGAGCGCGAAAGCGGCAAATTTGATTTTTCCGAGTATGATTATTTTTTTCGGCGCGCAGAAGAAAAAGGCATAAAGGTTATTCCGGTTGTCGGCCGCAAGCTTCCCCGCTGGCCCGAGTGCCACATCCCGGAGTGGTCGCGTTCGCTCCCGCAAGGTGATTTCCAAAATCGGGTTGAGAATGAGATCGAGGCAATCGTCAGGCGCTACGCGGACTCTTCTGCCATATACCGATGGCAAATTGAAAACGAGCCGTTCCATATCTACGGCTCCGGATGCGCTGATAAAAAAATATCGGCTGCGGATATTGATGTAGAGATCCGGCTTGTCCGTTCGCTCGATTCGCGCCCGATCATGCTCACCGACTCCGGAGAGCAGGGAATATGGGCGACCTCGCTTTCCCGCGCTGAATACCTCGGCATTTCAACATACTATCAAGTGTGGAACGATACCTTGAAAGTCGTTCGATTCCCATTCGGGCCCGGATTTTACAGTATCAAGGCGTGGCTCGTAAATTTGTTTTATCCGGACGGGAGAATAATAGTTTCCGAACTTCAAGCAGAACCCTGGGGGCCAGTACTCTTGCCGCATTTTGATCTTGATTTTCAGTTGCGTCTCATGAATGAGAAGCGTTTTCGCGAGGTGATACGCCGCGCGCGCCTCGCGGGTTTCGAAGAAAACATTTTGTGGGGCGTGGAATGGTGGTTTTGGCTCAAGAAAGTCGAGAACAAACCGGGTATGTGGGAGGAGGCACGAAAGATATTTTAGATATTTTGGAACAAAAGAGCTCCTCGGCGAGGAGCTTTATTTCTTGGGAAGGAGTTCGAGGAAGTGCGGTCTTCCGTTTTTTAGTACTGCCCGCATGAATTCTTTCTCTTTTTCAACGACGACTTTTTCTTCGTCATTGAATATCGCGAATGCATCACCGCGTTTTTTCCGTTCAGCGATATGCGTAAGCTCGTGGAAAAGCACGACGGTCGGAAGGATTGAGAGATTCGGTATACTGCCGAATCGTGCAAGCATAAAGGTCTTTAATTCCAATGATTCATATATCCCGTTCGCGAAGGCAAGTTCGATGCTATAAAATTTATGGGTACTTACGGGGAGTGATAATCCGAGTCCTGTTGATATGTGTGGGTACCAACGCCGGAAGTTGATATGTATCTCGATATCCCTGATATCAAGTGTATCATAGGTGTCGGTAAAGGAAGGAACTAAGAATGATGGCTGAAAAGGAAAATCAGGGTGTGTTGATACGTATATGTTTGGTGGAAGAGGGGAATCCCCCTGTATTGGCATATTGCCTCCTTCTCAAGGTTCGTGCGGAAAGTATTCCATACGGTGTTATTTTAAGCAAGGTTGCTTAGTGCTTTCTTATTCGATAAGATAAGATATGGCTTTCCGGGACCATCGGAATATTGCTGATAAATATCTTTGGACAACGCATGCCCGGATGAAGATGGGGCATTATCGTCTTACCGAATCGCGCATAAAGCGCGTAATGCGCCATCCCGCGCGGATTGAAGAAGGCGTATTGGAAAGCGGAATTGCCGCGATGCAGCCCGCGGAGGGGAAGAACTATTCGGAGATTTGGGTCATGTATGTGTTGGCTCGCGAGGGCGGTTCCCTCGGTAATATGTTTTCGAGACACGCTCGTTCTGCTCCTGCGGCAGAACTCGCTAATAGTCGCGCGAAGTTTCCCGGCGCGCCGGGACCAAGCAAACTTCGCTCTCAATTGTCTCAAAAACATATTTCCTCGACCGCCCCTCGGCTCGCTGGCGGGCAGAAACGGATAAAAATAATCACTGCGTGGCGCTATCCTGGCAAAAGCCCCGCGCGAGATCCAATTCCGCAGACGATATTAAAAGAGGTCCGCGGCATACTTTTTTCATAGCGCGTATGAATCTCATTAGAAGTGCGGGTCAAAATTTTCTATCGGGGCAAATAGAAGTAATTAAGCTTGAATTTCGTTTTATGTGTAAGCAAACTAGACTTCTAACGGGATGAACACACTCAATTTTTTAAAAATCGCTTTGAAAGACCACAAGGTCGCGGCCATTTCCGAAAGCTCGTCGTGGGCGGTTGACCGAGTGGCCGAGCTTTTGCCGGAAGATACTCGGGCACTGGTTGAATACGGGCCAGGAACAGGCGTGATAACGCGCCGTATTCTTCGCGTTCTTCCGGATGACGGGAAGCTTATTGCAATTGAGCTTAATGAAGATCTTTTCCATGCGCTCGGGAAAATCAAGGATGTGCGGTTTGAGCCAGTATTGGGCGATGTCTTAGATTGGACAAAACGCTTTACCGACGAAAAAGCGGATTCAGTTGATGCGGTCGTTTCCACGATTCCGTTTTCTTTTTTGAATGCGCGCGAGCGCGCTATCCTGATCGAACGAACATTCCGAATGATCCGTCCGGGCGGGCGGTTCGTTACGTGCCAGTTTTCGCTCTTGGTTTTTCCTTTGATTCGCCGGTATTTCAAAAAAGCAAAATTCAGCGTTGAGGTTCGGAATTTCCCTCCGTATTTCGTAATGTGGGGAGAGAAATAAACCATGATTAAAGTTTCGCCATCAGGAATAAGTTCGCTTCTTGAGTGCCATCGGTGCTTATGGCTTCAGATGAACGAAAGCGTAAAGCGCCCGCGCGGCATTTATCCGTCGCTCCCCGACGGCATGGATAACGTATTTAAAAATTATTTCGATGAATATAGGGGAGGGGATGCGCTTCCTCCGGAAATCGAAGGGAAAATCGATGCCCGTCTTTTCGATGACAGGAAAAAACTGAATGCGTGGCGCGAGTTTAACTTTGGCCGCGGGGGGATTCGCGCGTCATTCCCGGAAATGGATATCGAGGTTGCGGGCGCGATTGATGAGCTTTTGGTGGCGCCCGACGGAAAACTCATTCCGTTTGATTTCAAAACGCGCGGGTACCCGACGAAAGAAGATACGCACGAACACTATCGGACCCAGCTTGATCTTTATGCGCTTTTATTCAAGAAAAACGGATTTGAAGTCAGTACGCATGCATATCTTCTCTTTTTCTGGCCGCAGTCGTATGGAATCGGCAACGCAAATTTCAAATCAGAACTCGTAAAAATGGATGTATCTCCGTCGCGTGCGCTTTCCGTGCTTGAGGAAGTGCACAAAATCGCAACCGGCCCCAGTCCGAAGTCCCACGAAAAGTGCGAGTACTGCATGTTTCGGGGAATATAGAAATGCCGGAATACATTCTTGAAGTACGCCATTTGTCGAAGATGTATAAAGACGGACTCGAAGCGGTCCGCGATATTTCGTTTTCCATAAAAAAAGACGAGACCGTGGGGCTCTTGGGTCCGAATGGCGCCGGGAAGACGTCGACGATATCAATGATTTTGGGGGTGCTTGAGCCGACATCTGGGGAAATCGATATTTTCGGGAAGTCGCTTGCTCGGAGCCGTACAGAGATTCTTTCTCGGATGAATTTTACGGCGACCTATACGTTTTTACCCGGGAATCTTACTGTTTCGCAAAATCTTTATATTTTTTCCCTGTTGTATGCGGTTTCGCATCCGCGGGAACGAGTGAAAGAGCTTTTGCATGAGTTTGACCTTGAGCGCTACGCGGATACCAAAACCGGCGTGTTATCTTCCGGAGAGCTCTCGCGCGTAAATCTCGCAAAAGCGCTTCTGAACGAGCCCGAACTTCTGCTTCTTGACGAGCCGACGGCGTCACTCGACCCCTCAAGCGCGGATATCATGCGCAAAAAAATTAAAGCGTACCAGGAAGAGCGCTCGGGCGTCGGAATCGTGTGGACCTCGCACAACATGAATGAAATTGAAGAAGTATGCGATCGCGTGCTTTTTATCTCTCACGGGAAGATTCTTCTTGACGGCAATCCCCGGACGCTCCCGCAAGAGCACGGAAAGAAAAACCTTGAAGAATTATTCATAGCAGTTGCGAGGGAGCCACTGGCGCTCCAATAAAATGATACGGATATACGCAATATTTCTTCGTCAAGTTCTTCTTATCAGGCGGAGCATTCATCGCCTCCTTGGTATTTTTTATTGGGCGCTTCTCGATCTTTTGCTGTGGGGATTTTTAACGGTGTATCTCCACAAGGTGGGACAAGACCGCTTGAGCGGTATCACGGTTCTTATCGGGACCGTGGTTTTGTGGAATTTTCTTATGCGCGTACAGCAGGGGGTCGGTGTTTCATTTCTTGAGGATGTATGGGCGCGCAACCTCATGAGTCTTCTTGCGTCCCCTTTGAGCATCAGAGAGTATATGAGCGGGCTTGTGGTCGTTGGTACGACAAGCGCATTTTTTTCTCTCGCAATAATGACTGCGGTTGCGTGGCTTCTGTTTTCCTATAATATATTTCAATTCGGGTTTCTCATGATTCCATTTGTAGCGATTTTGTTTTTGTTCGGACTCGGTCTTGGCATCTTTACGACCGCGATGATTTTGCGCTTTGGGCCGTCCTCAGAGATTCTTGCCTGGTCCATCCCCGCGCTTATTCCTCCGTTTTCCGGAGTGTTTTATCCGGTTGCGACGTTGCCGAAAGCGCTTCAATATATCGCGTTTATTTTGCCTTCATCCCACGTATTTGAAGGAATGCGCGCCGCTGTATTCACTAGCAGAGTCGATTGGCAGAACCTTATTCTTGGGTTTCTCTTGGCGTTTCTATTTGTGATCGCATCTTTTTTCTTTTTGCATCGTTCATATCGGTATGTTTTGCGAAATGGTCTTTTAACCCGTTTTTCGACTGAATAAGAGGGTGTATACTGGGGGTATGCATCGCGGAGTAGCCACATTTACTCTTGATACGGGGAAGTGCCCGAAATGGCTTTTTGATAGGATGGTGCGGCTTGGAAGAAGCATTAATGAAGTCCTGATCGACGAATTCGGGCCCGACGAGTTTATCAAGCGGATTTCTGATCCCGTGTGGTTCCAGTCACTGGGAACTGTGTTGGCATTTGACTGGAATGCTTCCGGGCTTACGACTATTTTAACCGCGGCTTTGAAAGAATCCATCCGCGGGGAAGAGGAACGGCTCGGAGTATTTATTTGCGGGGGAAAAGGGAAGACGTCGCGGAAAACCCCAGATCAAATTTATGAATGGGGGAATCGCCTTGGTTTGGCCGAAGGAGATACCGCCAATCTTTCATATAATTCTCGAATGGCCGCAAAAGTGGATTCCGCGCTTGTGCAGGACGGATATCAGCTCTATCATCATAGTTTTTTCTTTTCTCGGAATGGGGCGTGGGCTGTCGTCCAGCAGGGTATGAATGAAAGAACTTCGACCGCACGGCGGTACCATTGGTATTCCGAGAGCGTTCACGATCTTGTGCGCGAGCCGCATTCCGGAATTTCATCGGAGGCATTCAATGCATCTGTGCTGAATCTTGTGGCGGGAGAAAGCGATAATGCGAGAAATGTTTCTACAGAGCTCGTGCAAGCGAGTTTCCCGGCAATAAAAAAGGATATTGAGATTTTGCGAAGGCATTCGACGCCGGTGTCTCGGATGGCGTCTGTGCGGCATGGATCGGGACAGCTGACGCTTCTTGAGCTTTCGCCTCATGAATTTCGGTATCACCCCGTTGTTGAAGAAAATTTCTGGTATTCGAAATATCTTGAAAAGATTCTGCAAAAACTTGCCTATGAAAAGCCGAAAAACTACGAATCGCTTCTTGCAACCGAGGGGGTCGGCGCTAAAACAATACGCGCCCTTGCGCTTGTTGCGGAGATTATTTATGGCGCAAGGCCGTCGTACAAAGACCCCGCGCGCTATTCTTTTGCCCACGGTGGAAAAGACGGGACGCCCTATCCTGTTGACCGCAAGACGTATGATCGGACGATCGCACTTCTTCGTGAGGCTATCCAAAAATCTCAGGCGACACCGAAAGAAAAGGACGGTGCGATGGGGCGCATCACGCAGTTATCGTTTTAAATAGCTGGTTTATGGATGATTTGCTTTCAAAAAAATGCGTGCCATGCGAAGGCGGGGAACTGCCTCTTACCCAAAAACAAGCGGAGATGATGATGCCGCAGATTCCCGGGTGGAATTTTGAACGCGATATGGCAGTCGGGCGCGAATTTTCATTTATGGATTTCAAAAAGGCTGTAGCGTTTGTAAACGAAGTTGCGGATTTGGCAGAAAAAGAAGGGCATCATCCGGATATCCTCATTCACGGGTGGAATCATGTTCGTATTGCGCTTACCACGCACGCGATCAATGGGCTCTCGGGAAATGACTTTATCGTGGCGGCAAAGGTGAATGAGATATACAGGAATTTTTCCTGAAATTGTACAGCGGGTCCCGGAGGACCCGCTGGTGGTTATGGTCTTTGGATCCGGTTAGGATCGGGGACAACGACCCTCTTCCTGACTTCCTTCTCGACTACTGCAAGGTCCTTTCTTGCCTCAATCGCCTCCCCGTCGAGAAGATCGAGGAATGCGGTGATCGGGGTCCGCAATCCGTACCCGACGAGGACGCCTGCCGCGAAAACGAATGCGGCGAGCGCGAGCCACAGCTTCGTCTGAGATCTGAACTTCTGGTCCATGTCGGTCCTCCTTTTGTGTGTGGGAACGAAATTTTATATATTATATCATGATATATAACCTCATGTCAACTTTTTCTCAAATCTAAACTTGCGTATTTTCCATATATCTGGTATCTTCTTTTTCATGGCAACTCGGAAGATTGAGGAAAAAACCAGGCCGTGGTTTGTGCGATCATTTGCGATCGCTATTTTTGTTTTAGGCATCGCAATCGGAGCGTTTCATCTTCCGAACTATACGAATAAGGCGCTCGGAGCGATAACGCCATTTTTTCAGATTCCATCCGGTTTTTTTCCGTTCCGCTTCGGGCTTGATATTCAAGGCGGGACGCATCTTGTGTACCGTGCCGATCTTTCAAGCGTTCCTGCGGGCGACGGAGGAGCCGCAATGGATTCGTTGCGGGATGTTATCGAGAGGCGAGTGAACCTTTTCGGCGTTGCGGAACCCGTTGTGCAGATCGAGCGCGCGGGCGATGAGCGCCGGCTCATCGTCGAGCTTGCCGGCATATCAGATGTGTCGGAAGCGATTCGCATGATCGGAGAAACTCCGTTTCTTGAATTCAAGCGTGAGCGGACGCAGGAAGACGCCGATGCGATTATTTCACGCGCGCTTGGGGATGAAACAAAGGAAGTGAATGCGGAGACTCTTTGCGGGGCGATTAATCTCGAAGCGCTTCTCGGATTTATGTTTCAATTCGGAGTCGATCCTTGTTTTGAGAGGACGGGGCTCACCGGAAAGCACTTGAAGGGCGCACAGGTTGATTTCGGCTCTTCATCGGGGATTTCATTGAATCCATCAATCGCGCTTGAGCTTACGGATGAAGGAGCAAAACTTTTTGCCGAGATTACAAAAGAAAATGTTGGAAAGCGGCTTGCGGTGTATCTCGACGGCGCGCCGATTTCTGCGCCCGTCGTACAAGAGGAAATCACAGGGGGCAAAGCCCAGATCACCGGGAACTTCACTCCCGAAGGAGCAAAAGCGCTTGTTGGCCGCTTTAACGCAGGGGCGCTTCCGGTCCCGATTTCCCTTATTTCCCAGCAGACCATCGGGCCCTCGCTTGGGAAGGAATCGCTTGATCGGAGCCTTGCCGCCGGCCTCTATGGATTTTTTGCGGTCGCACTTTTCATGATTCTTTGGTATCGGCTTCCCGGCGTTTTGGCAGTATGCGCTCTTCTTTTCTATATATCGCTTGTTCTTTTGGTGTTTCGGCTGATCCCCGTGACGCTCACTGTCGCAGGCATCGCAGGGTTTATTTTGTCTATCGGCATGGCGGTAGACGCAAACGTTC
>Ga0209542_10008632_pt1 | contig 18966 bp, 24 predicted proteins | sample RifCSPhighO2_01_FD_184028 | JGI IMG/M metagenome (GOLD analysis project Ga0209542, IMG submission 184028) | Soil microbial communities from Rifle, Colorado - Rifle CSP2_plank highO2_0.1 (SPAdes) (version 2) | ecosystem: Environmental > Terrestrial > Deep subsurface > Rock core/Sediment ...
ACCTCATGGGCGGGGAGAATCATTCCACCGAGTCCAAATACAGGGCTCGTTTTGTATCTGGGGTGATCCCGAGAAACGTACTGGCCTACGTGCCCGAATTCGTCGAGATACGCGACGTAATGCATACCGAGTGATTTCCCTATTCCAGAAACACGAAAGCCCGCGGCGATTTCTCGCAAGCGGGCCTCGGAAGGTAGGCACATGGCTAGCCATATGCGTTAGGACGAAGATTAAAACGGCTTGACCAGTCCGTCAACCACATTCGCCACTGCGCCCCCTACTCTGTCGCGTCGGCTGGCTCCTCAGTCAGCTTGGCAGGCTGCTTATCTAGATACGCAGCTAGAGCCTCAGATGCCAGCGCCTTCATCGTAGTGCCACGATTGAATGCCAGGCGCTTAAGCCGGCGGTAGTCGCGAGCGCTCAAGACCAGGTTGAGTCTTTCAGTGTCGCCGGTTACAGCGGTGCGGCTACGTGCTGCGGTACGCGCTGGACGCGCGCGCAAGGCCATTACAAGCCCTCCAGTAGAGCCATCGCTTCCGCTGCTATAGCGCGAATTTCCGCCTGTGCAGCACCTGAATGGGGTTCCTCGAACACGGTTTTCCCCTCCCCTGCAGTACTGGCATACACCACTCGCTGAGTGGTGCCCGCCGTCAGAGTGGGCAGCCCGTACTCATGCAGAGCCTCGGCAACCTCACCTGCAAGCTTCGTGGACTTAATGGCGCGCGACACTACAAACGCAGCAGCTGGGCGACCGTCTGTGACCTCTTGCCGTGTTTTCACCAGGTCGACCAACTCAGCAGCAGCCCAGATGTCGTATGGGCTTGGTTGCACTGGAATTAGTACCAGGTCTGCAGCACGGATTGCGGCTACGGCCATGTCGGATGCCTGCGGGCAACCATCGATGACAATGAAACCGTCACCGCCTTTTTTCTGCTCCAGGGTGGAAAGCAGGTTTTTGCGGTCCAGCCCGATTACTTCCATCAGCTCAACACCACCCGCCTCCGCCCAGTCACGCGCAGACCCCTGCGGGTCAGAGTCAACCAGCTGCACTGTATGACCTGCGAGCTGTAGCGCTCGTGCAAGGTTGACGGACAGGGTTGTTTTGCCCGACCCGCCTTTTTGGTTAAGAACCGCAATTTTCAGCATGACACACCCCTAGTTAGGCACGCAGGCACGTGCGTGCCTGCGTGCCTAATGTAGCAGCGATACAGCATACCCGCCACGGACAATCACTAAAAAAGCACGTAGGCACGTCCGTGCTTACGTGCCTTACCTAACACTGATCTAGCACCCACATCACACCAACCAAAGAACGCGTAAGCACGCAAGCACGCGCGTGCTTGCGTGCCTATATAAGAGGCGCAAGCCAAGCAGGCCGGGCACTCAGCTGGATTTGCGCTGCAGGGCACGGTAAAGCGTTGAGCGATGAACGCCCATGAGATCCGCCACCACGGAGACTGCGCGATCCTCTTGCTCGATCAACTGCCTGGCGTGATCGAGCTGCGCCGGCGATAGGGTAGGGCGGGGGCCAAACTGGACGCCTCTCGCTTTGGCAGCATCTCGGCCTGTGCGAGTACGCTCCAGGATCAAACTGCGTTCGAACTCTGCAATTCCGGCGAACACTGTCATCACCATGCGGCCGGCCGGCGAGGTGGTATCCGCCCACGGCTCAGCCAGGCTGCGCAGACCAGCGCCACAGCTACGAATCCGCTCTGCAACATCGAGGAGATCGCGCGTACTGCGCGCCAACCGATCCAACCTGGTGACAGTGACGACATCTCCAGGGCGAAGGTGATCGAGCATCCTATCCAGCTCCGGGCGAGCTCGGCGAGCGCCAGAAACCTTCTCAGCAAACAGCTTGTTGCAGCCTGCAGCTCGCAGGTGATCACGCTGCAGAGTTAGATCCTGATCATCGGTGCTCACGCGGGCATAGCCGAGCATGAGACCACCGGTGATGAGATCGAGGGTGCCTGGGTCGTTGTCGTCGCGCATAGTTGGCCGTCGCAGGTTATGGTCGCAGCATCATGCCATTGCGCGACAGACAAATGCGACAGCCCATGGCCAGCGAAACCAGGGGGAGGGCAGGTGTCGCACAATTTAGGAGTTGTGCGACAAATTCCTATAGGCAGTGCTCTGTATCCGTTGAGCGCAGTCAGCCACAGCCTACTGCTTACGGTTCGCCAGATAGGTGGCTTTTTCCGCAGCTGTCAGCGCCTGGGTGCTGACCACTGCACTGGTCACCTCGGTACCAACCGTCTTCCCACAACTGGGGCAATCGATGTCTTCCCGTTCCTTGCCACCAGGGAACGTGCCACTCAGGTAGGCCACGCGGAACAGCTCAGCACAATCGGGGCAGGTATATACGCTCATCGCTTGATCCTTCTCTATTCACTTTATGCGGGTCGGTGACGCGGGCCCGACCCCCTGTAGGGTTCGACACGAATCGGAAACCTTCGCCAAATGCCTACAAGTCGTGACGGCACGATAGGGCATCACCCAGGCAGGAGAAAGCCGATGGAAAAAAAGTTTCGAAAAACCCTCGAAATCGAAGGGATCAGATGTGCGACTTCACTAAATACAAGGTCAATAAGGAAAAATGACCATGTTTAAAAAATTCAAAGAAGCCGCTCTAACCCTGATCATCCTGATCACGTTCCTCATCGATGTAGGAGCTCTACAACCGATCAATCACGAGGCGGAGCCAGTGCCCTGTCAGATCTGTGTGCCGATGCCGCCACGCCCTGGCGGCGCTGCGCTGTGGATCTGATCAACAAGATCGCTGGTAACTACAAATGCAGTCATACAGGCAGAAAAAAGCCCCACCCGAGGGTGAGGCTTCTTTCCCTTCGACCCTTACAGGCCGTCGATGCTGTCACGAATAAACTCCCAGGCCCGAAGTGCACTGATTGTCGTCATCGCTAGGCGAAGCATGCGTTTAATAGCTTGCATACTATTGTCCTTATGAAAACGGACCGCCTCCCTTGGCCTCTCGACCTCACACAAGGTTAGGACTCACGCGAATGATCCCTTGAGGCCAGTCCAGCTATGGGGCCTCCCGATAAAGCCGAGACGGGTTCCTAGGCCCGTGTCGAAAGGTCCCGCAACACCCGTTACCGGCTGTTGAGCAAATCAGATGTTACCAGTCTTTGATGTGCATTTAGCCATCATTACCGATGGCGCGGCGCTATGGCGAAAGATTCAAACGCCTTGACCGTATGGCTAAAGGTGCATACGATAAGCCCAACGCGAATGATCCCTTGAGGTCGTGGAAACGGTTCCTAACCCGTTTTCAAAACAAAGAAGCCGCTTCCTAGAGCGGCTTTTTTGTGCCTGCATTTTGGCTATGCGAGCCGAAAAATTCGGCTCGCCAAATAGATCAAATGCTTAGGAACTCAGCTTAACCGTCAACTCACCCAGACCGAGCGAATCGACGAGGCCCGCAAGTGCATCAAGGGTTCGAAACTCTCTGGGACCACCACGCCTGGTCTCCAGCGGTGCCTCGACGATGCCAACATGCACCTGTAGCAACCACGCCCAACGATCCTCACGCCTAACCCTTTGCGCAACCAGCTGGCGAACTGAGCCAGCGGCTACAAGGGTGCGTAGTGTCTGCTCCTCGATCCTCATAGAGGCAAATCTCCAGCTAATAAAAGGGGGCGGACGCCCACGGTGATTAACCGCAGATCATACCGCCCCTCGATACCAGCAGCGAGTTGCACTAAGGCCAAAGCCCCCCTCTCAACACACCATTAACGCCAGCAAGGAAACCATAACTGCTTTTTTGGTTTCCGTAAACACAGTATTGGTTCAGCCTCACTTATTGTGCACATAGCGCTTCCAGGTCCTTGGCATGCCTCCAGCACCAAGTTGGCCGTATCCTTTGCAGCTGTCGCTTAAGCACTCAAGGCCCTGCTCATCTACGGCGATGCCATACACAAACGCTAGACCACCTCGGCTCAAAACCAACTTACCGTTCCGAACTTCGGCCTCGAATTCACGCGTGGCAATGACCTCACGCTTCATCGTGTTAAGCGTTTCGACAATGGCCGTACCGTCCTCTAGACGCATTGCAGCAGCCGTGATCATCCCCGTCGCACCGACGTACATGCCGTCAAAATCGTCGCCACCACACCCGACCAGGGACAGCAACGCAGCAACGGCCAAACAGAATCTTGCTCGCATCATCATCTCCTCACGCCCAGGTCAAATATGGAAGCAGCAGGCAGTACAGCTCACGGCCATGGGCACCGAATGCACCACCGGCAAAACCAGTTGTAAACATAGCGACGTACCCCGCTAACACCTGGTTGCCGAGGCGGCGCAGATGCATGCACATGCACATTGCGAGCGGAATCGACGACAGGGCCCAACAGAGGCCAGGCATTGGCGGACTCAGCAGGCCTATTAACGCGAACAGGGCGGCATGAGCTGCGGCAAATGCCATGAACGCTAGCGTAATTGGGGGCCGAATCTCGGCCGCGACTTTCGACATACATACCTCCATCACTTGATTTGAGAGGCCAGGGTCACACTCGTTTGAGCGTGCCAGCAGATGCGGGAAGAACCGGAAGCCAAAATAAATCTGGGGACTGCACCGCGACGTAAATCGACTGAAATCCATTTCGCTGGTACCAACACAGCGCTGGTACCAGGTTGCCCGCGACGTCGGCGCATATCGGGGGCATTGAGCTGCCTACAGCGATGACCTCAAGCCAGCCCGACTGCAGATCCAGCTCGAACGCCACGGCCTGACCTGGCCCTGCTGACAGCGCCGCCCCGGCCATAACGCGAGCAGCTGTTTCGAGCTCCAGTTTCAGCAAGAGGCCGGGTCTCAGGTTGGCAGACAGTCGCTGTTCAAATGCATTTCGCGGCCGCACGTAGGGAGAGCGATTCCCTTGCTCGAACTCGGCGCACTGCAGGTACTGGAGGTCGACGTTCTCGGCATCGATCATCGGCGACTCTCCTCGGCTCGCGAAGCGTGGTGTACACAGCGCTCGATGCAGAAAGCCCTCCAGCAGATCCGCACTAGGACCGAAAAGGAATCGCCACTGCGGGCCAGATCGTTGCTCGCTCTCGCGTGCAGCTGATCGAGGTCGGCAACCAGGCGCAGGTTCTGCTCAGCGGATCGCAGGCGGGACTCGGCACAACGCGTCAGGTAGAGGCGCATGCTCATCGTGCTGCCTCCGACAGCGCCCACATGATTGCCGCACGCTCAGAATCGCCGGTACCGGCTAGCGCATTGACCCGCGCAGCCAGCTGCTCAGCGTGCAAAAACGACTCTAATTTGGGGTGAACGAGGGTGATTGACGGTATTTGTGAGTGGTTGCCAACCGCCACGTGGGGCGGTAATCGACGGTTACCAGGGGTAGTTGGCGGTATTTGAGGGTGTGATTGGGGGGTTGGCCAGTCAATTCCGGCCAATACAGGCCCATCCGGCCCCGAAACGACATGCACAGCGCAGCAGCTCGCCCGCTGCAACTGCGCGTCGAGGTCGAATATGAGGTCGGAGGTGATATGGGGTACGGAGAAGGGATGCATGGCTGGGCCTCATTCGTTCGGATGAGTCCACACCTTAGAGCGAGTTACAGCGTGCCAGCAGAGGCATGCGGGGCAATTGCAGACGCGATTGAGCGGCGCAGCAATTCATACTGCTCGGCGGGATTTGCGGACAAATCCTCCTCCCAGCAGCTGAGTTTCAAAGCAGCCAGCGCCTGCTCTTCCGTTTCACCCAAGAGATCGAGCAGTACCTCGATTGCAGCCTCATCGTCAGTAGCCAGGGCAGCTGCACGCATGGCGTATGCACTCGCGCCGAAGGTTCCAGGGAGCGTGGTTTCGCAAACGGGTACAGGCTCGGAAGCAGGTCGCCATTTGCAGAACTCCATCGCCTGGTCGGGCGTCTCACTGATCAGCCCGAGGAGCAGCTGCTTGATCAACTCATCGTGACTTGTCATGGCCGCAACTCGCACAACATGTACCTGATCAACTGAACTGTCTGTCATGCAATTACTCCTCGCTTTTCTTCGGTGTCAGGCTGATTTCGTTTTTCTGAGCCTCGGCTCGCGCATTAAGGCGTCGTTTCATCTGTCCGAAATTGGCAGAGCCGGAACTACCCTTTTTGGCGAGACCGGAGCCGCTGCCATCAACAGAACTAGAGCTAGATCCACCGCCGCCGCCACTATTTCTACCGACCGCTCCTGCCGCGCCACGCGAGCCGCTACCGCCATTCGCAGCACCTGCGTCTTTGGTAGCCTTGGCTTTCTTACCGGCCTCTTTCGCCACCTCTGACGCGCCGCCTGTAGCTTTTTTAGTGACAAAATTAACTGCTCCAGTCGCGGCCCTTGAGAGCACCCCTGGAGAGCCACCAATAGTTGGAGGAATGTGGAGCTGGAACAGAAGGCCGGTTGCCATTGAGGAACCGCCAATAATCCAGGACACCTTGGAAGCCAGCACACCTCGCTGAGCAGCAATGTCCATCGTAACGCCGCTCATACCAATGCTCTGGGCAGCCATCATGAATTGCAGGCCGGCAAATTGCTGTGCGAACTGATCGAGGGTTAGCTCGATCAACCACAAAGTCGTAATCCCCCAGGCGAATAAACGCAGGAGATACAGGAGAACGCTCTCACCCATAAAAATCGATAAGACCACTACGACGGGGATGAACATTGTTACCAGGCCGATGCCAAACCATGTCGCAAATACAATTCGTGGCAAATCGTCGACCAGGTCGAGCCGTGCCATCTGCGCGTCCCACTCATTTTTGGCACCGACTGCCTCACCAGCAGCCTGCCGAAGGCCTCCTATAACGCCACCCTCTTCGCCCTGGTACATTGTCATCATCGATTTATCGATAACTTTTCCCCAACCAACAATCCCGTCGAGCACAGATACCTGTGTTTTCGCTGCGACATCATCCGGCTTTAGTGGTTTTGAACCAGTGGGGGTTTTCCCCTCTACAGATGCGTCATTTTTTTGTTTTGGGGCAATATCCGCGAGTCTCAGTGTTTTGGACAAACCGGCATATGCGGCCTCGGCACCGGCCTGCAGCACCTTGTAGGCAGACAAGCAATCGCTGGGGGCGAACGGGGGCTGAATTTCAGCAGGATAAGTAACACCCTCAGCAACTCCCACGCCCCCGGCGACATCTCGCGGATCTAGATAGGAACCATCGCCACTCGGAGCCGAAGAGGCATCTGCACTATTGCCAAAGCGGGCGACCCAACTCGCCTCGGTTGGTAACTCGTAAAATCGACCATCGACAGGCCACTTAGCACCCATTTCACGCAGCGCTTTGACGCCCTCGACACGGCGATCACTTGCGGTGAGGGCAGCGTTGAAAACGGCAACCATACTGGTCAATGGAAACCACCCCCCCAACTCATCTTTAGCTTTATCCTGAGTCTCCTTGGAGAAAATCTCCAGGTGAGCATCTGGCACACCGATTCCGCCGCCGCCGCGCAGCCCCACCGCCTGCCAAACCTCATCAGACACCGTCTTGTCTTCGGAACCTGGCTCGCAGAACTTACGATAATCGCGCATCAGACGTGCCAGATCAGACCCCGCGAACGGGGCAGCCTGGCGAGCTGAAACATCCTCGACGACAGACGCGTTAACGTTGACCACTCCCGTGCCAAAGGGGCTACGCATGGTTTTGTATATCGCGATCATTGGATCAGCAATCAGCCACTGTCCCCGCGTAACGGTAAATGCTGCTCGCCCCTCTGGCTCTAGCTGTACCTCAGTCATGAGATATGCGGCGAGCACCGGCGTAATCAGCATCGGGATAATGCGATCGAGCGACTGCCCCTTAAACACGCGGGCGGCGAAGATCATCAAAGCGAGCGGCAGGGCAACTATGACCAAATCACGCAGGACATCGTTGAGCCCTTTCATTCGGTCGTTAGCGATGATTAGCGATGTGAAATATCCATCAAGCCCGGCTTCAAACAGCCACGCAAAGGAACCAAGGCCTTCCATCAGCGCGACTGCCGGCGGCTACGAGCCTGCGCGACTGCACGTGTGATCCAGCACATGCACCACGTGATAAGCGCGATCAACGACAGGCAGGCAAAGGCCGTCCAGGTTCCCGTTATCCATAACAGCTGATCGTTTGACATGTTCACGAGTGCACCGGCCAGCGGCCGGGAACTCAGGAGCGACAGCGGCAGGCCAATGAGAGCAATCCATCCAGCGACACGTTTAACCAGCGTGAGGGTGCGGGTGCGCATTATTTTCTCCGGTGCTACATGTGGTTTATGCGCAATGCTCACCCGGAAACGCGTGCCCTCCTAACCAAAATCCCCCCGCCAACTGACACCCCGCCGGGCAGCGCTTCGCACTGCTGTTGCTGCGCAATAAACCATGCGCCTCGGACATTCGTCCGGCGCAGGTTCCCCGCTTCGCGGCTCCCCTCCTCAACAGATGGCCGCGAAGCGGCGCTCTTGTTTTCGTTTTTTGACCTTCGGCTCTGTCACGGTTTTCGCGGAGCTCAAACCTTGACAGAGCCGAAGGTCTAGCCCGCACGCGTAAATTTAATCTGTCCTATTGCACCCTGAAAATCAGGCGCTAGGATGAGCTCATCCACCTGAGCCATCCGCACCCGGACGGCTCTCCCGATCAGCCCTCGCGCTCTCGCGAATCTGATCGGTGGAGCGGTTTTTGTCGCATGCTCTCATGCACAAAAACCGCGCCGCGCCTCTCTCCGCATTGCGGATTACGAGGACGGCAAAACCCACCCGAACGTTGCAAACCGGGATGGGAGCTGCGCTGCACGACGAGGCTGAATGTCGTTAATAAACCAGCAACTGAGCTCTGCACTCCAACGCCGCGGCGTCCATTGACCACTGGTCATTGCTGTAATCCGAAAGGGTTGCTGACACCACCGATGTAGGAGTTTTGAGCCCAATAACAACAGCGTGATGCTGAGCATCCATGTGGACATAGTTACTGCATGCTGACCTGCTGCTCGAATCAGCGATTCGAGGAAATGGGCAAAAAACACGGTTCAACTTGGATAGTCTGGGTATAGGTTCGCGCAGCCACTTTGGCTTGCTGCACACCCGGATGTGGTTATATCTAGTGAGCTGTGAAATCTGACAGCGACCACCCCAAATGAGCAAATCTCAACTCGATCCCCATCACACGGATCTGCTATCGCGTGCGCGCCAAAAATACTCTCTCCGCATGCTGCAGCTGTACCTGCGCAACAGCAAATCCTTACGTGTTAGCCGGGCGACCATTTCGCGCTGGTTAAGCAAAAACCGCGTAACCCACATGCCCCACCTCCCCCCAGATGACGAGTACCACCGGTACCAAACCGAGGCCCGCGCTTTTCTCCAGGAGCGACTTTATACGCGCGCGCTTTCAAATTGGACCGACCACATCGCCTACATGCGCGAGCACGGGGCATCACTCCCCGAAATCCAGCAATACCTGCGCAGGCAGGGCGTCATCACCTCGACAAAATCCATATACCGAGAGTTGATAGGAGCAGAGTGATGTCCAAAAAAACCAACCCACTCAATTTTGTAAAACCGCGCACGCAGGCGAGGGTCGCAACCATCACGATGTTTCGGAGCAAACAAATCCCATCGCTGGGAACGTCCCACACATACGAAAATTCACTAAGTCTCGTTGGGGACTGGATGAAGGGTACCGGGGGCGGCGCGCTCAGCGAGTTATCTGTAAAGCGCGCAAAAAAATATTTGAATGAACGGGCAAAAACGGTCAGCCAATCAACACTGAATAAGGATCGTCAGGCCCTGCAGGCGCTACTGCAGCAGACTGGAAAACTGCGTGACGACCAACGTCTACCAGTGATAAAGGCGGACAAGGAAACAATACTTAAGAGCCGTAACTACACGCCACAGCAGCTGGCTGCGATCGTTAGGCACATGCGGCCGCACAACGCTCTCGCTACAGAAATTGCACACGCTGCTGGGTTGCGCGCACACGAATTCATCACCATCGCTCGACGAGACGAACGATCACCAGACAAGCGGCCGGCAGATCCTCAAAAGTTTTGCGGTCGAGAAAATCACACCCGATATGTCGTAACCGGAAAAGGCGGGCTCACCCGCGAGGTTAGCCTGCCAAACGACCTCGCCGAGCGGCTAGAAGCAGTCCGCCTGCCTGCTCCAGAACCACGCCGCGACCGCAAAATCATGTACATGTCGCAGTACAAGATTGGAGGTGGACAGGCCCTCAGCATGGCATTTACACGCGCCTCAAAGGCAGCTCTTGAGTTCTCGAACGGACTCCACGGAACCCGGCACAGTTACGCACAACAGCGCCACAAGGTGGCTCAGCGACACCTAGGTGATCCAATTCGGGCCAAAGAAGTTGTCAGCCAAGAGATTGGACATTTCCGCCCGGACATCACCGACGTTTACCTCCGATGATGATCCGCATAAACCCTGCGCACCTACCGGTCACAGCGTCGGTCCTGTTCTGTATCGGCGCTGTGCTCAGTGGGCAGATCGATGTTTACCAGGTTGCGCAGCAGTGGCCGACTGCTGCGTTGTTTTTGGCCACAGGATTATTCGCCGCGCTGGTGGTCCTGTACGTATTAACAATCCGCCCGTTGGAGTCGGATCTCGCGACTGAAGTTCGGCGTCGAATTGATGCTGATGAGCGACGGGATGCCGCTGAGAGGCGAGCAGCTAAGGCCGTTTTGGCATGCGAGATAGACCGCGACCAACTGGCTCGGGAGTCGGCAGAGCTGAAACGAAAAACCGAGTGCGTAGATGCCATGGGAGCGGAGGTGCATTCGCAACGCCTGCAGTACGATCAGCTTCTGCGCCAGGCCGCTCCAAAGCCCAAGGCAAAACGGGGGGGCGGCGGCGAACGCGGCGGCCCACCTAAGTTCTGATCTGATCGGTCAGCTGGATCTGAAGCCGGCCTTACCGCTGGCAATGCACCAACCCTGAATTGTTTGCACGATCCCCCTGGCAGAGGTGTCAGCACCTGGTTCTGGATAAAAAATCAGATCCGAACCTCCGGCTCCAGCCGCTAGGCTATTGAGGTGGGCAATCAGGTCGTTCTGCCATTCCTCGCTCCCCTCGCATTCCTTGATCGCCTGAATCAACGTCGTAAATTCGGCCTCGGTGTAGTCGGCCAGCGCATTTTTGAGCTCCATCAATTGGCTCCTTTATGAATGTCTATGTGATGCCGAGGCGTAGTAACTCCAAGGTTGTCTACGTCATAAACCGCGCCACCCTCGGCAACTGGTTCGACATGGTGAAGCTCATAGGAAATCCGCTTTCCTACCTGGTCGGCCACGCGAGCTGCAGGCGCTAACCCCTTAGCGGTACGCTTGATATTGTCCGGGTTAAATTGGCCGCTTAGCTGGGAGTCGGTGCCTACGGCTTGCCAGAAAGCCTTGCGAAAATCATCGAAACTAGAGAACTCCCGACCACGTAGTCGGTCGGCAATCTGCGTCGGAACAGGGGCACCAAGCTCTCTGCTCGCACCGGCCAGCCAGATCCCGGTTACATCTTGGCCCTGGCCAGTGACAACACCAGGTTGATTGCGAACACTGAGCACCACATAGATCGGCGGAATATCAGTGGCCGGAAACCAGATGATGGCGTCCTGGTAGTCAGGCGGATGCACCGGGTTAACCAGCGTCTTGTTGGACTGCTCAGTGGGCGGATAAACCCACACCGACGGCAATTTCGGTGCACCCTCAAGCGCGGGAATACCCAACTCCTTAGGGTCAGCGGCCGGCGTCCAAATTACCTCGATCCCCTGCCCAAGGTCGGCCACAAATTGCTCACCGCGCGGGGTGGCTTTGATGACCTGGGCGTTCTCCCACTCCGGGTTGCGGCCCGTGTAAAAGCCGTAGACATCGATTGTGTCCGCAGACATCTGTTGGACATGGACGCGAACCCGCGTGCGCCCCAGACTAAGGCCGTGGTACTGCTCTTTGGTGTAGAACGCGCTATCCGCCGATATGCTGTTGTTCGGCAGCAGCATGCCGATGGTGCCAACCACAGCACCTGCCGCCATCACCGCGGCCCCTTCAAGAAGGCCAAGCGATAACGTACCGCCCAAGCGTGTGGCTATGGTGGTTGCTGCAGTCGAACTACCGATCAACTGAAGAGGCGTCCCGCCCGCGCTGATTGCAGTACCGGTACCCAGAACGGCCCAGTCTCCATAACTCTTCAACTGCTCAAGTGGGACGAAACCACCAGGGTTGTTGTGATTGATCTCGCCGTCCGGCAGGACGCAGGACTTGGCGAACACGCAACCGACTGGTTGAGTCTTTTCAACAACCTGCTCTGGCTGTTTTGCCAGAACCAACGGCCGTTGGGGTTGCTTGTCAAAGTCGCCGTTGTAGGGCTCGATCACCGGCGCCGGCCGTTTGCCCCGGTCATTGGCTACATATCCGCTCATATTGGTCTCGTTCCTTCGATCAGTATCCAGCCGCGAATCCTAACCCAATCCGGACTTTCTCTGGTTTATCGGATGAACTGAGATTGCCCCGTCTGCCAATCAATATAATATGTATATCCATACAGTATTACGGCACGCAGTATGACCGAAATTCTCGGCCGCATTCGCCCCTCTCAAGTCCTCGTACGCATGATCGAGGCCCGCGTCAGCGCCGGGTTTCCAAGCCCTGCAGACGACTATGCCGAGACATATCTGTCGCTCGACGAGCTGGTCAACGTGCGAGCTCCGTCCGTGTATTTGGTACGCGCCGGCGGCGACAGCCTCACCGGTGTTGGCATCTATGATGGGGATGTTTTGGTGGTCGATAGAGCTGCTGTGGCAAACCAGGGCGAGGTTGTGATTGCTCTGATAGAGGGTGAGTTCACAGCCAAGGTTTTGAGCTATGACGCCAACGGTCGGCCGATGCTACTGGCCGCCAACGCCACATATCCCGCGATCATCCTGCAGGACGGCGAGCAGCTGGAAATTTGGGGCGTCGTGACCGACAACCTTCACTCACTTCGCCGGCGATGACATGGCCATGTACGCCCTGGCCGACTGCAAAAACTTCTACGTCAGCAGCGAGCGGCTGTTCAGGCCGGAGTTGCGCGGCGTGCCGGTGGTGGTGCTGAGCAACAACGATGGCTGTGCAGTGAGTCGCAGCGATGAGGCCAAAGCGCTGGGCGTGAAGATGGGTCAACCGTACTTCCAGCTGCGCGACCTGGTGGAACGAGAAGGCCTGATTTGCTGCAGCAGCAATTACGCGCTCTATGCCGACCTGTCAGGCCGCGTCATGCGAACGCTGCGCACGCTGGCACCCCGCATCGAGGTCTACTCAATCGACGAGGCATTTCTCGACCTGCAGGGCATCCAGGGCGACCTGGAGCAGCTGGGTCGGGAGATGCGTTCTCGCGTTTTGCGGGAGGTCGGTATACCGGTCGGGGTGGGCATCGCGCCGACAAAAACCTTGGCGAAGTTGGCCAACTGGGCCTCGAAAAAGTGGGCCGCTACAGGTGGCGTGGTGGATCTGCGAGATCCTGCTCGACAACGCCGGCTGTTAGCCCTGGCCGAGGTGGGTGAGGTGTGGGGGATCGGGCACAAAATCTCGGCCCGGCTAAATACCATGGGAGTGACTACAGCGCTGCAGCTGGCCGACTACGATCGCAAGACGCTACGCCGAATGTTCAGCGTCAACGTGGAACGGACGGCACGCGAGCTCGCAGGCGAGTGCTGTTTCGACCTTGAAGATGGTCCCGAGCCAAAGCAGATGATCGCGTGCACCAGGTCATTCGGCGAAAGGAAGCACACCCTGCAGGAGCTGCAGGAGGCTGTCGCAGGATACGCCACCCGAGCCGGAGAAAAACTGCGCGGCCAGCGTCACCTCTGCTCGGCCGTTCAGGTGTTCATTCGGTCGAGCCCGTTCGATCAGCGGGGAGAGCCTTACAGCCGCGCTACGTGCGTCCCCCTTGCCTTTCCATCAGCTGATACGCGCGACCTGGTAGCCGCAGCGCTGGGCGGTCTGCAGGCGATCTACAGGCCAGGGCCGGACTATGCAAAAGCTGGTGTGATCCTCATGGATTTTGTCGAACCAGGTCGTTTTACCCCAGATCTGTTCGCGCCGGCTCCACGCCCAGGTAGCGAGCGCCTGATGGCGGCGGTAGATGCGATCAACGCAAAGCAGGGCCGCGGAACAATCAGGCCGGCTCGACTGGCGGTTAATCAGGGGTTCAGCATGAAGCGCGAGCGGTTGAGCCCTCGTTTCACCACGTCCTGGAGCGAGCTCCTGATGGTGAAGTGCTGAGTCGATCAGCGGGATACTGCCGCATGAATTCCATTCGGCTACACATATTGCCCCTACAAGTCGTTCAGCAAGGTGCTCTGGCCTGCTTTGACAACGGCGATCGCTGGCTAATTATGGGGCCGTTGATCCAATGCCTAAAAAATCAAAAGCGGTTTGGGGAGGGGAAGGCCTGGCGCGGTGGTGATGCGGGGGGCGAGGTGCAGTTAATGGCTACCACTGGTGATGGTATAACTGTTTTGAAAAGGATGGCCGTTGTGGACGGTAGCGGTGCAGGCGTTGGCTCTGCTGGGGTTGGCGCTTCATATCGGCTACACATATTGCCCCTCCCAGTCGTTTAGCAAGGCGACCCCCGCCCTGCTTTGACAACGGCGAACCCTGGCTACGTTTAGTTATGGTTCCGTTGCTCCAATCCCAAAAATCAAAAGCGGTTTGAATAGGTGGAGGGCCGATGTTCGGCGCTGAATTTCGCGTGTGCCTGTAGACCGAGGGGCGGCGGTTCAGGGCAGTCGGTGCGCTTTGGGAGGACGACCGCTCGTCGGATCATAAGAATAATAATATTATTATTCTTATTATTTTCGTGTATACTTTACCCATACAAACCAAGGAACATCGCCCACATGACCATCCCCGCAGACATCATTGAACGCATTACTCGCGCCGCCGACGAGCTGTTTGCAGCGGGTGGGCGCGATACGTTTCCCACCGTCGACCAGGTGCGCCGCGCCGCCCGCACGGACATGAACTCCGCCAGCGTTGTCATGCGCGACTGGCGACGTGCTCAAACTGCTCAGGCAGCGCCCGTCCTATCGCAGGTACCGGAGGCAGTGGCGCAGGCCAACGGCCTGGCGCTGGCCACCCTCTGGCAGGCTGCGCAGGATCTCGCGAATGACAGCCTTCGCAGCGCGCAGGCTGCCTGGGAAAACGAGCGTGCCGAGCTGGACGCGATGCGATCTGAACTGGCCGAAGCGTTCGAGGCCCAGGCGGATGAGCTGGAGAATGCACACCGTGCTGCCGAAACAGCAGCCGAGATCAACGAGGATGCGCAGCAGCTCGCCGCAAAAGAGCTGGCGGACGTAAAGATGGAGTTGGTAGACGCACAGGCCCGCGCCGCCCGCGCCGAGGCTGCTGTAGAGGAAATTCAGCATCGTGCCAGCGATCTACGCGCCGAATTGACCCGTGCACACCAGGAAGGCGATCAGCTACGCGGCCAGCTGGCCACACAGCAACAAGCAACCCAAACCGTCAGTGCCGAGCGTGACCAGGCTCGCGCGGAAGCCATTCGCCTGCAGGCGCAGATCGAGGCCAGCACCATCGAGATCGATCGGCTGCGCCAGGAACGCACTCACGCCGAACAGCGCCGCGAGGATACCCAGCAGCAGCTCGCCGAGGCACGCGAGCGCGCGGCCGGCCTCAACGGCCAGCTGGAGGCGGTGCAGTCGCAAAACGCCGCCCTGCTCGCTCGCCTGCCTGCAGCGGAGTCGAAGCCTGGGAAACGCTAAACAAGGGCCCGAAGCGGGCAACTGCCCAGGTGCTGACAGAAGGCGGCACGCTCGCACTTAGCACGCAGCAGCACCGGAGGCATGCGCTCACAGCCTATGCCCTCTGGACGCTCTGTCAGGCACTCAACCTCAACCTCAACCTCAACCTCAACCTGGACAGTGGCCTGTATCAGGCGGCAGTTGAGTTCAGAGGTCGAGGTTCGTTGCATGGTGTGGATCTCATGAGCAGGAAGATCTGTTCATCCTGGTGTCACGACATCCAAGGGAGGTGATTTTAAGCCGCGATTTCGACGGCACCATCGCCACCCTGATTACCCGCGCGCGTAGCGCGCTGCCGTAGGCTGCGCCGTGAAGGAGCGAAAGGCCGCTGCAGTGCCTTGGAGTTGGTACGCGGTGTTTCTCGGCCGATAGCGAGTGTAGGGGCGCTATTCGATGCCGAACATCGGTTGTGAGTTTTGCTTGGGTGCAGGGCTCTGCCCTGCCGAGGTGTGGGCGAGTAGCCCACGATGTTTACTCGCGCCGCGCCTTGGCGCGAAATGCGCGAGGCAGTTTTGTTTTTGCTGTACTCGCACCCCTGGCGTAGCCAGGAAGTGGGGTGGCATTTAAAACAGGGCTAAACCCCGCGTAGCTGGGGTTAGCTCTAAAGAAGCTCTTCTTGAATCAACAGCAGAAGCACAGTGACCACCTAAAAAAACAGCAAAACTCTTAATCGCACAGCCAGGACACTTAATTGTTAATTGTCTGCGCATCAGTGTCAGGGAAGGCTGTACCAGTGGGGGATTAGGGGGGGTATGCGTGAAATAGAGGTAGGTGTAGGGCTGGATTAGGCAGCGTATCGCCGGTGGGTAGCCGAATCGCCGGCGAGCGGGCACAGGGTAGTCCTGCCGAGGCGACAGAGGGGCGATGGAGGGCTATGCGGTTAGGACTATTCGAGCTGCCGGTCTCGTAACCAGGCGTCGAGGCTTGGGAAATCGCGCGCTAAGCGGGCGATTTCTGGCGGGCTCAGATCAGGGAATCGCCGCACCAGGTCGGCGTGATGGTCGCGGGAGGCTGCGAGGTAAGCAGCAGGCCCGCTGTTGTCCCTGAGGATTTTGTCGCGCCGCTTGCCAGCAACGTAGGTGTAGACGCCGCTTTCGCCTTGCTTGCGGCGCAGCTCTTCGCGCGCCTTGGCAGCGTCTGACGCGGTCGGGAACTCCTCACGATGCGCCCGACGGCTGCTTTTTAGGCGGTTGGCGCAGTGGGTGCGGAATTTTTTCAACTGCTCGAAAGAACACGCGCCCAGCGCGATCAGAAAATTGAGGTTCACCCTCTTAATCGCCGGGCGCGCGCGCTTGCTGCCGTCTTCCTTTTCGTCGTATTGCAGGTAAACGTCAAAGGCACCCGCCAGGCGCAGGCGGCTAAACGCACGCCGGAAACGCCGCGAGGGTTCGTCTGGCTCGGCGGGGTCACGCTTGGCCTTCAGAAGGCCGGCCTGCTTCGCCAGCTCAGTGCAACTACGAGGAATGAACCCGCCATCGGACTTCGGCGTGCCAACGCGTAGCGATGCGTACTCGGTGAAATAGAGCACAGCCCGCATCACCAGTACCTCGGCGGCGCGGGCTTCTGACCGGTTCTGGCGCGGGTCGCCGGATTTGTTGCGTCGACCGTTGAGGTTGGCCAGGCTCGGCAGCGTGTCGAGGGGCGCGTAGTAGTAGCCCTTCACCGCCTCGATCAGCTTGCGCATAACGTGAGGAACAGTAGTCGCCCATTCCGGCTCGCGGAATAGGTGGAATTCAGGCTGGTTCGGATTGTGGCCGCATCGGTTGCCTGTCCCCAGGTTTGCACCGTGGTAGGGGTACAACGTGCGGCCCCACCGAATACACGGCAGCGCGGGCGTGGATGATAGATCTGTCATTGCTCACCGCCGACAAGGCGGCGAGCAGATAAAAACGCGTGCATATGCCTACCCCAAGTTTCCAAAAAACTCGGGGCGGCCTGGTGCCTATGGACGCTGCGTGGTTACGCACCTACAATAGAACATCCAGGTCTCGCATTCATGCCCGCCAAGACAGAATCCCCCGAGACCTAGGCAGCGCGCTGCGTCTAACAGCCACCTGCCCGTAGAAGCCTCCGCAAACGCGGGGGCTTCTTCGTTTTACCTGTGCAAAAAGCCCGCACAGGTTGGCGACGCGGGGCACCAGGTTCGCCCAACCTGGCTCCGCGAGAGCCGTTTATTGGTGTACCACCACGGGCGACGTGGATGGTTTGTAACTGCGCAGAGGCTAGCACTTAGCGCGCAGAAATTGCAACAGGTCGCATCGACGAAAGCCGCGCCCTGCCTGAATTGCGGGCATTTCCTTCTACAAAAAAGCACGTAGGCACGCGCGTGCTTATGTGCTTTTTATCTTTATTCGACTTCGCCCACTAGCTCGCCAGGTGCATCCGGCATTATTTCGCCAGCAAGTTCGGCCGGAACGTCGGCAGCCTTTTGATGTTCAAGGCCGCTGCACGGCAGGGCAACATCCGCTATACGGGCAGAAAAGTAGGTGTCGAATAGCTGCCAGTCCTGGAACTCATTCGGCGCAACGGAAAGCGCAGTCAGCCTGCCAATGAGCCCGCAGATCCAGTCCGCGCACTGCAGCGTCTGAAACAAATAGCTCTCGCCCTGCAGAGGCGGCTCGATCATCGTGCGGCACTTTTCACTGGCATCCTCAAACATTGCCAGTGTGCACGCCTCGACATTGCGCTCACGCCACTCATTGCCCGCCTTCTGCTCATCGAGCACCAAGATAAACGAGCTGCCTTCTTGCGCGCAGAAACGGTCCAGCTTGCGGACAGACTGCAGCAGCTGACGCTTAAAGGTTTCAGTGGAGTCGTGCTGGGCAGGGTCGGTGACCTTGTGCTCACCCGTATAGAACAGGTGGCCACCAATACTCTTGATGTGACTCAACAGCCTAAACGTAGAGCGTCGGAGTACCTGGTACTGCTGTACGTTTCGGGGGGTGTACAGCTGCGAACCCTTTTTCTCCCACTGGTATGCAGGGAGCCCGGTCGGGTTGTCATGCTCCAGGTCATACGCCAACAACTGGCACTTCATTTTATAGAAGTAGATCGCGAACTCGCGTACCTCATGGGCGGGGAGAATCATTCCACCGAGTCCAAATACAGGGCTCGTTTTGTATCTGGGGTGATCCCGAGAAACGTACTGGCCTACGTGCCCGAATTCGTCGAGATACGCGACGTAATGCATAC
>Ga0209542_10008633_pt1 | contig 18965 bp, 23 predicted proteins | sample RifCSPhighO2_01_FD_184028 | JGI IMG/M metagenome (GOLD analysis project Ga0209542, IMG submission 184028) | Soil microbial communities from Rifle, Colorado - Rifle CSP2_plank highO2_0.1 (SPAdes) (version 2) | ecosystem: Environmental > Terrestrial > Deep subsurface > Rock core/Sediment ...
AAGCTTATAGCCGCATAAGTAGTCCGGATTTCATGATGGAAGCGGCAAGGGAATTTGCTACAAGAATCTGTCCAATTAGGGGCGTCCTTCAGATAGAAGATTTAATGCTATTCGGATCTGTGGCCAGAAAGAAAAGTTCCCCTGCAGACTTAGATTTATTAGTAATACATAATAATCCAATTTTTGACAGGTTTAAGGAGCTTGGCCTAAGAAGAGATGTGGAAGACTTGCAAAAGTATGCTACACTGGCAGGATGGCTCAATCAAAGCGGAGTTGACTTATTTCAGGTTTTAAGAGGATCTAGAGCTGAGCAGCTCATCACATGGGGAATCTTCAACCTCAGCTACCTTAATAAAAAGTTCTTTACTAGCCAAGAGTATAGAGAATGGATTCGCCAGTTTAACAAAAACCCTGACTTTGAAGCAAACATATTTAGTTACGGCCTTCTCTGGAACCCTCAAACCGCCAGATATGATCTTTCCGCACATAGCAGATATATAATATCTTCGGAAAACCGCGCTGCCTAGTTCATAACTCTTATATCCGCCCTGTATCTATACTTTCCCGGCGCTATATCTCCAGCTTTGCTGACTCTCAATACTTTAATTTTCCTCTTTTCTTTCCCGCACTCTTTCCTTATCTCTTCCACCATTTTCTCCATGTCGTCTTCATGTGAAAAGCCATGGTAATGAATTATTGCTCCTTTCCTTGCAACCATCAGCGCCCACTTTAAGAAAGTCTCCTTTAAATTCGGGCGGGCCATTATTATCCTGTCAAATTTCTCTCCTTTCGCCTTCAGTTTCGGTAAGACTTTCTTAACATCTCCCTGTATAAGTCTGACTTTACTGCTAACCTTATTCTTCTCTGCATTCCACCTTGCATATCTGTTGCATTCCTTGCCCAGCTCAACACTCACAACTTTTTTTATTTCTGTTTTGTTCTTAGCTATTACTACTGCATAAGGCGCTACTCCTCCGAACATTACAAGTATTCTCTCTCCTTTCCTGCACATCTGCATTAATCTCTTTCTCTCCTCTGCCAGCCTCGGAGAGAAATAACATTTTTCTATATTAAATCTGAACGCGCATCCATTCTCCTTGTATTCTGCTTCTTTAGTTCTCTCGCCAGCAAGATGCTTCGTCTTAATTGTTCTCAATCTTCCCTTAACTCTCTCAGTTTTCTCCAGAACAGTTTTTATGTTTGGATGCTTCTCTAACAGCTCCTTAGCTATTTTCTTTTTATTCCTCTCTCCCGTCTTCTCGTTAAACTTAACGAGAGCTATATTTCCAATAATATCGTAGGACATGAGTAGTTTACCTCTTGTAAATTCTTCCCCTCTTATCAATTATCTGTACTGTCAAGATCTTCCTTTCAAAATCAATATCTATTAATGCTCTATAATCTCCTATCCTTAGTTTATAGTACCTTCCCTCATAATACTCTAGAAATCTAAATGGATTATCTTTCAATAATTCCACCTTATTAATGATTCTCTCAGAGATATCTTTTTGCAATTTTCTTAGATAGTCTAAAGCAGATTCATCCCACTCTATAGAATAAGTCATTTTCCAAGAATCTGCCTTTTGACTTCCTCATGAGATACTTTCACTCTGCTTCTTCTTGCTTCTTCTAATTGTTTTTCTGCCCAGTTGCTCAATTCTCCTTCAGGGTCTTTTTCAAGCATTAGTTTTCTCTTTATCATACTAACATCTATCATCAATTTTACTAAGTTCTCATTAATACTCTTCATCTCGGTTTCCATGGGTTAATCAGGTTATTCAGGTTATTCAGGTTTAAAAACATTTATAAATTCCCCTCTCCTCTGCGACTTATGAAGAAGGTGATTGGCTACCTGCTGATTATTGCTGGTTTCTTATTCCTTGCCCTTAGCATCAGCAACGCAAATAAAGTAATTTCGAGCATTGTTTCTGTGCCGTCAATTCCAGCATCAATAACCAATATCCTGGGCGTAGCGCTTCTTGTTACGGGGGTTTATTTTACCTGGACATCTGCAAAGTCGGGCGTTAAACACGCCGCCGAAGAAGTCCCCATTTATGAAGGCGAAGGCAAGAAAAGAAGAATTGTGGGATACAGAAAGATGGAGAAGTGAGTGAATTAAAAGAGTTTAAGTCTTCTTGATAAGTTCCATCCTGTGTTGAAGTTTCTTTTTCAACCTCTTGTATTGAACATCAGTCACAATATAGTTTGTATGATCATTTTCTAAATCCTGTAAGGCGCGCCTTATTTCTCTCTCATAATTATCCCTATTTGTTATATCTAGCTGCGACAAGTCATGTTTAATCTTTAATCTCCTTATAGTCCCGTCAGCAAACATAAAAACCATTGCCGCCATAGCAGTCCAGAAATAAATCCATGATAGTCCTCCAACTTCATCATACCTTGACATCCAAATACCAAAATAGATTACAGCAAGGAATATCCATAATATCTTTCTTATTCCTATAAAGAAGATTTTCTCATCAGAGTCATCTTCAAAAGAATTTACAAAGAAAAAATAAATGACAAAAGGTATTGCCGCAGTCAGGGCAATTCCCAGAACTGTATAAGGAAGAAATACCGTTTGAATAGTGTCCCATTGCAGCCCAAACCTTACAGCTAATATTGAAACTGCAACTGCTACTACCCAAGTTGCGCCAGTTTTGTCTTTGAACACGGGTACTTTGCGAAGCACAAGGTAAGTTATAGTTAAAATTACAGCCAAAAACAAAAGCCTTTCAAAAAGATATTCTCCTCCCCCGAGTATTACGAAAGCAAACGGACCAATGATGTCCTCAACCCAAGTTATTATCTGGTTCGCTCCTCTTTGGAAATCAAGATAAAACGCAAGAACCCCTGAAGATAAAATTGTTAGTAATGCTGCTGAAAAAGCTAATAACAAAAAGGTCCTGTTACCTTTCACCATCTTATGTAGAAAGTCCCGTTATTTATAAGGCTTTTTATCCATGCAGTATCTCCGATACAAACTGTATTTAGCTGGAAGATTTAAAGAATCAACCAATAATGTAAATCCGCTTAATAGGCATGAGTAGGCGTTTGCTAGCATTTGTTAGCAACTACCATCGATTGAACCTGCTATAAATGTTGTACCTGACTAACGATGGAACTATTTCCAATAGTTATATTGTTTTTGTGCTGATATAATAATTATTCATCGGAGATACTCTATTACAGTATCCGATAACCATAAATTATCATGAATGAAAAGATTACTATCAAGAGTATAGCTCTGCTTGAAATAGCCTGCTCAATACATCTATAATGCTTAGAAACTATCCTTATAGGCAAGGGTTAATGTTTTATCCTTGATAAATTGCCTATAGCTAACCCTATGCAAATGACTCTTAGCAGAGTAATCATCATTGTCAGTTGTCAGCCGTCGTATCTCATCTATTAATGGTATCTTCAATAAAATTGATGTGCCCCGTTATACCTTTGCTGATTGAATATTATTCAATTAAGAAGACTCATTGGAGATGTTCCCATTAAAGCTAATAAGACTCTACCGCCCTCAATCTCTTTGTAAATTCTTTCTTCATCTTCCTGAGCTGTACATCTGTTAATAGCCCGGCTACATGGTCTGCTTGTGCTTGGGTTATCTTTCTCCTCAATTCAGCTCCGAGCGCCATCCTGTCTGTCGCCCCCAAAGCTCTCATCTCAGAATCAACGAATGCTCTTCTTATCGTTCCGTCAAATAAGAAGAATAGCAGGCATATCCCTGCAGTTATCAGATAAATCCATGCCGGATTAAATGGATAACCTGACGGCAGTCTTGTTCCTATAGCACCGACTCTTGTTATATACAATGCCGCAAACACTACAATCCCAAATATCCATGATGCTTTTCTTGCAGTCCTATTGGTCATGGTTTTCTCAACAAAGTAGAAATAAATGATTAAAGGCACCAGTGCAGTCAGTGCTATCCCCAATGCCGAATAAGGCAGAAGTATTGCTTCAATCCATCCCGGCGTCGCCAGGAATCTTGTTGATAATATAGATACAGCTATTGACACTACAACAACAACCCAGGTATTATCCTCAAATACGGGAACCATTTCAAGAACGGACCATGTAATAGCAAGCACTATAACAAACAACAGAGCTTTCATGAACAATACTTCTCCTTGGGTGAATCCCTGAACATCCTCTGAAGTCCCTAAAACAGGAGATAAAATGGTGTTGAGAATATCAATTATTCCCTGCCAGAAATTCTGGAAGCCTTGTTGAAAACCCTGCGCGCTCACCAAAACCGCCAGCGACACAAGCACCACTAATGCTGCCAGAATCACAGCGCCCTTTTTGCTCATATCGTTTCCAACATTATAAACTTTATAAACCTTTCTTCAAAACGAGTATCTCCGATACATATTCTATTTAGCAAGAAGATTTAAAGAATCAATTAATAATGTAGATTCGCTTAATAGGCATGACTAAGCTCTGGTTGGCATTTGTTAGCAATTACCATCGATTGAAATTGTTGTAAGCATAGCATTTAACTAATAATAGGATTATCTCTAATAGTCATATTGTTTTTATGTTGATATAATGACTATCCATCGGAGATACTCAAAACGACTGTGGAGCCGCGAAAGCCTAATTAGATGCCCTGCTTATCTCTATCGGAAGCCTCTTGCCAAGAGAATTCAATATTTCTTTAAGAATGCCTACCCTTTTCTTGAATGATAAGATTCCTACATTTGCTACTCTTCTTGTTTCTGCATCTCTGGTTACAAAAACCCCTTCCTGTATCTCTTCTGTAGTCCCAGCCATAGTTGGCTGTTCAAAAGATACTTCTAAGAAATCGGATTCTTCATCATAATATATATCATACGTTTTATGCTCTTTCATTTTATTTTATTCTCTAAGTATGACGATATAACATAGCCATCACCGTTTAAATACTTGACTACGACCAAAAGGTAATTATTAGGCTTTTCTAAATGCTTGTAGTATTTGTAAAAATACCTGACGTCTTCGTCAAATGAATAAGATGTTATTTTATCGGGCTTTTGTAATGCTTCTTTTATCTCCTCTAAATATTTATACATATAAGGATGCTCTTCCATCATATGAGAATATTGTTTATTGGTATGCCGGATATTCCTGCCGTTTTTGTCAATAACATCAAAGATGCTATCCATGAAATAAATAAGCATCCCGATGTTTTAAAGTTTCCGAGCTTATTGATTCAATCAATTAATTTTGACACGATGATTTATTATATTGATTAGCGATGGTAAGTTCTAACAAACACTTATTGATATTATATAATCGGATTAATGCTAATAATTGATTTCCTGAATATATCGCTATATTAGGGTTATATCGGAGACACTTCAAAACGACTGGAGAGTTGTAAAGGTTGTTTTGCAAAATATCCTCTGCAACCTCAGAAATGTTTATAAATGCCAAACATCTCCCTTATTTATCATAATTTGAAAGGAGGTTAAAAAGGATGGCAGAAATTAAAAAGAAATTCTTCAGCGGAGCCAAGTTAATAATCTCTCTAGCAATTTTAGTAATCTTAATTGTTGGAGTTATTTACTTAATTGATTACTTAAGCAGTGGCCAATCAACTACTCCTCCAAAAACAAAGATATCTGCCTTAAGCGAAGGCGGAAGTGCAAGCTGGGTTGGTACGATTCTTCTTAAGATAATGCTTGGCATGCCTGGACCAGATGTTTTTGCCGAAGATCTTGCTCTTTATCTTGCCGTCTTCATAATATTACTATTCGCTTTCGGGGAAATACTGAATATATTCTCTATGTTTACTGAAAGCACTGCTTGGATAATAGCATTCGCTCTATCTGTAATCGCTGGCGTTACCGGATTGACCTCCACACTTGCCGTAATATTCGCGGGAGCAGTTGCATTAGGAACATTAGGGATAGTAATAATTTTAGTAACTGCATTCTTAGCAGCTGCAACTCTACACATAGGTATTGGCAAGACTCTTAGAACGTGGAGAATAAACAGGCAAATAGATATTGAGGGGCAAAAATCAGGCGAAGGCGCCGCTAAGGTAGAACAGGCAATAACTTCTTTAAAAGGAACCCAAAGAGCATACGCAAGAGACGAGGAATAAACCTGAATTTTTTGTTTTATTTTTACAATTATTTTTGGGCTTACGCCCAAATTTTTATTAAGTCAGTTTCGCATATTTAGCATACCTAAAAGTTTTATAAAGTCCTTGCTCATTCATAATTTATGAGAAGAGGGCTGTTAGGTGCGTTAGTTATTAGCTTATTAGTTGCGTCTTTCTTTGTTCAATTGTCATCATCGCAGATAGATGAAGAAGAATTTAACAGGCTGAATAATTATTCCAATGCCGCCCAGAATATTTCAGGAAGAATTTATAATCCAGATAACAATCTCTTTGGTCTTGCAGCAGACAAATTCAGGTACAAACTCCTCAGCTACTCGTTTGTTTCATCAATTGACAGAGGTCTTCAGAAAGCTTCAAATGTCTTCAAAATCCTGGTGGGAGAGCCATATAGCTTCTCTTTTGCCTTCTTTGTGGTTTTAATTATTTGGGTTTATTTATGGCATTCTTTTTCAACCATATTCAGTTCATTCACTATTTTCTCCAACCTTTCTTCATGGGGAATCGGGCTTGGCGCAAATATAATTCTTGCCCAGACAAAGCTCTTCTCATGGATTGGCCATACCATTTCAGATTTAATATTCAAGCTCTCTCTTGGATGGCAGCTTGCGATTCTTATTATCTTCATCCTCTTATTGATATACTTGAGAAGACTAATAGTAATTGCCCGCAAGAAAATCAGAGATTACCAAAAGAAGCGATTAGAGGAGTATAAACAATTCCAGTTGGAACTCAATGCCAAAAGAGTGGAAAACGTCATCAATCCTCTTTCAGAAGCTCTCACTGGAGAGCCTGCCAAAGTTGACGAGAGGTTCAGATTTGACCCAGGAAAATTCAGAAACCCCTCTTTGGAAGAAGACGACGGCTCAAGGCATCTTCCAGACTCAAGCGATTAATAAGCAATCCGCAATTCACCAAGACGCTGTCTTCAAAACAGCGTCCTCTGCTTTCTTTGCTCTACAGCTTTCTCAAGCCTTTCAAGCTGCTTGTTGATTCTTTCTTCGGAAAATTCTCTTTCAAGAAGTATCCTCCTTACTTCGTTCAGCTCAACTTTTGGAAATTCTATTCTTGCTGTTGTATCTACATTAGGCTTGTGAAACAATTCAAACACTGCTTTCCAGTCAAAACCCCCTCCGCTCAGCCCCATCTCTGCCATTCTCTCTCTGACCATGGCTGACTCAAAAATCAGGACTGGTTGTTTGTAAAGCTTTACAATCTGAAGGGCTCTCTTAGGCCCTATTCCTCTGACTCCTCCGGGATTATAGTCCGTTCCGCACAGAATCCCAATGCATATAAGCTGATCAATATTTATCTGCAGATGATTTAAAACTCTCTCCATTTCTATTAGTTCAGGAAACACCTCAACATACCCTCCGGAAGCCGTCTTCCTCCTCTGCGACAAAGTTAAATTCTGTATCAGCCTCGGCGCCCCAAACAGCAAACAATCATAGTCCTGGCTTCCGACAGCATAAATTCCCTGAGGATCTGTTCTTGCGAGGTAAGCAGCCTGGCTCTCTCCCTCGCTTGGCGCCTGTACAACAGCAATGCCCATAGCGGTCAGCAGTTCCTTGCTTTCTTCAACAATCTCTCTCGTTATTCTAACCATCTGTCTTGCATACCTTCCCATTCCCTCAACATCTCCTTCCTTTCTCGCTTCAGCATACTTTCCTGCAGCTTCATCCTTCCTCTCTTCCCTAATCTCTCCGGTTACTCCCTTAAGTTCCGGAGGCTTCCCGTCAAAAACATAAACTATCTTAAGGCCATCCTCAATAAGATTTACATTCCTGTAAAACAATCCTGAAAGATGGCTTGTTATTCTCCCCTTGCTATCCTTAAGAGGCGTGCCGTCAGGCTGTCTTATATTTGAAAGAAACTGGTAGATAATGTTATATGCATCAATGCATATCGTTTTGTTCTTAAGATCCTTTATCTGAATCGGCCTTCGCGGTACAATCTCGCGTATTTGCAAGCCCATATATTTGCAAGTTATCTCAAATTAATAAATTATAGCTATAATAGAAAGATTTTTATACTGATGTTTATACGGTTTATACATGGAAGAAGCAATATTAACAACTAAAATAAGGAAATGGGGAAATTCTTATGGAATTATGATCCCTAAAGGATTTTTAAGGGAGAAAAAAATAGCTAATGGAGAAGAGATAAATGTGATTATAACAAAAAAGCATAAGGAGAATGTTTTGAGGGAGACATTCGGAAAAATAAAATTCAAGAAATCCACTGAAGAAATGATGAAAGAGACTGATAAAGAGTTATACAATGAATAAATATGTTTTTGATACCTATGCTATAATTGAGATAGTCCGGGGCAATCCAAATTACATAAAATATAATGACAGTGAAGTAATAATAAACAATTTTATTTATGCAGAATTGTGTTATAATATTCTAAAAGGAGGAAAGGGAAACTTAAAAGAAATCATTGAAAAATATTCTAAGCATATAAATTCCGTAAGACCTGAATGGATAGTAGATGCTATGAAATTTAGACTGTCTTGGAAAGACAGAAAAGTTTCTGTAACTGACTGTGTTTCGTATGTCATGGCTAAAAATCTTGGAATTAAATTCTTAACAGGTGATAAAGAGTTTAAAGAGGTTGAAGGTGTTGAATTTGTTAAATAAAATTATCTCTTTACTCTTCTTCTCTTAACGCAATAAAAATTACCAATTCTCTCCCATTCCCATTGCGGAAGTCCGGCCATTCTTCTAACCTCGTTGGCTTTTTTCATAAGAACAGAGATGTTATCTCTGCTCAATCCTCTGCTTAAATCTGCCAACTCTCTGCTATCAGGATTATCTCTCAACGCCTTCCTCAGGTATCCTCTCAATCCATCAACGGTGCTTGGCCTATACTCCATCTCACCCTGTTTTATTTTTGGGACATAACTTTTTACATAATCTGCCTGTTTCTGCCCGGCAACAGTCACGTCAGCCATCCCTCTTTCATAGGCTTCCAAATCCCACGGCTTAATGCCATATTTATTACACGCCTGAGCATAAGCTTTCCAGTCTTCATCATCATACGCTCTTTTGGCTAGTCTGTTCCCTTCAAGCAAGGCTTTATCAGGCCCTACTTCGGCATCATCAACATCCATTTCAAGAGTCATACTATGCGTAGGAATCCTGCATTTATAAACCTTTCTTTAAATGACTAATAAGTAGTAACAAAAGCTCTTACAGGATTTTTAAAGTATAAAAAGCTCCGGCCATTCTCTTATTTATGGAAATTGAATTCATCCCTCTTGACTATTCTGCTTTTGATTTTAACGATGAGAATTATGTTAAAATCTACGGAAGGAGCAGGGAAGGCAGGAGAATCTGCCTGATTGACAAAATTGATGCTTACTTTTGGGCTATTCTTCAGGATGGTCTAAGCGAAAAGCAGATAAAACATGTTATGGAGAAGATAGAAAAAATAAAAGTGCACTCAGAGTCCCGCACAACCCATGTCTTAAAAACTGAACTCCACGAAAAAAAATTCCTTGGGCAGGATGTTAAAGCCGTTAAAATTTCCATCACTAATTATAAAGATGCTCCGTCTGTTGCCGGCAAAATTGATTTTGAGGAGATTGTAAAGAGAAGAGAGCATGACCTTGGCACTATCACTCATTATATTATGTCCGGTAAAGTTATTCCATTAAAATGGTTTAAAGTTTCTGGTGATGTTCTTAATAAGTCCGGCGATTTTGGAGGCATTGATTCTGCCATTAATGCTGATTTTGTTCTCAAAGTAGGTAGCATTAAAGAATCAGATAAAAAAAGTGACGAGCTTTTCAGCCCCAAAATTCTTGCTTATGATATAGAGGTTGATGAGCTGGAAATTGGCAAGGGCAGAATACTGATGATTTCTCTTTACGGCGGGGATTTTCGCAAAGTTTTGACTTGGAAGAAAGAAGGAAATGATATTGATTTTGTAGAGCATTGCAAGAGTGAGGCTGACATGCTTGAAAAATTCTGCGATTATATTAAGACTGAAGACCCCGACATCCTGACAGGTTATTTTTCTGATAATTTTGATATGCCCTATATCAGGGAGAGGGCTAAAAAACTGGAGGTTAAATTGCCCATTGGCCTTGATTCTTCCCAGCCAAGAATTTCTGGCGCTAAAAGGCAATCTGCTAAAATTGAAGGCATTGTTCACCTCGATATTTACAAATTTGTTGATGTTAATTATTCCCAGTACTTGCAGTCCGAAACTCTCTCTTTGAATGAAGTTGCCGGCGAGCTTCTTAGCGAAAAAAAGCTTAATTTTGAATTTAAACATTTTAGCAAGCTTTCTAAAGACGAATGGAATAAGTTTTTTCATTATAACCTGCAGGATTCTGCTCTCACATACAAGCTTGCTGAGAAAATTTGGCCTGACCTGATGGAATTCTCTAGAATTATGCATAAGCCTTTATTTGATGTTTCTCGCGATGGCATGTCTACCCATGTTGAAGACTACATCCTCCACAACCTTTACAGGTTCAATGAAATTGCTGAAAAACGCCCAATCCATGATGAAATCGGCGAAAGAAGAGACCGTGAAAAATATGAGGGCGCTTTTGTTCTCCAGCCCAAGCCGGGCTTATATGAAAACGTCGTTGTTTTTGATTTTACTTCTTTTTGGCCAAGCATCATTGCTACTTTTAACTTGTCCAGATCCACTATTCTTGAAAAAAAACTCAAGAGTTGCATTATTGTGGATACAGGTAATAAAGAGTTTTATTTTACTCCCACTAAAGGTTTCTTTCCTGAACTTTTAGAAGAAATCATTGTTAAGAGAAAAGAATACAAGGAAGTTTTTAAGAAGAATCCTGATCCTATTGTTAAGGCAAGGAGTAATGCTTTCAAACTTATTGCTAATGCTGCTTATGGCTATCAAGGTTTTTTTGGCGCCAGATATTACTGCCCTCAGGCGAGTGCTTCTGCTACAGCTATAAGCAGAAAATTCATTAAGGAAACTTTGGAAAAGATAAAAAAATCAGGAAGAGAGGTAATCTACATAGATACAGACAGCTTAATCTTTGTAAATCAAAACAAAAAGACTAACAAAAGATATACTGCACAAGAAACTTTTCATTTTCTCAAAGAGCTTAATTCTGAACTTCCAGGCATCATGGAGCTTGATTTAGAGGACTTCTACATGCGCGGATTATGGGTGACCACAAGAAGCGGTGAAGTCGGAGCAAAGAAAAAATATGCCCTTATTAATGAAAATGGAAAATTAAAAATACGCGGCTTTGAAACTGTGAGAAGGGACTGGTGTAAGTTAGCCCGCAATCTCCAGAACGGGGTTCTAAGAAAGATATTAAATGAAGGAAATGAAATAAATGCTTTGCAATACACTAAAGAAATTATTAAAAAATTAAAGGATAGAAAAATTGATAGCAAAGATATTATAATAAAAACCCAGCTAAAAAAGCCCATCTCCGGCTATAAATCCAAAGGCCCTCACGTCTTAGCTGCAGAAAAAATGCTAAAAGAAGGAATTCCGGTAGATGTCGGAATGCTTATTGAATATTATATTTCCGAGCCCAAAAAAGACGCGAAAGGGAAGCCAAACTCCAGGAGCAAGAGAATAGGCAACAGAGTTGCCTTAATAGACGACAACAAGCCCTACGACATAAGTTACTACTTAAACAACCAGGTCCTCCCCGCCGTAGAAAACATATTCCAGGTCTTCGGCATTGAAACCAAGGATATTATTGAAGGAGAAAGCCAGAAGAGGCTGTTTTGATGATTGCTAAAGAAACAACCTATTTAGAAACATTTAAATATATCACTTGATAATATTATCAGTAGATAAATACTTAAGATTTATAAAAATGGAACTTCAAAATTCGCCAAAATTCAATATTAAGAATATAATTACTCGCAGTCCTACTCTTGAAACGGTTATGATGGTCGAGCGATTTATTAGAGCTCACAATGGAGAATTCAAGAAGACAGAATTATTCAATAAAATCCCTAAAAAGGTTATGTGGGGCACTTTTAATGTGATACTTCATTATCTTTGGGATAATAACAAGATTGGAATTGATAAGAATGGCTACGTAGTCTATATCTGGAGCCCTGAAGTATACGAGAAGTTTAAAAATAGAAAGGCATACTAAGCATTATGTTCGTAAAGAAGCCAGATAAAGTTATTTTCATAAACGATTTTCTGGAAGAAAGTTTTAATAAACTACAAGATAATAATTGGTTGAAAAAGTCACTGAGAAAAGCAATAGAAGATTTTAAAGAAAATGCATTTTGCGGAGAAAGAATACATAAATATCTTATTCCAAAGATTTATATTAAGGACTATGGAATAGATAATCTCTGGTGGTATCCCCTAGCTAATGCTTGGAGGCTAGTTTATTCTATAACTACTAAAGACCAAAGTATGCTCTTGATGATAGTTGAATATTTTAATCATAAAGACTATGAAAGGAGATTTGGTTATCATTAAACATGGCCGGCTACATTCGTCGCGCTCCTGTTTTGAAAGAAAAATTTGTGGAGCGCATAAAAAATCTTTTAAATGGAAATGATGATTATTCTAAATTTCTTGAGTCAATTTATTGTAATCCTCTTAATTATATCCGCTGCAATACTCTAAAAATTTCTCCTGACGAATTACTGTCTAAATTAATAGCAAGAGGCTGGAAAGTCTCTCAGCTTTATAAAGACTTTAAGGAAATAATGCTGATTGAGTCAATACTCGCTCCAGGCGAGTTAGGCCGGAGCAGGGAGCATCTCCTCGGATATTATTATGTCCAGGAGATATCCAGCATGATGCCTCTCCTTGCTCTTCAGCCATGCGAAAATAATGCCTTCCTCGATTTATGTGCTGCTCCGGGCTCAAAGACAACGCAGGCCGCAGCAATGATGAATAATAAAGGATTAATTATTGCTAATGATTCCTCCCCTGGCCGCACCCGCATTCTTGCAGCTAATTGTGAAAGGGCGGGCGTTTCCAACACTATTATTTCCTGTGAGGAAGGCTCTCTATTCTGCAAAAAACTTCTGGAGAAATCTAACCTGCGCTTTGATAAAATTCTTCTTGACTCTCCGTGCTCCGGAGAAGGTACTCTAAGAAGCTCTCCAAGGGCAGCCATTGACTGGAGCATGAAGCTCATTGAAAGCCTTTCAAGAAAACAAAAAAAACTCATTGAGTCCGCTTTCAGCATATTAAAGATTGGCGGAGAGATGATTTATTCAACATGCACTCATTCTCCTGAAGAGAATGAAGAAGTCATAGATTATTTGTTAAACAAGTATGACGCCGATATCATCACAATCAATCTGCCAATTAAAGTTAGAAAAGGAATAACAAATTGGAATAATAAAACCTATGATAAGCGTCTGTCAATGGCTTGCAGGATTTACCCCCAAGACAATGATACTGAAGGTTTCTTCTTATGCAAAATTAAAAAGCTTAGTGATAAAATAAAATGACAACTCATTTTAAAATTCTCGGAGATAATGATAGGAAAGAACTGCTCAAGAAGCTTAACGAGCAATTCGGCATCACTAAGGTTAATGGAACTCTTCTCACTCTTGGTCAGGACAAGGTTCGTTTATTGACTGCTGATATTTCCCCCGACAATCTTGATCTTCTTGGCTCAATCGTTCACATCGAGATTTCCGGCTTCTATCTCCTTAAAATAGAGAAAGATGGCATCCGCCTCTCTCATGATGCGGTTAATATTCTTAGAGGCCAGATTACAAAAAACATTATCAATATTGACCCTGAACAGGAACTTGAGTGGCTGAAAGGCCATGATGTTCTCCTCAACAAAGAACAGGAAGCCGGATATAATAACATTAAAGGCTTCATTGTTTTAAAGTCAGATAATGAGCTCATCGGCTGCGGAAAGCTCGGAAACGACGGAAGGATTAGAAACTTTGTTCCTAAAGAGAGGAGATTGAAAGGTTGAGGAGTAGAACAAGCAAAATGATAACTTATTCAACAGATACAGGAAAGCAGAGCATTAAGGATTATGAGTTTACTAGGAAAATAGCAATCAAAGAATTTGGTACTTCAACCGATAAGAATCAATGGCATCCCACAGAAGAAGATAGCGTTTTCGTAATGAACAATCTGCCAGAATGCATGAATATTATCAGGGATGACGATAATTTTATTGGCTTTACTCTGATTATTCCTTCAACAAGAGAATTAATGGATAATTTTATCAATAAAGAAATAAATGAGAATGATTTATGGCTCGCCGTTAAAAACAGAAAAGTCACATTAGATAATTTCAGCGCTATTTATTTATGCTCTGCAATTATTGATAAGAATTATAGAAGGAGAGGTTTATCATCAAATGGTTTTGTTAAAAGTATTAGGAAGTTAATTGGTAAAAAGAATGTTAAGCCAATTCTCTTTTATTGGGCTTATAGTAATGAAGGTAAATTGGTTGCTGATAAAGTTGCGAAAATTCTTAACTTAAAATTAGAAAAAAGAATTGAGTGAAGCTCCCACCGTTCGCTTCGCTCACTCGGCAGCAGAGCTGCGTGGCTTCATAGATAATAATTTAGCGATAAATTTCAGTAATTATCTTTAATCAGCTTTGATAAACGTGGTTAATGTTGATGACAGCTGTAAATAAGTTAAGTTGATGTCTAGTTAATTGTAGAATCATCGGCTATATAGTTTTTACCCAGCCACAGCACAGCTGTGGGAATTTCTTTTCAATTAATAATTATCTTCTTTTCATCCACTCTTTTAGTTTTATCTCTCCTAATGGTCTGTCCCCTTTTTCTATATGTAAGCTTTCTTTTATCTCGCTTTTGAAATTCCTGTTATAAATCAAGTTAATTACGGCTATTATTATCATTGTTATTACTGAGCCTATTCCTGCTAATGCCATGTCTTTTTGTGCGTCCCATATATCCCCTTGCGCCCCCAAAAATGCTAATCCTGCTCCCGGGCTTGTTGCCTGCACGGTCAGCCATTCTATTATCTCATAAAGCGCTGAAAATCCAAGAGTTAATTCTATCGGAAAATAAAACCCCCATAATCCCTTAGTCCTTCCCAATCTTACAAAAACCTCCCTTATTGGATAAGCTATTAGAAAACCAAACGAGAAATGCACTAATCTGTCATACATATTTCTTGCAGAGCCAAACCAATCCTGCAGTATATATCCAAACGGCGTTTCTGCATAAGTATAGTGCGAGCCGATTACATGCAATATCATGAATATTGTTATCAGCGTATATGATAAGTTTGATAATTTGAAGTAAATGCTGACTATCAAAATAAGCGGAACAAAGAGGAATACCAGATAATTTTCAAGAAGCCATCCATCGCTATACTTTGGATTTATAGCCCCATGTCCAGAATGCGCTATGAACAAAATAATTAAGAATATCTGGTATTTTGAGATTTTCATCATATTATTAAAATTAATGAATAATTTAAATGTTGCCAATTATCATTCTTGGAAAAATTAATAGCAATACCCATCATCCATAAGTCAACAGCTAATTATATCTTCACTTTCGCAAACCTATTTAAATCATTAGTTTCTAATATAAATTCATGGATTCGCAATACATCAATGATTTGCGCAAAGCCGGCAAAATCCACCAGCAGGTTAAAGAATATGCAAAATCAATTATCAAAAAAGGCGTTCCTCTTCTTGAAATCGCCGAAAAAATTGAAGCAAAACTCCATGAACTCGGAGCCAAGACTGCCTTTCCTGTCAACCTCTCAATTAATGAGATTGCCGCCCACTACACTCCCTCTCACGATGATACTACACTGGCTCGCGGACTACTCAAAGTAGATATAGGCATAAGCATTAATGGCGCCATCGCTGACAGCGCTTTCTCTTTAGATTTAGAAAACGACAAATCAAACGAGATGCTAATCAAAGCTTCGCGCGATGGGCTTGAGGCAGCAATGCACGCTGCTAAATTAGGAATAACTCTCGGAGAAGTTGGAAGAGCAATTCACAAGGAGATTGGGAAGTATGGATTCTCTCCGATAAAGAACTTATGCGGGCATCAGGTTAACAAGTATGTTGTCCACGCAGGCCAGACAGTTCCAAATTACGACAATGGCAGCAATGAAGAAATGGTTGAATCCGGCTACGCCATTGAGCCTTTTGCAACAACCGGCTCGGGAATTGTCTACGAAGGAAAGCCTTCCGGCATTTACAGGTTCATTCAGAGAAAGGCAATCCGTGACAGTTTAGCAAGAGAGATCATAGTTTTTATCGAGCAGGAATTCAGGACAATGCCTTTCGCGAGCCGGTGGCTCGTCAGGAAATTCGGCACGAAAGCATTGCTCTCGCTAAGCCTGATGGAAAAAGCAGGAATACTCTACCAGTATCCTCAGCTCATTGAAAAATCCCGCGAGCCCGTCGCCCAAAGCGAAAACACGCTGCTGATTTTAAAAGACATGACCGAAGTACTGACGGAGGATTTTAGGGTTTAAGAAAATTAGTATATAAATTCTTTAAATTTTCCCTTGTTCTTATTAGATTCACTCTCTCTTATTTGCTCAATAACTTCTTTGCTAAATTTTTCAATTACAACTATAAGGTTATCGGACCTTTGTCTTACAACTTTAAAATCCATTACATAAAAGTCTTTTAGAACATCTTCCAGCCAGTATTTTTCAGTCCACAAGTTGCGATACATTGAGTCTTTGAAATATTCTTTTGCGTTAAATTCTGTCTTTATTGGCACTGAAAATATTATTAGTGGTGCAATATTTATTTGTAATTTTAATATTCTCTTAATTTCTTCTTCATTATAATGTTCTATGACTCCTTGATGAGTTATGCAATCAAAAGAGTTTTTTTCAAATTCTCTTTCAATATTAAAGAAGTCCATTAAAATAAAGATAATTTTGTCATCAAGCCCTAAATTAATCGCATTCTCTTTTGCTACTCCCAATATCTTATCATTATAATCCACAGCAGTTACCTGAAAACCATTAAAAGCTAATGATAATGCAGTTCTCGCCGGACCGCAACCACATTCTAATATTCTTCCAGAGTTATTAAGATACTTTTTTACTAATTTAATATAAGGCTCATCTATAGCTAAATCATCTCTAAAAGATTCCTTGTCAAGCTTTAATGTTCCTTTTTTCTTGTAATGTTCATAAAAGTCTATCTGCATTAATTATTATAATAACAACAGAATAAAAATGTTTCCTTTCTCACCCCAGATAACTCTTTATCTCCGGCGCGAGGGCTGCTTTGGCATTCTTCAGGTACTCTTCTTCTATCTTCGCGTATCTTTCAGCTGCTTGTTTGCTTACGCTCGGCCTTACTTTCTTCATTGCCGCTTCAAAATGCTCCATGGAAACTTCCTTGGCATTCATGTCCTCTCTCAAGCTCAGCATTGCCGCCTCCCTGCACAAGCTCTCAACATCTGCCCCTACATATCCTTCTGTTTCCTCAGCCAAATAGTCAATATTTACATCCTTTGTAAGAGGCATATTCTTGGTGTGAATTTCAAATATCTTTCTTCTCCCAGCTTTCGTCGGCGGAACCACTAACAACAGCCTGTCAAATCTCCCTGGCCTCAAAATAGCGGGATCAAGAATGTCTGGCCTGTTAGTTGCTCCAATTATAACAACATCCTGCAGCTCTTCCATCCCGTCCATCTCTGCAAGCAGTTGGTTCAGAACTTGTTCAGTAACCCTTCCTCCGCCGAACTCTGTTCCGCTTCTTCTCGAAGCAAGAGAATCAATCTCATCAAAGAAGATGATGCACGGCGCTACTTGTCTTGCTCTCTCAAATATCTTGCGGACACCCTCCTCTGACTTTCCCACCCACATTGATAATAATTCAGGCCCTTTCACTTGTATGAAATTTGCCTCGCTTTCCTTGGCAACTGCCCTCGCCAATAATGTCTTTCCTGTGCCCGGAGGACCGTATAACAATATTCCCCTCGGAGGCCTTATCCCCATTCTCTTAAAACTCTCCGGATTCTTTATGGGCCATTCCACAGCTTCTTTAAGCTCCTGCTTTATATTGTCAAGTCCTCCAACATCATCCCATGTTACATTAGGAGTCTCCACCAAAACTTCTCTCATAGCGCTGGGTCTTACAATCTTAAGAGCTTCCATAAAGTCCTGTCTCCTTACTCTCAATGCCTTTAAAACCTCTTCAGGAATTTCATCTTCTTCTTTCAGATTTAATTTTGGAAGAACTTTTCTCAAGACAGACATAGCAGCTTCCTTTGCAAGAGCGGATATGTCTGCTCCGACAAATCCATGAGTTATTCCGGCAAGTTCACTCAAGTCAACATCCTTCGTGAGGGGCATATTTCTCGTATGAATTTTCAGTATGGCCAGCCTTCCTTCCTTGTCAGGAACATTAATTTCTACCTCCCTGTCAAACCTCCCCGGCCTTCTCAATGCGGGATCAATAGCATTTGGCCTGTTAGTAGCAGCTATCACAACTACTTTTCCCCGTGCATTCAGGCCATCCATTAAAGTCAGCAATTGGCTTACAACTCTTCTTTCCACCTCGCCATAAGCTTCCTCCCTCTTTGGAGCAATTGCATCAACTTCATCAATGAATATTATGCTTGGCGCTCCTTTTTCTGCTTCTTCAAACTTGCTTCTTAGATTTTTTTCTGACTCGCCGTAAAATTTACTCATGCATTCCGGGCCATTTAATAAAACAAAATTTGCATCCGACTCATGGGCAACTGCCTTTGCAAGCAATGTCTTTCCAGTTCCAGGCGGCCCGTGCAAAAGAACTCCCTTTGGAGGCTCAATTCCCAATTTCTCAAATATCTCCGGATGCTTCAGCGGAAGCTCAACCATCTCCCTTATTTTCTTAACTTCATCCGTCAATCCTCCAATATCTTCGTAAGTAAC
>Ga0209542_10008634_pt1 | contig 18964 bp, 18 predicted proteins | sample RifCSPhighO2_01_FD_184028 | JGI IMG/M metagenome (GOLD analysis project Ga0209542, IMG submission 184028) | Soil microbial communities from Rifle, Colorado - Rifle CSP2_plank highO2_0.1 (SPAdes) (version 2) | ecosystem: Environmental > Terrestrial > Deep subsurface > Rock core/Sediment ...
TTCCGGTCTGAAAAACCGAGCAGACATTGCGCGCCATCCGGCACGCTTCTTCTGGAAATCCTCCAAGACCACTTCTGACCCGGATTCCGGCAACCTGTTCTCCAGCCAGACATCTGGCGTGAGGGAAAAAGTTACTGATCCGAGCTTCTCGTCTCTCGCTACCGCGTATGGGCCGTGCTGGCCGTCACGAACGACTTTCTGCACCACCCAGCGAAGCACATTCATAGAACCTCCTTTAGCCGGGCCTTACAAGCCTGGCACTGAGAGTGCTGAGATGGGAAGAAAGTCGAAGAATCATACTGCTTGAACCACGAAGAGCGGTCCAATCAGTATCGGAGAGACCCTGCAAGACTCCACTGTCGAGTAAACAAAGTAGACCTTGCATGATGTCGACCACCCCATCTCTGGGACAGCCGTTGTTGTTCGTTACCGCGAGATTTTCTCTCATCGGCATCGACGACTGATTCGACACTTTCGAAAAGTTCAACCGATACTGTTTGGCCGCCTTCTCAATAGTCTCGTCCAGCTTGTCTTTTCGGACCTTCCACATATCCCAAAGCTTCTCCTCCACCTTGCTACTTGCTCCTTCGTTGCCTCGAAGCATCTCAAAGAGGGTAGAGGTCGGAGAAACCCCGTAATAACCAAGCATTTCGGCAGCTTGCTGACTTGTGATCAGTCCGAAGCCAATAAGCCTGGCGAAGTTGCGACACCTCTGTGACAGTCGCTCGAATTCGATCACCTTGTAGCTGTTGAGTTCAAGAAAGCACAAAAGCTTGATGTACTTCTCGCCCCGCGGCAGGTGATTGGAGCGGTAGAGCCAGCCAGTGACAGTGTGGACTTGAACTCCACAGAACTCTGCCATCGGCTGTCGTGCCTTCGTAGCACTCTTACTTCCTTTCGGAAACGACTCGAGTAGACGCACGGTCAAGTGCTTGAGGCATTCTTCCAAGTGTCCACGGAAATTATCATTCACATGTAGTCTCCTTTCAAAGAGCGGGTGTGAAAATGGGTAATCCATTTCCACATATCCGTGGCGGATTGTATCATGACTTATATTTTATGTCAACTTGACGTTTATTACTTTATATTACAGAAAAACATTCTGCTAGTAAAAGACCTTGAAAAATAAAACTGGGTCAGGTGGTTAACCTGACCCAGGCGTAGCGAACCCCTCGGCCAAACTGTCGATCGCAGGATCGCGCGGAGGGCAATGCCGAGCTGGTGTAGTCCCCACTCAAGAGGACGAGGCAACACAACTCGGAAAACCCACCGGTAGAACCGTCCCATGAGAGACGGGTCGCCCACGATCATCGCTATGCCTCCGAGTATAATCACGATGACCAGCAGGAGGGCGATCAGTTCACCTAACGCACTCTGAGTCTGCATTCGCCCTCGCAATCTTTGTAAAGAGCAACTGTTTCGCTCTTTCGAGCTCATCAGCAAAGATGCACATCTCTGGACAGTGACCTTTATAGGTGGTCAGCCTGATTTTTGTTTCTCGGAAATCAACCGCGTACGCATTTTCTGTTCCCAGGACTGCGATAACACCCCGGATCTATTTCTAGATTATATCCCTCTCGGTGGCTTTTGCGCTTCCGTCAAAAAGACGAAATGCTCTACGTTGAGCTCTGTGCGCCATCTTTTTCAAATGACGCACGCGCCTTGCCTGAGTCCGAGTGTCTGGGACGTGGTGGCGGGCTCTGCTGAAGCCCTTACTAACCGCCATCTTCACGCGCATTTTTATCTCACATCTCCTTGAAAAAGAATGTGTGCAGTCCAGATCTTTAGCATTGCGAGCGTTGGCCACCTCCTTGGGTTTCCAACTTAGCCGCTCACGTAGCGATCTGGTTGTCCCGATTGCTCGGAACCATCCGTCCCGCACTAAGCGGAACGACTCAATTAGTCCTCTGGCCTCTGCACCTGCCTGGACCGCGAAAATTTCAGGAGGGAGATGATGAATCATCTCCCCGCATATATCTCAGCAGCCACTTTCTGAAATATGTGCGACCAATTTGTTGAGCAAGGTTGGTTAGACCCGCCGCTACCGTAGTAGCCTTAAGAGAAATGACTAGGCTGGCAAGTACCATTAATTATCAGCCACTTCCCACCGAAACAATCAAGATATTAATTGCTTTGGTAGGACCCGATCATTTCTGATCGGGATGGTTGGAGGGAGCGATGATGGTCTTGAGCGCTTCAAACGCTTGCGACCAATTTTTCGACTCGGCCTTGTCTTGGCCTGTGTCGATCATCGCGGGCAGACCGAGATGGCCGATCATCTCGTGGATCCACTGGAGTCGCTTGCCGTGGTGATTGCCGTCAGTGTTGAGCACGCAGGGAATTCCACGCTCCCTGCAGAGCATCATCACGTAGACGCCAACCGGTTCCGGCTCACTCCAGATGGAGTCGTTGAGGTAGGGGAAGTAGATGTCGGAGATCACTCCGTCCACCTTACCCCTTTCCTCAAGGAAGCGCTTGGCGCCGCCCCAGTCCGATGAGTAGATGGCTGTTACGCCACTTTGCTCGGCGAAGAATCGCTTGGCGTCGTCGCGATGCTTGGGCGTATCTTCGATCACGAGAATCTTCATCGCAAGTCTCCTTGAAAGTTGTTAGATTTCGAGGAGAAACTTCACGATTGCTTCTCCCATGATCGGTAAGCGGACGTACTGCGGGTCGGAGCGCGGAACTTCTGGCTCCTTGTCCCAGCCGAGCTGGACAACTTTCTGTCCAGGTCGGGCGTTGTCACAGGCAAACGACTGAAGCCGTTTGTCATTGAGCGCCGCCACGACCATCGCTTCCGCCGGAAACGTACCCAGAGCGTCGACGAGTTCGTCCTCGTTCTTGACGATGAGAACTTCCATGCCACCCTTGAGTTCGAGAACCGACTTCAATGCTTGACCGATCGGACCCGGATCAACGATGATTACTTTTTTCATCACTCACTCCATTCAAAGAACACGGGACCCAATTGTCCCATCAAAATTTTCAAGATTTAAAAACTTTGATGGAAGTCCGAGGATTTATGATCTCCTCAGACGATACCGGGCTGACGCGCCGGTTGACGTGGTTATTTGTTTTCTCGGATTTCACCTCTCCGCGTACGCATTTTCTGTTGCCAGGACTGCGATAACATCCCCGCTAACCCAAGGTTAGCAGCACTGGGCCTCTCACCCGAAGTATTCGAGGTGGCGGAGCCAGTGGTAGACTTTCGTCCCCACGGCCCAACCGGTCGTCCAACCAAATACCGTCCAGAAGCCAACGAAGGCCCAGGAAGCGGTTTGGAAAGACGGGTGATTCGACCAGTCCCACGAAATGGACAGGCCGAGCCACGCCCCGACAACCGGGAGAAGCATCCAGCAGACGATTGCAGGCGTCGCGCTCATCATACTGTTATCCTCCAGGCCACTTATGTGTGACAGCAGTTGAGGAACTATTTCCTCAATTACATGACCCTCTCCGACGCCGACGGCTCAACCGAGAGCACGATCAGCGTCGTGAGTTTCTTGGCACACATTTCGCACTCCAGAAGATGGAGCGCAATGTGCGGTGGCAGGACCAATAGGCTTACCGGTCCCATCTCGAAGATTTCACGAATCATCTTCTCGCACAGATGGATATCGCACATGTATCACCTCAAAGAACTGTGGGACACTATTGTCCCGTTAAAATTCTTGAGTCGTTCCAGAACTTTAACGGGAGGCTGAGTTAATTCTCTACCCCTCCGCCTCCTAAGCGGAGGGCTGAGAGTTACTCAGCCGTATATAACACCAACCGATTTCTCCTTTGAAGGTTGGCTTTGACAAGGGCTTGCAAACGGGGTTGAAGGTCCCGTACCCTTTCTGTTGCCAGGCTATTGTCAGATAGCCCCGGTACTTGCTTTCGCAAGTCAGACCAGTTCCATCACTCGCGGCGCAAGCGCCGGAGTAACTTCACTGATCTGGAGCCCCAGGAGATTCGACAAGAAGGCATCGACCTTCTCCGGCATCTCCGTCGGCTCGACCACGAGGACCGCGCTGGGCTCCCCACCCCTTTCGGGAATGTGGATGTCCATGACCGTCCACTTGACGTCGCTTGCCGACATACGGTTCATCACCGCAGCCAGACGAGCGAGACAAGTCGAACAGGCACAGCCATACCACATCACCTCGAACAGGATGAGGTTTCCCTCAACCCGCACGAAGCGCGGATTTGACCAGCCGTCCACCCGCAGGCGAACAGTTCGGTTGTCCACTATCTCACCTCCTTATGATTGTTATTCATCCAAGTAACCCAGTTCACGGTGCCTTCACACCATTGAACGAGTACACTTGAACTACAATTTACGAAAAGAACTGTGGGACACTATTGTCCCCTTGAAAATTTCCTCGGAGAGAAAATCTTTAAGGGGAGGGCGAGCAAATTGCGTTCGCTCACCCGATGCGGCTCTGCTTCCGCGCGGCTCACAATTTTAGTATGTGACACTGCTTGGATTAGGCCTGCGCTCCAAGTGGGGCGCATCCGTGTTTAGCGAGAGTCGGATTCTCGTATGCATTTTCTGTTCCCAGGACTGCATAATATCCCGGCGGGGGCACCGTCTAAGCTTTCGCTTTGACGATCTCCACGACTCTGCCGTTGGGAAGCAGGTAGTGCAATATTTCGCACCCCTTCTCTTCTCCTCGGGCGATGAGCCGGGAGCCGCGGAGAGCCTGAAGGAGTTCCCTCATCTCTCAATCTTTTGTAAAGAACATCCGGGGGAGTGGGTTCGGGCTGGGACCTAGCACACCGTGCAGCAACACGGGGCTTCAGGCTCAAACTGGTCCCATCTTGGTTTACCAATCGCGAGTCTGTGCTCGCGCCTGGTTCCGCACACTTCCCTTGCTGAAGGGGAAGACTCCCTATGCGGTATTAAAGGCCACCCTACCCACCCCCATCCCGCTAGATTAGTGTTAGACTTATCTAACCGGACGGAGGAAGGTAGTTCCTCCAGTTGTAAAAGAAGTGTACTTTGAGATCTGTTTGGCTACGGGTCCGTGATATTTATCTAGACGGTTGCCATGCGTTAACCAGAACTGATTTCAATGTACTTGCACAGTATATACCCATGTGTTGTATTTGTCAAGCAGTTTTGACATTTCATCTCAATCAATACTAAAAATAGCTATAAATAAGGCCATAGTTTAGAATATGAATTTAATTTAATCTGACTTTAGCAATCAAAAATTGACACTATTTTAAATAATTTTGTTATTCAGAGTTGACAAATAAATGTGGTGGGTATATACTATAAGTAGATCCTGGTCATTCGGCTGGGAGGGAGGTTTCTATGAACGACTGAGGCGGGCTGGGAAGCCCGGGGCAATGGTGCTCCGGGCAAGAGCCCAGGATTGTCTTAGTCCTCATGGTTAGGAGGACAGAGTAATGCGCGACTAACACAAAAGGTGGTTTACTGCGTCCGGCCACCAGATGACGGAAGGACGCGAGGTCGAACAAGAGTCAGAATCTTTTCAAACAGGCGAAGACGACAGTCATCGCCAAGCGAAGGAAGTGCATGACGCTTCTATTCATGGGTTGCGGTTAGGGAAATCCTCACGCAACCTCGATCCGACCTGTGCCGTGGTGGAGATTCATTTCTCTGCCACGGCACTTCTTATTTATGATCAAAGATGTACTTAATTAAACTTTTGATAGTGTCGGCAAACTCCTTACTCTTTATAGAAATTTCTGAAACTCTTTTCCCGAATAGAGCAATATTAACCTTATCTCCATAGACAGTAATATCGCTGGTAATAGGATATTTATTTTCGTCTAACTTAATTCTATCTCCAGTCTCATCCGATGGTTTCTCTCCTTCTTTAGAGTTGTAAAGGGCCTTTGATTTAATTCCCATCGATATTCTTTTATTACGCATTGCGTCTGCCTCCTTTTCAGAGAAAACATCTTTTACTAGGTCACGGGAGTAAATGATATATACTGGTTCATCCTCTATTTTCTTTGCAAAAATATCTTCATTTGAACTAAGAACACCTTCTTTCCCATCAAAGAATTGTACAGCCGGCTTCTCACCTTGTTCTCTCTGGATACTTTTTAATTGTGGAACAATGATATCAAGACTCTTTTTATTCTCCTCAAGCATATGGATTTGTCTCTCAACGAACAAACCTAGCTTCTCAGGTGGTTCTGCTATGTAGAAAGTTTTCTTGCCAATATTAGATTCGCTCACTAGTCCCTTTTTTGCCAGAGTTTCTAGAATTACATATGTAGTAGGTCTCTTGATCTTGGCCTTTTCTGAGATGTCTGATACCAGAGCTTTATCAAATGACAATAAGGCAAGATAAACAGCTGCTTCCTTGTCGCTAAGGCCTATATCTTTAAGGTATTTTTCGAACATATGATCATATTATTACATAAATAGGAATTATTCCATCATGAGCCTGCTTCATTTTGAATATCAATTAAACTGATCTTTTTATCCCTTAAAGTGATTTTGCTTTTATAGACTTCGGCGTGGTAAAGTTCGTTAAGAATTTTTTTAGATATTTTTCTATTTTTTTATATTCTTCTGGGGTAAACCACCTAATTTTCTTATTGCGTTTGAACCAAGTCATTTGTCGTTTAGCATATTGGCGAATTTTAATATTTAACCGCATTACCATTTCTTCTTTAGTAATTTTACTTTGCAAGTACATAGCGATATATCGATACTCTAGTCCTAGTTCGTGCATACGTTTATAAGTAAGACCTTTGTTGTGAAGTTTTTTACTTTCACGAATTATGCCAGGAATTCGCGCGACAAATCTCTGATAAATTTTCTCATCTAAATCTTTCTTGGCTGGTTTAAGTCCTATATAAACAAATCTATAAGGTGTCGACGTGGCAGGTTGACACTTTGGCACGTGACCCAATGCCTCAACAATTTCCAATGCGCGAATGAGGCGAACTTTGTTGTATTGGTCGATAGTCTTGGCTCTTCTCGGATCTTTTTTCTGTAATATTTTGAATAATTCTTTAGCATTTTTTTTCCCAAGATTCTTGCGTAGAGTCTGATTTGGTCCTACATCCGTTAGAGTGACTGTATTTGTCAAAGTATCTATATAAAACCCTGTGCCACCGACTACAATAGGCAATTTATCTCGTACTGCGATATGTCGTAGTGTAGGATCTGCAAGATTTTTATATTCTGATGCAGAAAATTGTTTTTTAGGATCAGCCACATCGAGCATGTGGTGGGGGATACCATGCATCTCTTTTTTAGTAACTTTACCTGTACCTATATCAAGACCTTTATAAACTTGTCTGGAGTCGGCAGAAATAATCTCCCCATTGAATTTTTTTGCCAAACGTATGGCTAAAGCAGATTTACCAGAAGCCGTAGATCCAACTATAACTAAAACTTTTTTAAGTTGCATTTATGTAACCACTTTTGCTGGTTTAAACACCACTGGCATTTTTTGGCGCGCGAAATATTTTCTCACTTCTTCCACAAGTATTATGGATATTGATATAGATATAATGACAAACCATTCGGACAAGTTAAGTGGTACAGTGTGCAATAATTTTTGAAAGAGCGGGTTATAAATAGCCATTATTTGAAAAAAAAGAGCGAGGAAGGTGGCTCCCACAATAAACTTGTTAGAAAACATATTCATACTAAAGATAGATTTATCTTCAGAACGGCAATTCCAAGCATTGAACCATTGAAAGACTGCCATAACAGTCAAGGAGATGGTCCAAGCTTTCGGTAGGTTTACATCAAAATAATTTTGAAACAATACTAACGTACCTATCATCATAGGGATTGCCATGATGAATATTCGGTAACCCATCTTTATATCTACTAAATATTTTTTTGGCTTTTCAAAACTTCTTTCCAAAAGTCCTTTTTCTCTAGGTTCCATAGCAAGTGCAATGGTGAAGAATCCATCTGTGACAAAATTCAACCAGATAATCTGAACAGGTAAGATTGGCAAGGGAAAGCCTAATAAAAGTGCTCCAGTAATTACCAAGATTTCACCGACATTAGTAGAGAGGAGATATAAAAGAACTTTTCTAATGGTTTTGTAAATACTTCTACCTTCTTCTACAGCGGCAATGATACTGCCGAAGTTGTCATCAAGCAGTATAATATCCGATGCTTCTTTAGCTACTTCTGTTCCTATCCTACCCATAGCTACCCCAAGATCTGCCGCAACAAGAGATGGCGCATCGTTTACACCGTCACCAGTCATGGCGATAATTTTACCTTCGGCCTTATAAGCATTGATTATCCGTAGTTTGTGTTCTGGCGTTACTCTGGCAAATACCGATATTTTATCCAAACGTTCTCTGAGAATAATGTCAGAAAGATTATCCATTTCTGTACCGGTTATGCTTTCGTCACCCTTTTTATAAATACCAGCTTCTTTAGCAATGGCTTCTGCTGTTTCTTGGTGATCGCCGGTTATCATCACTACTTCTATACCCGCTTCTCGCGCTCGTCTAGTTGCTTCTTTAACCTCTAGACGTAAAGTGTCTTTCAAACCAAGGAATCCTACGAAAGTTAAATCTTTCAGATTTTCAGTATTTATTTTTGTTGCAAGTTTTTTGCTTAATGCTATAGCAATAACCCTCAAACCTCGCTTTGATATATCCAAGAAAAGAGATTCAAGTTCATCACCTTCTTCTTTAGATAGTGGTTCTTCTTTGTCATCGCGCCACACTTTTTTAGAAAGACCCAAGATTATTTCCGGTGCTCCAACTATTGTGGTCAATGCACCATCATTATCCTTATGTAAGGTGGCGTGATATTTGAGATTGTAGTCAAAAGGGATTTCGGAAAGGAGAGGAGCCTCACTTTCCAAACTATCTTTGTTGAATCCGAGTTTCTCGGCCAAGACATACATCGATGCTTCGGTTGGGTCACCGGAGACTCGCCACGATTTTTTATCATCTTCGAACATCACCATTGCATCGGTACAAAATGCGGAGAGTTTACCAATCAATAGAAGTTCTGGGTGATTGGGAGGGTCTATAACTTGGTTGTCTAATTTTATTTCTCCTTTGGGTTCAAATCCGACCCCGCCAACTTCGAAAATTTTTCCATCTACATATATAGTCTGAACCATCATTTCATTTTTTGTAATAGTGCCGGTTTTATCTACAGCTATGACTTGCGCTTGTCCAAGAGCTTCTACTGCCTGCAGGCGTTTGATTAAAGCATTACGTTTACCCATTCTCCAGACACCTGTAGCCAAGATGACTGTGATAGCGACAGGTAGACCTTCCGGTATAACAGAGACAGCGATAGAGATAACCGTAGCAAACATTTCTATCGCAGGTTTACCATAAGATATGCCCACAACAAAAAGTGCCGTACTGATAATAAAGGTTACCCCAATGATAATTCTTGAAAGGTAACGGATATTGGCTTTGAGTGGAATCTCTGTTTCAATGGTAGAAATTTCTTTGGCTATCCTGCCGATAACTGTCTCTAAACCGGTTTTAACCACTATCGCGCGACCAGTGCCAGAGACGACATGAGTGCCTTTAAAGATCATGTTCCTTGCTTCCAATACTGGTGTGTCTTGCTTGGTCAATATCTCATCTGTCTTGTGTGCTGGTTCCGATTCTCCCGTCAGGGTCGATTCATCTATTTTTAAATTTCTTGCGACGATGATTCTTGAATCAGCTGGTATCTTGTCTCCTTCACGCAATAGGATAATATCTCCAGCTACGACATTGGTATCGGGGATGATAATCTCTTTCTCATCACGTAGGACTACAGCTTTAGTTTCAACAAATTCTTTCAAAGCTAGAAGAGTATTTCTAGCTCGACCTTCTTGGATAGAGCCGGCAATAGCATTGAAGATAAGTACTGCCATAATTATAAAAGCATCAACAGTTTCTCCCATAATCAGCACTGCCAGACTAGCTACCAAAAGGATGTAAATTAATGGATTTTTAAATTGCCGGAGAAAAATAATGGGAATACTATCCACCTTGGATTCTGGTAGTTTGTTTAGCCCATTCTCCTCTAGTCTACGTATAGCTTCTTGACTTGAGAGTCCATGCTCTTTTGAATCGAGCATTTCTAGAATCTCAGAGATCGGTTTTGTATGCCAACTTGTCTCCATTCATTTCATTATACACTCTCTATTTTTAAGTATTCTGATTTGTTTCTTTATTATTAGATTTTTCAGTGTAATAGGTAGACATCTTTAACGCGACTTTCATTATCTCACTCTTTACTTTCTCTGGTTCTGGAATTTGAAGGAACCTCAATCTCTCTTCAGTTCCGGCTGTTTGGACTTGTAGTTCCCCAAAATCTAGAAAAGTTTCTATTACACCATTGATATTGGTAGTAATATCTTGAATCCTATCCATGTGCATTTCAGAAATATTTCTATGGAAAAATCCTTTCTGAGTACTGTCAATAATTCTCCTATCTGTCACTATCCAGACATCCAGAGTATACATAGTGAGAGAGTAAAACAGACTTGACCATATAAATAAATACCAAAGACTCGAGAAAAATAGGAAAATTTCGAAAATTTCATTTACGTATAAAAAATTGAAGAAGACCAATCCTATAATAATAGGTACAAGAGCTAAAAGAGAAAAAAATGATATGGTCAGATAAATAACAAACCAATGGCGACGCAAAAGTAACAAAACATTCTCATCCTTCTCTTGACCTTCGAAGGAGTTTGTAGATTCAAAGAAAATTGAAAGAATGGATTTCATTTAATGTAATTGTTGATATTAAAATTAGAAATTTGAAAATTTGGGAAAACGTTCTCTAGTGATGAAAAGTTTATTTTCATAAGTAAGGTTATACTTATCAGGAATAAAAAGATGGAACCTAGGAAAAAAATTGCTGCAAATCTTTTAGGTTGAACACCGATACCAAAACGAGTTAGGTGGTAGACCACCATAAAGTTAAAAATCGAATATCCAAAGACAGTCAAAAATAAAATTGCAATTAGTATAAATCTTGAAGAAATAAGATCCATAATTATCACTATTATCAATATAATACCACAACAATGTGGGCGAGGAGGGACTTGAACCCTCACCTCTTGCGAGACACGATTTTGAGTCGTGCGCGTCTGCCATTCCGCCACTCGCCCAATACTTCTTGCATTTGCACCTACAACTTACAATAAAATTTGAATTCAGACAATCTAACTTTTGTTTGTTATTAGTTGTGAGTTATAATAATCTTATGTCCCGATTTTATAACGACTCCATTTTCTGGGTTGAGGTTGATAAGATCAAACCAAACCCGTTTCAACCGCGCCGCGAGTTCGATGAAGCACAGCTTAAAAGTCTAGCAGATTCCATACGCCAATACGGTGTCTTACAAGCTCTAGTAGTTACCCGTAATGAACTGGAAACCGAGGGCGGGGGACTTGGTGTGGAGTACGAGTTGGTGGCGGGCGAGCGGCGTTTACGCGCCGCTCGCCTTGCTGGTCTTGCGCAAGTACCAGTACTTATCCGTACTGGCGAGGAAACCGATCTTATGAAATTAGAGCTTGCAATTATAGAAAACATACAACGCGAGGATCTAAGTCCAGTTGATCGTGCCCGCGCTTTTGACCGTTTAGTCAGAGAATTTAATTTCAAACATCACGAGATTGGTAAAAAAGTTGGTAAAAGCCGTGAGTATGTTTCCAACTCTCTGCGCATTCTTTCTTTACCGGAATACATTATAAACGCCCTTTCAGAAAACAAGATTACCGAGGGTCATACTAGACCTTTAATGATGCTTATTGATAGGCCACAAGAACAAGAGACTCTTTTTAAAGAAATTATTTTCAAGAAGCTTAATGTTAGAGAAGCAGAAAGTATTGCACGTCACATTGCAGTAGAACGTGCTCGTAAATTGATTGACCAAGAACTTATAGATATTGAAGATTTGTTTAAAGAAAAGCTTGGCACTCGTGTAAGAATAGAAAAAAAAGAAGATGGAGGGCGGGTAACTATAGACTTTTTCAACAAAAACGACCTTCTTGCTCTGTTAGAGAGAATTGCTGTTGAAAAGGGGGTTGAAAATATGCAAACACAGGATGCAGAAACTCTAGCAGAAGATGTAGCTCCTCTAACCGATGAAGAAAAGATTTTGGCAGAAGACCAGCCGAAAGGGGAAGACGATGAATCTCTGTATTCTGTAACTAATTTTTCTATTTAATTTTATCGAGTTTGTGTGGATTATGATTTGCGCAAGACTTATCACTACAGCGTTCTGGAATAGTTTTTGTGCCATCCATCATCAGCGCACCGCAGAGTTTACATTTCTCTCCCGTTGGTTTAGCTTTAATTGCATATTTGCAATCAGGGTAATTTGAACACGAGTAGAATATTCCGAAACGACCACGACGTTCCGATAAGAATCCTTTTTGGCATAGAGGACACTCTACACCTGTAGAATTGGCTTTCTCTTGTTCTTCGTCTTTCTTCACGAATTTACATTTAGGAAAGCGTGAGCAAGCTGTAAACATGCCAAACTTACCTTCACGCGTGACTAAGTTACCTTTACTACACTTAGGGCAAAGTTCTCCGGTATCCTTTGGTCCCTCTAGTTCTTTTCCATCAATAGTGCGAGCGCCATGGCACTCTGGAAATTTTTCACACGATAGGAATTTACCACTCTTACCAAGTTTGATAATCATATTTGCTTCACAAATTGGACACTTCTCTTTATTTGGCGCTTCGCCTAGATTGGTAATCTTCTCCGCTTTTTCTTTAGATTTGACCACTTCTGTAAATGGTTTATAAAAATCTGCAAGAGTTTTCTTATATGTGCGTTCTCCGTTGGCTATGTCGTCTAATTCATTTTCCATTTCCGCGGTAAAAGAGTCACTGATATAAGTGGAAAAATGTTCTTCGAGGAAAGAACTTACTACTTCGCCAGTATCTGTTGGAAAAAGTGCTTTATTAATCTTATTTACATATCCGCGATCATCTAAAGTTTTTATTATAGAAGCATAAGTAGAAGGTCTACCGATACCACGTTTTTCAAGTTCTTTAATCAAACCTGCTTCCGAATATCGTGCCGGCGGTTCAGTCTGTTTCTCTTCCGAATTAATGTCAATAAGTTTTAATAGGTCGCCTGACAAGAATTTCGGTAAGATGACGTCTTCGCTTACAGACATAGGATCAGCTTTGAGCCAGCCATCGAAGATAACACGAGAACCATTGAGCCAGAATGGTTGACACTCGGTGTCAACATTAGCAATAACCTTGGTACGCATCACTTCTGCTGATTTCATTTGACTTCCTATAGTTCTTTGCCAGATGAGTTGGTATAGTTTTTTTTCTCCATCTGTTATTCCGGCATACTCAACATCCATATGTGTAGGTCGTATAGCTTCATGCGCTTCTTGAGCATTTTTAGATTTTTTAGTAAACGTATGAGATTCAAAATAATTTTCTCCATATTTTGTTTTTATCAGTTTCTCTATATCTTTACGTGCAAGTGCACCGAGATTAGTTGAGTCTGTACGCATATAGGTAATATGTCCCGCTTCATAAAGTTTCTGGGCGAAGCTCATAGTGCGTGATGGAGCAAGACCTAGTCGCGAGCTTGCTGTTTGTTGTAAGGTAGAAGTAATGAAGGGTGCACGCGGAGCACGAGCCACTTTTGTTTCCTTGATATCTATTACTTTCCACGAACCTTTTTTACCTTTTTCAAGGATTTTTTCAACCTCTTTTTTATCTGTAGGCTCTTTTGAACATAACCATTCATTAGAATGTTTATCCTTATCTTCAAGATTTGCTTTAATAGTCCAGAAGGTGACTGGTTTGAAGGCACGTATCTCACGCTCGCGTTCCATGATGATGCGAAGAGCGGGTGATTGTACTCTACCTGCGGAGAGTCCATAACGTACTTTTTTCCACACTAATCCAGAAAGATCATAGCCTACTAGACGGTCAAGTACTCGTCGTGCTTCTTGCGCTTCTCTTAAATTCGTATCAATTTTTCTGGGGTGCTCTAGGGCTATATTAACCGCTTCTTTAGTTATTTCATAGAAAACAACACGTCTTGGATTTTTTAGACCGGCAGCTTCTTGAACATGCCAAGCTATGGCCTCACCTTCGCGATCTGGGTCCGTAGCGAGTAGCACTTCTTCTGATTTCTTTGCTAGAGCTTTTATTTCAGAAATAATTTTCTCTTTACCTTTTACCACTTCGTAGTGTGGTACAAATCCAGCCGGCACATCTATAGCCGCTTTATTTGACTTAGGAAGGTCACGAATATGTCCGACTGAAGCTACAACCCTAAAATCTTTTCCAAGATATTTTTGAATAGTCTTTGCTTTCGATGGCGACTCAACGATTAAAAGTTTAGTCATTGGCTATCATTAGTACTACAGAAACTTTTTATTTGCAAATTGCGAACGTTGCGAATTAAACCAAATATTGCACACAGCTCACTTGATTTGACATGATGTTAATAATTTGCTATAATAGCAAAAGAAATAGAGGGGAGGTGATTAGTTATGCCCGAATCATGGAGTACTGTAGACGAGATCAAGTATCTAGAAGGTCTCGGCACACATCGTCAAGGGTCACCAGAAACCGTGGAGAAGGTTCCGCGTGAACTGAGACTCGAACTGCTTCTCAACTACAGGCAGTCGATGAGACTCCGCGCCAACTGGGCCGGCATCGACCGAATACTTGTTGGCGGTATTGCCAACGAGATGATCGAGAAAGTGCGAGGAGGAACGTAGCTCTAAGGGAGTTGACCACCACTATTATGTGGTGGTCAACTAATTAGTAGTCCTGCTTGATGCGGGACTTTTTCGTAGATTACACAAATTTTCTATCAAAATGTTTTTCTAACCTCTCCTAACTCCTCCTTTATCAAGCCTTTTATTTCAAGGAGTGAAAGGGTGGCACTTGCCATACCAGTATTGAGTTTCGATCTTCTGATAAGTTCATCACGTGAACACGGATTCTCCAATATTTTTATAAAAATTTTCTCTTCATCATTGAGTTCGTTTATATCTACAAGAACAGGATGCTCGTCTCTCCTTTGAAATCCCAGAAGCTCAAGCACGTCATTAGAATTGCGTATAAGTGCCGCGCCGAGTCTGATGAGCATATGCGGACCGTCTGAAGTGGGAGAATCGACTGGTCCGGGTACCGCACCTACTTCTCTATTGTATTCAGTAGCAAGGCGAGAAGTAATTAAAGTGCCAGATTTCATTTCTGCTTCTATTACTATAGTGGCATGACACATTCCAGCCATTATTCTATTTCTCTTAGGAAAAGCCCATGCGCCGGAAGGCATAGTATCGTCATATTCAGACATAAGGCATCCCCGAGCTTCCACTATTTCATCTGCAAGGTTCACGTGTGAATGTGGGTGTAGGACTTTTCTATCAAGTCCAGAACCGGGAATGGCTATAGTCTGAAGCCCTGCTTTCAAGGCGGCGCGATGCGCAAAGGAGTCTATGCCTAATGCCAGACCGGAGACTATTGTTACAGGATAACCTGAAAGTCCGGATATAATAGATTCGCACGTTTCTCTGCCATAGCTTGAATATTTTCTAGAACCGACTATAGCTAGAAGTTTGTTGCCTTCCTTAGGTAATTCACCTTTGTATCGCAGACGAGTAGGAGGATCCGGAATCTCTTTCAATAATTCAGGAAACTTGTCAGGTAATAAATCTTGTATCATTCCATTTATAGTATCATTCTTGTATTATGTATTTAAGTTAGTAGCTATAAGCAATAAGCTAATTTATGCTAGATATTAAATTTATCAGAGAGAATAAAGAATTAGTCAAAGAAGCGACTAAGAAGAAGCATATAGAATTTGATGTTGATAAACTTCTAGAGGTTGATGACAGACGTAAAATGCTTTTAGGTAAAGTGGAAGAACGGCGCGCTGAGCAAAACGTCGCTAATAACTCGATAGTTAAAGCCAGTTTCGAAGAACGCAAGGATATCTTAGATAAGATGAAAACTCTCAAAAGAGAGCTTGAAGGTGATGAAGAAAAATTGAAAGAAGTTATGCGGGAGTGGCAATCTTTAATGCTTCTAGCGCCAAATATTCCGGACATGTCTGTGCCGGAGGGTGACTCAGATACTAAAAATAAGGAAGTAAAAAAGTGGGGCAAGATACCTAAGTTTGATTTTGAACCAAAGTCTCATATAGAAATCATGACAACTCTCGGTATGGCAGATTTCGAGCGAGGGGCTAAAGTTTCTGGTTTTAGAGGATATTTTCTAAAAGGTTCTGGTGCACTACTTTCATTTGCTGTTTGGCGTTATGCTCTGGACTTTTTCGTCTCTCGCGAACTTACTTTATTACAAGTTCCTTCTTTGGTACGTCGTGAGACGCTTCTTGGTACAGGATATCTTCCCCAAGGAGAAGATGATTTATATAAAACTCAAGATGGAGATTATTTGGCTGGTACTGCTGAAGTTGCCACTATGGGATTGTATCGTGACGAAGTAATTCTCAAAGAAGAGTTGCCTAAGAAATTTCTATCCTTCTCGCCATGTTTCCGCCGGGAAGCTGGTAGTCATTCTAAAGATGTTAAAGGTCTGATACGTGTACATGAGTTTTTCAAATTCGAGCAACTTATTTTATGTGAAGCTAGTCACGATGAATCAGTGAAGTGGCATGAATGGCTACATAAAAATATTGAAGAGTTTATCGAGTCTCTAAATATTCCTTATCGGACAGTACTTAACTGTGGTGGCGATCTTGGTCTCGGGCAAGTGAAGAAATATGACATAGAGGGCTGGGTACCTCTCGAGGGTGTTTATAGAGAACTTGGCTCGACCTCCTATTTCCACGACTTTCAAACTCGACGACTTAATATACGTTACAAAGATGGTGAAGCACTTAAATATGCTCATTCTCTTAATGCCACAGCTATAGCTACTCCGCGTATTTTAGTTTCTCTGGTTGAGAACTTCCAACAAGCTGATAGTTCTATTAAAATTCCTGAAGTCTTGGTGCCGTACATGAATGGTCTGTCATCGATAGTTCGATAGACTCACTACAAGTAAAGAAGTAAAGAAATGAAAATTGTTTCAAGCGGTAAGGCTCTTAACTCTCCAGGATTCTATAAGAAGAAGCAAAAGAAAAAGCATATTCAACTGGCTTTACTATCTATCGGATTTGTAATTTTTGTATCTTCAATTTTATATTTATCTCGTTTAGAACGTTTTCTTATAACTGGAGTCAGTCTAACAGAAGAAAATATTGTCGATAGAGAAAAAATTATACAATCCATAAAGGACAAACTCTCAGGTTTTTACTTCTTTGTAGTTCCTCATTCCAACGCCTTGCTCTATCCACGACGCGCTATTAAACAGAGTCTCTTAAAAGAGTTTCCTAGACTTAAATCTATTACTCTAGTTCTGGAAGAATTGCATACACTCTCTGTCACAGTAGAGGAACGTGTACCCTTTGCTTTATATTGTGTCAGTACTTCTGATCTTACTGATTCTTCGGACTGTTTCTTGATGGATAAAGAAGGATTTATCTTTGCTTCCGCACTGTTTTTCTCTGAAGATGTATATTTTATATATAAGACAGAAGATCCTATTACAAATCCGATTGGCACAAAACTTATTGCAGTAGACGAGTTTCAGGCCGTGCAATCTTTTATAGATAATCTTCCTGAGTTGGGTATAGAACCTTCTGCCTTTAAAATCGGAGATAATGAATTCAGCGTATTCTTGCCGAATGAAGGAGAGATTATCTGGAGACGTGACGAAAATCTTGCTCTAGTACATTCTAATCTGGAAGCTTTTGTTTCCCATGATTCTATCAAGGCTCAAAAAAACTTTTTTGATAGAATTCTCCGTCTAGATTTGCGCACTAAAAATAAAATATTTTACAGATTTAGATAATAATATGTCTTTAGGATTTTGGAAAAAGTTAAATAAGCCAATCTTTGCTTTGGCTCCCATGGCCGATGTTACAGATGTTGCCTTTCGTCGAATAATAGCTAAATATGGCAAACCAGATGTGATGTGGACAGAATTCGTTTCTGCTGATGGTCTCGCTTTCGCGCCTGAAGTGGGTAGAAAAAAACTTTTAAAACATCTTGAGTATAGTGAGTCTGAACGTCCTATTGTGGCGCAGTTCTTCACCTCTTCTCCGGAAAATATGAATAAGGCGGCGGAACTTGCGCGTAAACTTGGTTTCGATGGTATAGATATAAACATGGGTTGTCCTGATAGGAGTGTAGAGAAGCAGGGAGCTGGAGCAAGTCTTATGAAAAATACTGAACTTGCCAGAAAACTTCTAAGAGCGGCTAAAGAGGGTGCAGGTGATCTACCTGTGTCAGTAAAGACTCGTACTGGGTACAGTAAACCTAATTTAGAAAAATGGTTGCCGGAGATTCTTAAAGAAGAACCAGCTCTTGTCACAATTCATGCTCGTACGAAAAAAGAGATGTCGAAAGTGCCGGCTCAATGGGAGTTTGTCAGGCGCGCAGTTGAGATTCGCGATGCTTCCGGAAAAGATACTTTGATCTTCGGCAATGGTGATGTAAAAGATTTAAATGAAGCGATGGAAAAAATAAGAGAAACAGGTTGCGATGGTGTGATGCTTGGCAGAGCTATCTTTGGTAATCCATGGTTGTTTACTAATATAAATTCTGTTAGAAAAAATAATAAAGAGGTATTTTATCTACCTTCAGTACAGGAGAGGTTAGGTGTATTGGTAGAACACACCAAACTTTTTGAAGAACTTTTAGGTGGATATAAGAATTTTGCTGTAATGAAAAAACATTTTAGAGCTTACATCACAGATTTTGAAGGGGCAGGGGATTTACGCCTTAAACTTATGGAGACAAATAATGCATCAGAGGTGAAAGAAGTCGTATCTTACTTCCTCAAAACTATTTAATGGCGAGTTCAACAAGTAAGTGCAACACTTTGAGATAATCAAAGTGTTATGAAATATAAGCATTTAAGTATTGAGGAGCGCGAGCTTCTCCAGACACTCTGGTGGGAAAGGAAACCTATAAGGGAGATG
>Ga0209542_10008635_pt1 | contig 18963 bp, 24 predicted proteins | sample RifCSPhighO2_01_FD_184028 | JGI IMG/M metagenome (GOLD analysis project Ga0209542, IMG submission 184028) | Soil microbial communities from Rifle, Colorado - Rifle CSP2_plank highO2_0.1 (SPAdes) (version 2) | ecosystem: Environmental > Terrestrial > Deep subsurface > Rock core/Sediment ...
TGAATTTTCTTGTCATTCCAAAACATTTTTTTGTTCCAGAAATAATTGAAAAACGAAAACCGCTCTCGCCAACTGCCAGACGGGCGGGCTGGATTGGTTGCAATATACTGCTCAATCATATTCCACAAACGGGGAAGATATTCTTTGTTCGAGACGGACAGACTGAAGCAAAGGAGAAAGTTCTCGCGGACTGGAAGAAAACTCTTTTCCTGCGTGATGAAAAAGAAATCAGCGCAAAAGGTTGGCTATTAGATACCATGTTGTGCGTTGAGAAAATAGGTCACAAAGAATTTTCGCTTGATGAGATGTATGCATTTGAAAATGATTTGAGCAAAAAACATCCCGATAACCGCCACATCAAAGATAAGATTCGACAGCAACTCCAAGTATTGCGGGATAAAGGCTATCTCGAATTTACCAGCCGAGGAAATTATCGGCTCAAATAATTATGGAAATACAACTCTTACCATTTTTTGCAAAACTTATTCTGCGATTAAATCCTTTCAATCGTTTTTTGGTTGTGTGCCGAGGATACAGCGATGATTACGAAAATTTGACTGAGCTTGTTTGGAAAGACGACAAACATCTACAATTTTACGACAAAGAAACTTATCCCGAATTTCAGTTATGGCTACGCTAACCAATTCGTTTTTTGAAAGCCATTGTTGGGCAAAGCTCAAAACCATTGTCTTTTGTGCAGTGCAATGGAACGGCACAAATTCCGAAGGGGCAATTTTGTTGAAAGTAGCGAGCTTAGATTTTGCCGAGGATGATGAGTTGATAAAAGAAATAAAAGCCGACTACGATTTTATCCGTGCAAAGTTGATAAAAGACGGTTTTGGGGCTTTGACTGGAAAAAACGGAAAGTGGATACAAGCTCGCACAAAAGGCCCTGGTCATGGCTCGGTTAGCCGTGCGTTTTACGCACGAACATCTTTTGTAAAAAAGATTTTTGAAATAGCAAGCTAATCTTTATGGCGAAATATTTTGAAGAATTAAATATCACCAGACCACCTTATCTCGGCGGGAATCAATGGGAACTTAAAGAACTGAACGAGATAACTATTTTGTTTGGCAAAAATGGCTCTGGCAAGAGTCAATTATTGCGGACATTAAGGAATGGTGATCAGAGTACCTATCACTACACATCACCAGAAAGAGCGGGCGATATTACGCATGATGTTGGCATATCACAGGAGGAGCTGAATGCTCCGAGCAGAGCTGGTCGCAGACAGCAAAATTTATCTCCCACATATCGCCAAGAATCAGTATCACGAATACAAGCCTTACTAATTAAAATTGGTAATCTTACAGGGCGAGCACAAGCAAGTCCGATCAATCTCCAAGATATTGAAAACTTTTTACAAATTTTACTTCCTGATTTTCAATTCAACATCACTGGTCAAAATCCTCCCTACGAATTTAAACGGGTTCAGAATGATGAGCGAGTTTCTAGTGTCAATACACTAAGTAGTGGTGAAGCTGAAATACTGACACTCGCGTTGGATTTACTAACAATTTGTGCGATGTGGGAATTAGACAATCAGACTAAAAGAGTTCTGCTCATTGACGAGCCAGATACTCATCTACATCCCGATCTTCAACAGCACCTTGGTCATTTTTTGGTACAACTTTTGGATAAATATAAAGTACAAATGATAATCGCCTCACACAGTACAACTCTTTTGTCCGCACTTGGTTATCACGGAGGGGAAAAGACGAGCGTCATTTATCTCAATAATTCGATCAATGAGCAGAAAGCCATAAAATTTGAAAAAACTTTGCAAGAACTATCAACTTGCCTCGGTGGACACGCTCTCATGGGACCATTATTTGGAGCACCGTTGCTTTTAGTCGAAGGAGATGATGATAATAAAATTTGGAGTCAAGTGCCAAGATATCACAAAGTAAAATTAGCCGTTATTCCTTGCAACGGTGCAGATGAGGTCAAAAATTATCAAAAGACTTTGGAAAAGCTTTTCGCTAGCTTGAGAACAGATCAGACAAAGCCAGTTGGTTTTGCGTTGTTAGACGGAGATCAAACATTGCCAACGCCTAACACAGCTAATCCACAAGCAAATATCAAATTTATTAAACTAGCTTGTAGAGAAAGCGAAAATCTTTTCCTTACTGATGAAGTTTTGACCTCTCTCGATCTTACTGATTGGGAGGCGGCAAAAACAAAAATTAAAACAGATAGTGTAAAATATGGAGCGAAGCAGACACAACTAAATAATTGCGACTCATGGGATAGAAAAAATAGTGATATCAAAGATGTTATTTTACAACTAGCCCAAATATTGAGCCCTAAAAATGTGCCGTGGACTCAACGAGTTGCGAAGTGTATTGGAGATAAAAAACCAGAAGGGCAACTTGCAGATTTTCTTGGCACAGATGTGATAAGTTCAATTTGGGAATAATTCCGTTGCCCGAATTCCGCCAAAAGAAATATGCTATAATATAAGAAATCCAAAATAATTTTATGAAACTAGGTATTATCTTACAATCAAATAACCCCGAGCATGTGTGGAATACATTCCGCCTCGGTATTACTTCGCTCAAAGCTAGTCATCAAGTAGAAGTATTTTTGATGAGCGAAGGATCAGAGCTTGATACTATTCCCGATACTAAAGATTTTGATATTTCAGTCAAAGTATCGGAGTTCAAAAAATTGAAAGGTGAAATTTATGCTTGTGGTTCATGCCTAAAAATACGCGGGAAAGAAGAAAGCAATGTCTGTCCTGTTTCCACAATGTCTGATTTGCTCAAAATGGTCGAGAGCTCGGATAAAGTTTTAGTTTTTGGCTAATATGAAAATAATCCTATGATGAACTTTGGAAACTTTGGATATGGATTTATGGGCGGTTTCGGTTGGATATTTATGGTTGTCTTTTGGGGTCTCGTCGTCTGGGCGATTGTCGCTTTAATACGAGGTAATTTTGGAAATGGTCACGGGTGCGGACACGACCATGGCGATGGCACGCATGGAAAAGACAAGTCACCACTCGAAATTTTGAAAGAACGCTACGCCACAGGCGAGATTGATAAAAAAGAATTTGAGGAGAAGAAAAAAGATTTAAGTTAAAGAAATAATAAGTCCGCCCCGAATTTCGCCAAAAGAAATCAGCGGAGCAAATGGAAAATTCCTCCCCAAACCTCTCCTTTTCCATTTGCGACTTCCGAATTCAAAAACAAATCAGCCGAAGTTTTGGCAAATCCTTTCCTCCCCAAAAAATAGTTTTGCCAAAACTTCGTCCGCATTGTTCCGCCACCTGCCTGAATACTTGGAGGGCAGAACCCCGAAAGAAAAACACCCTTTCCTTTTTCAAAAGAAATTTCACCCCCGCCAAATCAAGAAAGCAAGGAGTGTTTTTCTTTCGGGGTTGCCGAGGCTCTGCGAGGCAGTGGCGGAACGATACGAGCGTACGAGGCAGTTTCAAGCCACCACGCACGCGGAGCGTGCGATTAGTCGGCATCAGGGTTGCTTTCAAAATACATTCGAACTTTGTATAATACACACCGCCAAAATTTTATCCAGTAACTTCACCATTAAATAATCAAAAATATTTAAATACGTATGGCTTATTTTTTTTATTTTGTCATTTTTGTCAGCTATATTATTCATACTGTCGTCAAATACAGACGCTATTTTCTTGATCCCGTAAAAAAAACGGCATGGTTATTATACAAACGTATTTGGCAGATGCACCTCGTACCTTTTTTTGGTCTTATTACATTTTTTGGATTACTAATGTGGGATACATTGTATAGTTTAATCATAAAGGGGCACAATGGGGATGGGATTGGAGTCGCGTTTGGAATTGGATATTTGGTCATTGCGTTTTTTTATTTTATAATTGTTATCCATGGTTGGTTTTTGATATTTTTTATACATCAAAAATTATTTTCAAAATAAAAGTTACCACCCCCTTATGAAAATATGAAGACAATCGAACCAAAATTTATCGAATTTCCCACCACTGACGGACTAACTTTGCCCGGAATTTTGTATCGGGGAGAAAAGGATAAAACGGCTGTGATTTATTTGCATGGGAATGGCAGCTCATCGGTTTTTTATGACGAAACAGAAAACCAGCCACTTGCTTCCGCGCTCGCGCCAAACAATATTTCCATTTTGTATTTTAATAATCGGGGAGCGCACATTATCAAAAAATTAAATGTTAAACTGAATGGTAAATATGAACGCCGACTTTTTGGGATGGCCTACGAAAAAATTAAAGAGTGCATATATGATATTGACGGCGCAATTTCATTTTTGAAAAAACAAGGCTATAGTAAATTTTACCTTGCCGGCGCTTCCACTGGAGCGAATAAAATTTGTGTCTATAACTTTTACAAACCGAAAAACGAAATAGCGAAATATATTCTAATCTGCGGAGGCGATGATGTGGGAATCTATTATTCATTATTCGGCAAACCAAAATTTTGGAAAATTCTTGAGGAAGCAAAAAATAAAATCAAGACTAAACGGGGGGAAGAAATTATTACAAAACTGTTACCCGATGAGTTATTTTCTTATAACGGATTTCATGACATTGCTAATCCGGATGGCGATTATAATGTTTTTCCATTCTATGAGATTTTACGCAAGGTGAAGTTATCAACAAAACCGCTCTTCCGTCACTTCAAATCAATTAATAAACCAACGTTAGTGGTGTATGGCGACCAAGATGAGTATGCTTGGGGCAATGTGCCGAAAATTGTGGATATACTAAAAAGTTATCAACCGAATTTTATTTACAGAATTATCAAAGGAGCGGATCATGGATTTAGAAATAGAGAAAAGCAACTGGCGGGAGTGGTAACGAGTTGGCTATAATTTAGTAGCTGTTTTGATTTTTTATGAATACCAAAAAACGTTGCGCCTGGGTAGGTGATAACCCGCTCATGATCAAATATCACGACACCGAGTGGGGAGTGCCCGTGCATAATGATACCAAGCTGTTTGAATTACTTAGTTTGGAAGGCGCACAGGCCGGATTATCGTGGCAAACTGTTTTGAACAAACGGGAGAATTATTGCAAGGCGTTTAGCGATTTTGACGCCAAAAAAATTGCGCGGTACGGGGCAAAGGAAACAAAACAACTGCTGGAAAATCCAGGGATTATTCGCAACCGCCTCAAAATTGCCGCGTCCATTCAGAACGCCAAAGAATTTTTGGCAATCCAAAAAGAATTTGGTTCGTTCAATAAGTACATCTGGCAATTTGTCGGTGGCAAAACAATTAACCACAAGATAAAATCAATGAAAAATATTCCGGCAACGGCACCCGAATCAGACACTATGAGCACATATTTGCGAAAACGTGGCTTTAAATTTGTCGGCTCCACTATTTGTTATGCCTTTATGCAGGCAGTTGGAATGGCCAATGACCACGAGACAAATTGTTTTCAATATGATAAACTGATACAGTAAATCCAAACTTAAAAATGGATGTTTAACTGCAACAGCAAAAAAATAATATGAATCCCAAAGAAAAAATTCTTCTCTACAGCAGCAATCTCTGGAATTTTGCCGATGGTATGTTTGGACCACTCCTGGCAGTATTTACGGAAAAAATTGGTGGTAATATTTTGGATGTTTCGTGGGCATGGGCCATATATTTGATCGTAACCGGTTCATGCGTTATTTTAATTGGCAAATATTCTGATCATCATAGCAAGGAAAAAATAATGATTTTGGGTTACGCACTTACCGCTTTATTTACTTTTGGCTATCTTTTAGTACAAAGTCCACTGCATCTGTTTATTATTCAGGCATTGTTGGGCATTGCTTTAGCATTATGTAATCCCACGTGGTATGCATTATATGATCAATATTCTACGCAAAAATCTTCCGGCATGTCATGGGGGCTGGCTGACGGAGAAGGAAAAATTTTGACCGGAATAGCCATAATTATTGGCGGCTATATTGTAAAAACCTTTTCTTTTGATATACTTTTTATCATAATGGGAAGTATTCAAGTTTGCGCCACTATGTATCAGGCAAGGATTTTGAAGAAAACGTAAAAATGTAGTAACCAGAGGCCTATCCAAAAAAATAACTCAAATCTGTCTCCAAATTACGTTTTACAAAAACGCTTTAATTTGTTATAATTTGTATTATGCAAGGTTAGCGGATTTTTTTAATTTTAGCCTATGAGTATCGGTAATTTTGTAAGAAAAAGGAAGTATTTGTTTTGGTCAACCAAAAATTACGACGGCCTCTCCAACGTAGCTGTAGTTGAGGCTGTCTTAAATTATGGTGATATGGAGGATGTGCGAGAACTGATTTCACTTTTGGGTATCCAAGAAGTGGCAAAAATTTTTCATGAAAAGACTAATTGTGCGCGGGTTAATTATGATCAAAAAATAGTCCATTATTTTTCTTTATTTTTTCAAAAATATGCATCATAAAGAAATTTTATCACTGGAACAAGCCGCTCTTTTGCCTGTGGTAAAGTTGTTTTCCGATAGTTTTGGTTTAGTGGGCGGTACTGCGATCGCTTTGCACCTAGGTCATCGTGAGTCCATTGATTACGATTTGTTTACCTTCGACGAATTTATAAATCAAAAGATTCGAAGAAAAATTTTAGGGGCAATAAAAATAAACTCGGTTATACGAGATGAAGCCGGACAACTTACGCTCGTGATAAACGGTGTACGGTTCACCTTTTTCCAATTTCCTTACAAAATAAATTATTCGGAATCGTTTGACGATGTTGTAAAAATTCCTGATATTCTTACTCTGGCGGCCATGAAAGCGTTTGCGCTTGGCCGTCGCGCCAAATGGAAAGATTATGTTGATTTATATTTTATTTTAAAGGATCATCACACTATTCTTGAAATAACAAAAAAGGGCAAAGAAATTTTTGGTAATGAATTTAATGAAAAAATTTTTAGGGTGCAGCTGGCTTATTTTGAGGACATGGATTATTCCGAACAAATTAGTTATAAAAAAGGTTTTTCAGTCGACGATGCAACAATCAAAAAAGCATTGGTGGAATTCAGTTTGGAGAATTAATACCATCGGCCATAAATTTAAAAATTCCTTGACGAGGGAGATTTAATTTGTTAATCTCGTGCCTAGGTTCCACAACCCTAACTTTGGAGAATCCTATCGTGGAATGGATGATTCACCTTGCGCTTCTTTTTTTTTAGTTTGGTTCTCTTGATGGCGATCAGGGAATTTCTCAATCTCCCATCGCCCAAGGAGGTCTACGACCTTCTGATCCGCGAACCGCTCAAGAAGTACATCTACACCGAGGATCACCTCCGCAGAGTCCGTGTAAATAAGCAAAATCCACGGTACTTCATTGGGAACGATGCGGCCAAAGTCGCCTACTGGCGAACCAAGCGTTCCGATGGAGTCCGAGTGGAGACGGTTGCTTTCTTCCATACACAGAAAACCGGCGACGTTCGAATCACGTTTCTGAACGGAAAGTTCGAAATGTGGACGCACGGCCATACATCCGGTCGTCCGATGGGTGACTCGGATCTGGAATACCTGTACAAGATCCTCACTCTCGTCCGAAATTTTGCGCCGTAATTATGGAGGCTAAGCGATGATGGAAGTGGGACGAACAACAACCCTGTTCGCACCACCTACTGTAGTACTAAATTTTTTGGTACTAGAGTAGGATGATGTGTTAGCAGGGTTTTGTTTAAGTTGAAGAAATAAGAGTTTTGTAGTAGAGTAAATCCATTAATCAGTAATATAATTTTATTATATGCCCAATCGAGTCGCCCATTTTGAAATTCAGAGTAATGATCCGGAAAAAACCATTGCTTTTTATAAAGAAATTTTTGGCTGGGAATTCCAAAAATGGGAGGGCGGCCAATTTGAATATTGGATGATTATGACTGCTCCACCAGAAGATACCAAAGAGCAGGGGATTAATGGCGGACTTTTGCGTCGGCCATGTCCGGCGCCAAAGCCTGAACAAGGAACTAATGCTTATGTCTGCACAATTGTCGTGGACAATTTTGATAATTATGCGGAAAAAATTATCGCGGCTGGCGGAATTGTCGCGCTGCCTAAAATGGCACTAACCGGCATGGCGTGGCAAGGTTATTTTATTGATCCTGACGGAAATACTTTTGGCTTGCACCAACCGGATAAAAATGCCAAATAAAAATTTTCAAAAAAAATGTTGGGCATATGTACCAAGTTCTTCTCTTCTATAAATACACAACTATTTCCGATCCGGAAGAATTAGCACAGGAACAGCGCGTTTTGGCCGAACGACTGAATTTAAAATGTCGCACCATAATTGCCACCGAAGGAATTAACGGTACATTTGAGGGTTTGCGGAAAAATACAGAAGAATACATGCGGATTATGCAATCAGATCCGCGATTTTCTGACATTAATTTTAAAAAAAGTCTGGGCACGGGAAATAGTTTTCCCAAAATTTCCATTAAAGTGCGTGATGAAATTGTCAGTTTACATTTGGGAGAACAAAATTTCAGTCCGATGGAAACAACAGGGAAATATATTACGGCTGAAGAACTGCATGATTGGATTCATTCGGACAAGGAATTTTATATTATTGACATGCGCAATGATTACGAACATAAAGTTGGTTATTTTGCGAATTCAATTTTACCGCCTCTGTACAATTTCCGCGATCTCCCCAAGGTTTTACCTCAATTGGAAAATCTACGTGACAAAACCATCGTTACGGTCTGCACCGGCGGCGTGCGTTGTGAAAAAGCCAGTGGTTTCTTAATCAAAAATGGCTTTACTGATGTCTATCAATTATATGGCGGCATTGTCACCTATATGGAAAAATATCCCAACGAGGATTTTAAAGGAGTATTGTATGTATTTGATGGACGCGTTACTATGGGTTTTAATGTGGAAGATCCAAAACACGAAGTAATCGGTGTTTGTGAATTATGCGGAGCCAAAACAGAACAATATATTGACTGCGCGTATTTGCATTGTCGGGGAAAACGCCATATCTTATGTTGTGCCAATTGCCAAATTCAAGAAAAAGGATTTTGCTCGACAACTTGCAAAGAGCATGAAATAAATGAGACCTATAAAAGCTTCAAAATATAAAATAACTGGGACAACCGTTTTCGGCTTAGTTTATAATAATCAAATCTCTTGATGTAGGGGTTAAAATTTCATATCCGATATCAGTGACCATGACATCATCCTCAATTCGAATACCAAATTCATTTTCCTTATAGACTCCCGGTTCAATCGTAATAATCATGTTCTGTTGCAAAATATCCGTATTTCTTTCCGTTATTCCGGGCCATTCATGAACTTGAGTATCAACTCCATGACCAAGCCCATGAATAAAGTATTTATTTAATTCTTTGAGCTCTGATCGACAAAATATATCAAGTCCGGCAATCGCCACTCCCGGAGCAATTAGTTTAATGGTCTTTTCCTGGATTATTTTTATTTTTTCATACAGTGCCCGCTCATTAGCAATCGGCGTACCCAAAAAGATTGTTCGGGTCATATCGGAACAATAACCATTGAGTCGCAAACCCATATCGATAACGCAAAATCCTCGCTCCAACTGAGTTGAGAGAGTGCTATGGTGAGGATGAGATGCATTTCCCGCACTGGCAACAATCGTCGGAAAAGAAATTTCCACATCATGCTGGAGAGCAAAATTATTCACAAAGCGCGCGACATCTTTTTCTGTTTTGAATTGTTTCCAATTTTTAATTAATTCTTGAAAACAATTATCAGTCAAGCTGGCCACAGCGCGCATTGCTTGAATTTCACTGGTAGTTTTTATCGCCACAATTTTTTCCACGTCATGCGCCGGCTCTAAAACATAGTGTAACTGTTCAAGAGCCAGATAAGCTTGGGATGGAAATACACCCGCCCTAATCGCGATTTTTTTATTCGAGGGAATTGTTTTGCTTATTAAGGCCACAAATTTTTGCGTAAGCGGCCGGACATCAATTTCCGGAAATTTAGCTTGTGTTTCCGCTACTTCAAAAGGAGTTATAAACAGAATGGGTTTTCCGCTTGAAGGAATTAGTAATATACCATGCTCCGGATTTTGGAGTAATACATAATAGACAATCGCGTCAGACAGTTCATGACCAAAATTAGCCATGACTAGCCAATCAAAATTATTGGTGCGGCAATACTCTTGTAATTTTTCAATTTTGTCTGTAATCATATTAACGACGCATTAAACGAATGGGAAATAAAATGATGGAAGCCACAAGCAAATGGACAAAAGAAACTACCGAGGCATACCAAAAAGCGAATGTTAACCAAGCCAGTGAAAAATATTCGGAAAACGAGCTCAAATTAATGTGGGCGCTGCGAATACCGATATTAAAAATAAACAAAAAAATAAATAACCACAGTAGACCATTCCACATAGTCTTTTGGTCGTAGGAACTGGGAGCCAAATGAGTTGCTACGCAAAACGATAGATACATAAATATCCAAAAACGAGGACTTGCTATATTTTCAACAGAAAAAAGAGCGATAATTATTTGAAATAACCCGGATAAAGCTTCAATTGGCGTTTTAAAATTAATTTTTTGCACCAAAGCTAAAATTTCCTGATTGCCTGGCAAAACATAATTAAACAGCATCGCCAAAACTAGGCAACCAACAATCATTGGTGCGGCGCCAATAAAAAAATTACCAATATTTTGATACGGATTTTTGGGATTATAACTATGGTCAACTTGGCCGAGCATGCCGGTTTTGCGATTGGGACGAAATAAGCTGACTTTTTCAATTTTGTGCGCGAATAATTTGGCAAAAAAAGCATGCGCCAGCTCGTGCACTGGCGTGCCAATCCACGCTGTCCATAAAATTCCTAACCAACCGACACTACGTTGATATTGATTTTGCGTCCATTTTTGTAACTTTGATAATATAAAACCGATGACAAAGAAAAAACCAAGGATTGTGATTAATTGAGAAATCGTTCTAAGTAAAATTTCGAATATAAAATTCAACATACTCATCAAGTATAACAAAAAACCCTGGGACTTTACATCCAAGGGTTTTTAAATGTTCATTATTTTTTTATTTAAAGAGCATCGGTAACATGAACAAACGTGGCTGTTTTAAGCGCGCCATCAAAACGGCGACGCTTGCGACGTTGAAAAACAACGTGGCCTTTGGCCATAGAAAACAAAGTATCATCAGTGCCTTTGCCAACATTTTTTCCCGGATGAATCGCGGTTCCGCGTTGGCGAACCAATACCGTGCCTGGCTTGACGATTTCACCATCACCAACCTTGACACCAAGATACTGAGGTTGTGAATCGCGACCAAGCCGAGTAGAACCACCGGCTTTTTTATGTGCCATAGTAGATAAATAATTAAGATGAGCAAATCATAACAAACGAACTTTACTTTGTCAAGCCAAATACCGTATACTAGCCCTATTATAATTTGTATGTTTCAGTCAATCTATCCGTTAAAATTATTTATTCGAAAAAAGCCCATTATTATAGCATTGGCAGTTGGACTTTTGCTTAATACTGCTGGCTGGATCTGGATGCTGTTTGGCGTGACAAAACGCAGTGAAGACGCGATTCTTCATTACACGGTTTTATTTCAAGTGGACAAATTGGGAAGTTTTTCCGCTTTATATTATGTGCCGGGAATCGGTTTGGGAATTATTTTGTTGAATTTTCTCTTTGCTTGGTTTTTGTACAATTATGATGTTTTTCTGGCCGAATTATTGATTGTGGCCGGCGCATTATTACAACTGGGGATTTTGGCGGCCGTGGGAATTTTGGTTTTTTTAAACGCTTAAATACTATGGAAAGACGGGGGCAGCCTGATTATCAATTATTGGGATTGACATTGGTGCTTCTGATTTTTGGTCTTTTGGTGTTGACTTCGGCGAGCTCAATTATTGCTCTGCACATTTTCAATGATTCATATTATTTTGTTAAACATCAAATTTTTTTCGGTCTGATCCCGGGAATTTTGGTTGGCTATTTTTTTTACAAAATCCCCACGGCGCAGTGGCAAAATAATGCCGTTTTCATAATGGGAGTTTCACTCACGATTCTCGTGGCCGTACTTATTCCTGGAGTTGGTGAAACCTATGACAAAAATGCGCGCAGCTGGATAAATCTTTTTGGATTTTCATTTCAGCCGGCTGAATTTGTCAAACTTGGCTTGATTTTATTTTTTTCCGCATATTTGCTTAAGCACAAAGAACATCTGGCAAATTGGCAACAAGGATTTTTTCCGGCTCTCATTGTCGGGCTTTTGCCCGTTGGATTATTAATGTTACAGCCGGACGTAGGGACAGCGTCAATTATTTTTACACTAGTCGTAGCTTTGCTTTTTTTTGCCGGAGCCAGACTGAAGCATATTACTGCGCTTTTGGTTTTGGGTATTATCGGATTCGCAAGCATGGTCGCGATTGCTCCTTATAGATTGGATCGTTTGACAACATTTTTGCATCCTGAATTGGATCCATTGGGAGTTGGTTATCAAATCAATCAAGCGTATCTGGCGATTGGATCAGGCGGAATTTTTGGTTTGGGTTTGGGACATTCGCGTCAAAAATTCCAATATCTGCCCGAAGTCCACGCCGATAGTATTTTTGCCATTCTGGCGGAAGAAGGAGGATTTATGGTAACGCTCATTTTTATATTTATTTTATATTTTTGGCTGCGACGATTATTTATACTTGCCAAAAATACCAGCAATGATTATGATCGTTTGCTAGTGAGCGGGATCGCCGCTTGGATTATGAGCCAAAGTTTTTTGAACATTGGCGCCATTATTGGATTACTCCCCTTAACCGGTGTGCCATTGCCGCTTGTCAGTCATGGTGGGACATCGCTTTTAACCACTTTGGCCGCGCTCGGAATAGTGGCGCGTGTGAGCCAATCCGCTAATTGGCGGACAAAATAAAACGCTTAAAAATATGAAAAAAATAAAAATTGTTTATTCCGGAGGCGGAACATTGGGACCAGTAACTCCTCTCATTGGTATCCACAATATACTGACAAAAAAATTTGATGAAAATTATTCAGGTATTTGGATTGGAACTAAGGAGGGAATTGAAGAAAAATTAGTGACCGAATATCAGATTCCTTATGTCGCCATTGCTGCGGGGAAATTACGCCGCTATATTTCGGTTTGGAATATGAGTGATTTGATTAAAATTTTTTTTGGTTTTTTTCAAGCATTTTTTTTGCTGATAAAAGAAAAACCAACGTTATGTATTTCGGCTGGCGGATTTGTGTCTGTTCCCGTGCATTACGCGGCTTGGATTTTGGGCATTCCAACGTGGATTCATCAACAAGACGTGCAAATTGGCTTGGCCAATAAATTAATGACTCCGATCGCCCAAAAAATAACCACTGTTCTTAAAGAACAAACGAAAAATTTTCCGTTAACAAAAACTTTTTGGCTGGGGAATCCAGTCCGGAGCGATGTTTGTACCGGTGATAAAAATGTAGCGCAAAAATTTTTTAAATTAAAATCAAATATTCCGGTAGTTTTAGTCACGGGCGGAGGAACCGGCTCTCAGCGGATAAATGAATTAATTATTGAATCAATCCAGCATTTGGATGGAGATTGTCAAATGATCCATTTGTCAGGAAAAGAGCGACCGCACGAAAGAGTTGTTCACGCGGAAAAATTGTACGCTGAATATTACCAAACTCAGCAATTTTTAGGTGCGGAAATGAAATTAGCTTATGCAATCGCTGATGTCGTGATTTGTCGAGGCGGTTTTGGTACTTTGTCAGAATTAGCCGCACTCAAAAAAGCCGTTATTGTTATTCCTAAACCGGGACATCAAATGGAAAATGCTCAGCTTTTGCATCATTTTGGAGCCGTTATTTTGGTTGATGAAGAAACGGCTGATGGCAATTTTTTGGCGAAAATTATTAAAGATCTGCTAGTTGACAAAACCAGAATAAAAAATTTGGGAGAAAAATTACATGAAATTTTGCCGTCCGCTGAACCGGAGAATATTGTTGCGATTGTAAAAGAACTTGTAAAAATCTAAAATATTATTCTATCCATTCGGTTTAATGATAAGCAAAATGGAGACGAATATACTTTTGCTGAAAGCTGAGTATATTGACTTACTGAGAATGCATAATCCGTTAGACTATCAGTTGAACAAAAGGATATCGTCGAATTTTGCTTACGTGTTAGTACGAATGAGGTTTGCTTAAGATTTAGAAAATGGAGTTTGCTTACGAGTTAGAATAAAAAATGTAACAAAATAGTTAAAAAATGATATACTCTTTGATATGCCAAATTTTCATTTAACACGAGTAGGTGCGGCGCCAACCAATGACGATGACATTTGCCTTTTTGGTCAGACATTTTTTCGCAATCAATTGCGTCGTTTTGGTATTAAAACCGATGATCGTCGCCGTCACATGTATGTGATTGGCAAAACCGGCATGGGCAAAACCACAGTCATGGAAAACATGGTGTTGAATGATATTTACAAAGGACACGGTGTGGGAATCGTGGATCCGCACGGCGATTTTGCGGAAAAAATCTTGGATTATATTCCAGCCAATCGTATCAATGACGTGGTTTATTTTAATCCGGCTGACGTGGATAATCCAATTGGTTTTAATATCTTGGAAGTCAAAACAGAGGAACAAAAACATTTGATCGCGGCCGGACTAATGGGAATTTTCAAAAAAATCTGGCCCGATGTCTGGAGTTCGCGCATGGAATACATTTTAAACAATACTATTCTGGCTTTGCTTGATAGTCCTGGTTCAACTCTCTTAGGAATTAATCGTTTACTGTCAGACAAGGATTATCGTCGCAAAGTTGTCAAACAATTGACTGATCCGGTAGTGAAAGCCTTTTGGCAAACTGAATTTGCCAGCTACAATGATCGCTACGCGCAAGAAGCGGTCGCGCCGATTCAAAACAAAATCGGCCAATTTTTGTCAGCCTCAGTCATTCGCAATATGGTCGCTCAAGTGACGTCCACCATCAATGTGCGTGAAATAATGGATGGTCAAAAAATTTTTATCATGAATTTATCCAAAGGACGGATTGGTGAGGATAACAGTCGTTTGCTTGGCGGCATGCTGATCACCAAAATCCAATTGGCGGCCATGGAACGTGTTGACACGCCGGAAACAGATCGCAAAGATTTTTTCTTATACGTTGATGAATTTCAAAATTTTGCCAGTCCCAGTTTTGCCAATATTTTGTCGGAAGCGCGCAAATATCGTTTAAGTTTAATTATGGCGCATCAGTATGTTTTACAATTGGATGAAGTAGTTGCGGCCGCGGTTTTTGGTAATGTCGGAACGATTGTTTCGTTCCGAGTTGGTGGGGGCGATGCTGAGGCATTGGCCAAGGAATTCGCACCGGTTTTTATCGAAGAAGACATTGTTAATCTGGCAAAATATCGGATTCTTTTAAAGCTAATGATCGATGGAGTTGCGTCCCAGCCGTTTAGCGCCATGACTATGCCGCCCATTGGCTCGCCAACTGGATCCAAAGAAAAAGTAATTCGCGTGTCGCGTGAACGTTATTCCAAAACACGAAGCTCAATTGAAGATAAAATTATGCGTTGGAGTGGTATGATTGCTGGGGATGATGAAGGGAATAATGAGGATATTATTACGCCTGATGAAGCGCCTAAAAATATTCTTCCACCAAAACCAAGTATTGTCCCCAATCGTTTTCCGCCACGACAATCAATCCAAAATTCGCAAACAATACCGATAGTTAGTCGACCGCCAATTGATAAACCAGTCCCGTCGGTCTCATTAAATGATCTATTACCAAAATCAGAAGCAGAGGAAGAAAATATAATTTCTCCTATTCCGAAACAAACTCCATCACCATCACAAAATTCGTCTCATTCTCAAGTTCCGCAATCTACTAATCGGTTGGCTGTTATCAATAATTTTAATAGTGCAACTAATTTAAACGGTCAGCAGGGATCAGGGAAAAAACGTCGTCGTCGCAAACGCGGCGGGGGACAAGGCGGTGGCAATAGCAGTCAACTTCAGCCAACAAATCCAAATCCACGACCGCCGGAAGAAAAAATCAACAAGGAGGCTTTTACACCTTTAAATTTAGGATTGTCAGAACCGATTAAGTCTTCGACACCAGTACCACGGCCTCCCGTCCCTCCAATAGTTGCCGTGTCTGTTCAACCTGAACCAAAACCGATTGACCCAAAGCAGGTGATTGAGTTTTAGATTGATAATATGCTGAAACAATTTTACCAAACCGATCCATGGCTGCTGGGCGAAGACATTCCTAATGCTGATTTATTTTTTTCCAATGTTTGGTTAAAAACTTTTGTTACAACATCGGGTCTTAATACCGGCCGCGGCTACGAACGAATTTTGTGTCGTTATGAAGGTTATCATTTGTGGTTTTATTTTGGCGAGCATGATGGTTATGAAGTTGGCGAACACATTGCCAAAAAAATTATTGAAGAACCGGGCTACGCTCAAACCGTAAATCAAAATATTATTCGCGTGGCTGATGAACTGCGAGCTTTTTCCGAAACAATTCCTCAGCAAAATTTATCATCATTAAGTAACAGCGAAATTTGGAATATTTATCCCACTCACCAAAAAATTCATAGCGAATATTATACCTGGTGTTGGATTCCGGTGGCGGCCGACATGTTTCATAATAATATAACCAAACGATTTAAGAATTATTTACGGACAAAAGCTGTTTCTGAATCAGACATAAATACAACGCTGGTTAAACTGACCCAGCCAACCGAAAAATCGCTCATATTTATTGAACAGGAAGAATTATTAAAAATTGCCATTGAATTATCCGAAAATAACGAAACGCGCACCATGATAGAAACATCTACCGAAACAGAAATTTTTAACCAATTACCCATTGAATTCCAAAATAAACTGGAGGCACATCGTGCTAAATACTATTACACCAAACATATTTGGGTTAGCGGTGAGTACACCATAGCTGATTATGTTAACCAAATAAAAGAAATTTTTGCAACCGGAATTGAGCCAAGTGATATTTTAAAAAAACAATATCAAGAACTGGAACGTTCAAAACAAGAAAAAGAAAAAACGATTCTCTTACTTGATATCCGAGGTCAATGGAAAGATGTCTGTAAAGCCTTTGGTGATTTCATGATTACAAAAATTTATCGTCGCTATGCTCAACTCTTGGCTGTTCATCATATGTCCGCTATTTTAAAAGAGATCGCTAGAAGGATGTTTCTAACCGAAAAACAAGTTCGTTTTGCTTTACCAGTGGAAATGAAGCAAATTCTTTTGGAAGATAAAAATATGAGTGATGAATTACAAAGACGCACTAAACGATGCGTCTGGTATGCGGATGCGAATATTGATACTGTTTGGACTGGCGCAGAAGCCGATCAAATTTTTTCTGAACTTGAAAAAAGCGAAGTGGTGGAAGGAATTTCTGAATTACGAGGCGAAGTGGGATGTGTCGGCTATGCCAAAGGAAAAGTTAAAATTATTATTCGCGCCGAAGATATGGCCAAAATGAATCAAGGTGACATCTTGGTTTCCATTGCCACGGATCCGGATATTGTTCCGGCCATGAAAAAAGCTGGAGCAATCGTGACTGAACAAGGCGGAATAACTTCACACGCCGCAATTGTCTCGCGTGAATTGGGAATTCCGTGTCTGATTGGTACGAAGATTGCGACAAGAATTTTTAAGGATGGTGATATGGTTGAAGTTGACGCGACCAAGGGAATTGTGAGATTAATTACCTAGTATGAAAATAAAATATGAACGTCATCGTCGTGAATATACGATCTTGGGAATTTCTGCGGTAATTGATGCCATGGTCGGCCAAGTATTATCCGAAAAATACGGCGGGTCATTTGTCGAAATGATTTCTGTTGTTCAAAACGGAGTTTATTGGCATTTTCAGGTTGAGGGTGATCGTGAACGAGTCAGTAAATTATTTTTGGAAAAAGTCAATCGCGGAGAAATAGATTTTGATCGCGAGTATAATCAATTTTCCCAATCAGTCAGTGAATTTGAGAACAAAGTATTATTTTTGCCTGCCAAACAGTATTATTTAAAAACCTATCAGGATTTTTTTCATTATTATCAAATCCTTATTCCCATCGCTTATACCGGCATGGATTCGGCTGATTTTGTTTCCATACTTAAACCGGAATTACAGCAGGCTTATCTTGATTGGGCAACACGAGTCCGTTTGCGCGGCGAAGTGATTTATAAAAACGGCGAAATGAATTTTATTCCGGAATATACGTTGTGGTTATCACAAGATATTTTGTCTGAATATTCGGCGCAGGAACTTCAATATCTAACCTGTTACGAACTTCTGGCCTATTGTAGGGAAAAAACTTCATTACCTGAACCCGCAATACTTAAGGAAAGAATAAATAGTTTTTTTTATCGTCAAGGATCAGGAGAAAAAAGTGAAATGTTACAAGGAAAGCAGGCGACTCAAAAAATTAACTCTTTCGGTCTCATGAATGCTCTGGAAGATGTTATAACAGAATTGACTGAACTAAACGGTATTACGGCATTTCCCGGCCTAGTCACAGGCAAAGTCCGAATTATTCGCACAAGACAAGATATGAATAATTTTCAGGACAATGAAATTATTGTTTCCGGTATGACTGATCCCAGTTATTTGCCAATTATGAAGCGGGCATTAGCGTTTGTAACTAATGAAGGCGGAGTTTTGTGTCACGCCGCCATTGTGGCGCGTGAATTAAAAAAGCCTTGTATTATTGGAACAAAATATGCCACGCATATTTTCAAAGATGGAGATTTGGTTGAGGTTGACGCAATTCAGGGGATTATAAAAAAATGTGGATAATTTGGTAAAAAAAATCTCCTTTGATTTCACCCAGGAGAGAGTGTGTCAATACTTTTGTGTAAATGGCTGTGCATAAGCACGGTTTTTTTGTTTACATAAGGTTCAATCGGTCAGGGAATAGAATGATCAACTGAGGCAGAATCTGGTTCCAACTTGGAATGGGTT
>Ga0209542_10008638_pt1 | contig 18956 bp, 32 predicted proteins | sample RifCSPhighO2_01_FD_184028 | JGI IMG/M metagenome (GOLD analysis project Ga0209542, IMG submission 184028) | Soil microbial communities from Rifle, Colorado - Rifle CSP2_plank highO2_0.1 (SPAdes) (version 2) | ecosystem: Environmental > Terrestrial > Deep subsurface > Rock core/Sediment ...
TTTAGAACGAAAACATTATAAACATTTAATCAGTAAATAGACTTATGAATAAAAACATTGAAAGAATAAGGCTGAAGGCTTTGCCTATTTTAAAAAAACATGGAGTGGTCAGGGCTGGAATATTTGGCAGCTATGCTACTGGTGAAAATAAAAAGAATAGTGATATTGATATATTGGTAGAGATAAAGGATAAGAAAATGAGCTTAGACTGGAACTTCATCCAGACAAGTCAAGAATAAAGCCATTGTACGAAGGAGTCGATTTTCTCGGATTCAGGATATTTCAGAAGCACATTTTATTGAGAAGAAGAAACATAAGGAAAATCAAATCCAAAATTAAGAAAATAAAGAATTCAGACGAGTTGATGGATTGTGTGGAGGGATTTTTAGCGTACTCAAATTTTGCCAATTGCCATAAACTGAAATACGAGCTGATAAAAAATTTGGACAGAAAAATATGGTATAAGGATATAAACCGTTATTTGGGCGTTAAGTTTCCCTATCTGAATAGGAAAGTTTATATATAAGTAAGATTAATCTTACTACATGAAAAATATTAATATAACTAAAATGAGTTCTAAAGGGCAGATTGTGATACCTCAAGATATGAGAAAGGATATTAAGGAAGGTGAAAAATTAGTAATTATTCAAAGCGGGGATCATATAATCTTAAAGAAATTGGATAAATTTGATAAACAACTTGAAGAGGATTTAGAATTTGCTAGAAGGACCGAAGAGGCTTGGAAAAGGTATGAAAATGGCAAATTTAAAAGAATGGATTTTGATGATTTTTTGAAAGAAATAGAAGCATGGTAATTATTGAGTTTGATTCTTTGTTTGAAAAGAAATTTAAAAGGATAAAAAATAAATTGTTTAAAGAAAAAATAAAGAAGCAATTGCTTAAAATAAGAAATAATCCAGAGATTGGTAAACCAATGAAATTTACTAGGAAAGGAACGAGAGAAGTCTATATCTTTCCTTATAGACTATCTTATGTTTATTTTGAGGAGAAACAAACAATTATTATTTGGGACTTATACCACAAGGATGAGCAGTAATCAAATTAATTTTATTTTTTTAATCTCCAATCTTCCAGTGCAATAATTTTCCATTATTTTTTCTGATTCAAGAATTTCCAATCTTTTACTGAACAAAGGACAGTTCAAAACAAAGGTTTCATATTCTCCTCCTTCAGCACCTAAATGAATTTTTAATTTTTTCAAATCTTGAATAAGTTTCTCATCAATCTTCCTTCCAAGAAAAGATTCATTCAAGCCATCAGCGGCTATTCCAGTAATTATCGCCTCAAATTTATTTTTTATTAATTCTCCAAGATAATTTTCAGGATTAACATGCCATAGCGGAGCTACTGATTTTATTTTCAATTTCCTGCATAAATCCCCTATTCTTGACTTTTGATATGATGATGCAAGAGCACCGGAAATTAAGGCTTCAATCTTGTATTCCCTGATTGCTTTTTTTATTGCTGTCTCCAAATCCTTCAGCTCCTTTTCCTTCTCTGCTTTTGTATTCTGAGTTATCAAGGGGATATTCAGCACTTCTGCCTGGTATTTTATGAATTTTACATTTGGGTAATGAAACATGTAAGAATCCGATTTCTCCGGGAATAAAGAGATTAAACAAACTATTTCATAATTATCCTTTTCTTTATACAATGAATATGCTGAGTCCTTTCCACCTGAAAATAAAACTGCTGCTCTCATATTATTATTCTGAAATATTTATTTATAACTTTTACTTCGTTAAAATTAAACTGTTACTTCAGGTAATTTTTCTCCTAAAAGCAATATATGCGCCAAACTAGAACATTTTATAATTACACAATCATCTTCAAATTTAATTTTTGGATTTTTGACTAAACTTCTTTGGGATAATTCTTTATTATCTGAGTCAAATAAACTTAATAATTTTACTGTGGTATATCCTGTGTTAGGATTACTTAAACCACCCATGCTTATTTCTATGGCAATATTAACAGCCTTTTCCATTGAATCTCGCGGTGAATCTGCAATAATTGTTCTTACTTCTTCATAATTTTCTGGGTAACTTACTCCAAATCCCTCTGAACATCCACCATCAACATTATAAACTGCTTTATATTTCATTTCTGCATCATTAAATTATAGAAATATAAAAATATTTATGTTTTGTAAAACCTATTTTTTTTATAGAATTCTTTTTATAAAAACCTTTAAAAGTTTGATTTATTCCTCTATTTTATGAAATCCTTAAGAAGTCCGACATGCGTATTTGTAGGTCATGTAGACCATGGAAAAAGCTCCATATTAGACAGGATCAGGGGAACTTCTGTTGTCAAGCATGAAGCTGGGGGCATTACACAAAAAATATCTTCAAGCAAAATATCCTTGGAGCAAATAAGAAAAATATCTGGTGTTTTACTGGACAAATTAAAAATTATACTAACACTTCCTGGAATACTCTTCATTGACACACCAGGGCATGCTTCTTTCACTTCTTTAAGAAAAAGGGGAGGTAATATTGCCGATATTGCTGTTCTTGTTGTTGATATAAGAGAAGGATTCAAACCGCAAACAATTGAAGCCATTGGAATCCTCAAGCATTACAAGACGCCCTTCATTGTTGCCCTTAATAAAGTTGATTTGTTAAATGGATGGAGATCAACAAATAAAAATTTAATTGAGTCAATCAATTCACAGGGAGAATTTGTAAGAAATTTATTGGATCAGAGACTTTATGAAATTGTTGGTAAATTGAATGATTATGGATTTAATTCTGAAAGATTTGACAGGGTTCAGGACTTTACAAAACAAATTGCAATAATTCCAGTTTCTGCTGTGTCTGGAGAGGGAATTCCTGAATTGTTAATGGTCATAACAGGATTAGCCCAGAGATTTTTGGAGAGTAAATTATTAGTTAAAAAAGAGGAACAGGGAAAAGGTGTTGTCCTTGAGGTTAATGAGCAGAAAGGGTTGGGTTGCGTATTGAATGTTATACTTTATGATGGAAGCCTGAAAGTCAATGATACCATTCTGGTTGGAGGAATGTCCAAAATAATAACAAGCAAGATAAGAGGAATATTTGAGAATGGAAAAAGCATAAAAAAATCCGATGCTGCTTCTTCAATTGTTGTTTGCGGTCCTGACTTGAACAATGTTGTTTCTGGAATGCCTTTGAGAGTTGCGAACAAGAATATCAATGAAATCAAAAGAGAAATTCAAAATGAAATTAGGGAAGTTCTGATTGAGACAGACAAGGAAGGTGTTATTGTAAAAGCTGATTCTGTTGGAAGTCTTGAAGCCATGATTCATATGCTAAAGGAAAAGAAAATAAAAATAAGCAAGGCTTCAATAGGTGAAATAAACAAAAAAGACATTATAGACGCAGAATCACAGAATGATGAGCTTAATAAGATCATATTGGGATTTAATGTAAAGGGAGTTGAGGTAAAAGATATAGGAATAATTGTCAATGATATTATTTACAGGATTATTGAGGATTTTGAGAAATTCAGAGAAGAAAAGACAAAAGAAATTGAATTAAGGAAATTGGGAGAAATCCAAAAACCATGCAAAATCTTATTCCTGAGAAATTATATATTCAGGCAGAGCAATCCTGCAGTCATAGGGATGGAAGTAATGGAAGGAACATTGAAAGTCGGGATTAATCTGATAAAGACAGACGGCTCAAAAATTGGGGAAGTCAAAAGCATTCAGGAGAATGGAAGAGGAGTAAGCGAGGCTGAAAAAGGAAAACAGGTTGCAGTTGCAATCAGCGGAGCAACAGTTGGAAGGCAATTAATTGAAGGTGACATCTACATTTCCGACATTAATGAGGGTGATTTCAAGAAGCTTAAAGACATGAAAAAGTTTTTAAATGCAGGTGAAGTTGAGTTGTTAAAAGAAATTATTAATATTAAAAGAAAAGAAAATAATTTATGGGGAGTTTAAATGTTCAAATTAGTAATAAATCATAAAGGGAAAGCATACAACAAGGAATTGAATGATTCGGAAAGTTCTGCTTTTATAGGCAAGAAAATAAAAGATAAAGTTTCCGGGAGTGGCTTTGGTTTCAAGAATTATGAATTTGAAATCACTGGCGGAAGCGACAAAGATGGTTTTCCCATGAGGTATGATTTGCCCGGAGCTGGAAGAAAAAAGTTGTTGTTAACTAGGGGACCTGGTGTCAAGATTAAGAGAAAAGGCATGAGAAAAAGAAAAACCTTAAGGGGCAATACAATTGCTGAAGACATAAAACAGATTAATATCAATGTTGTTAAAGAAGGGGATAAAAAAATAATTGAGATTTTCCCTCCAAAATCAGAAGAAAAAAAAGAAACCCCAAAAGAAGAAAAGAAATAGTTTTATAAAGAATTCTCATTTTTTCTATTTATGTCTAATCAACCAGAAATTAATTTGGGAATTGTAGGTCATGTAGACCATGGTAAAACCACTTTAACAGAGCAGTTAACAGGCAAGTGGACAGACACTCATTCTGAAGAGTTGAAAAGAGGAATTACAATAAGATTGGGTTATGCTAATTTTTCAATTTATAAAACTAAGGAAGACTACACAACAAAGAAATCAAAAGATGCAAAATTATTGAGAACAATTTCCATTGTTGATGCTCCAGGGCATGAGACATTGATGGCTACTATGCTGAGCGGCGCTGCAATAATGGATGGCGCTTTGTTGCTTATAGCTGCAAATGAAGAATGCCCAAAGCCACAAACAGAGGAACATTTGATGGCTTTGGATATAATTGGAATTAGAAGCATTATAATTGTACAAAATAAAATTGATTTGGTTACAAAAGAACAGGCGTTAAAAAACTATCAACAAATAAAGGAGTTTGTCAAAGGCACTGTTGCTGAAAATTCACCAGTAATACCCATAAGTGCACAGCATGGAATTAATATAAACTTATTGCTGGAAGCCATTGAAGAACATATCAAGACTCCAAAGAGGGATTTGAACAAGAATCCATTATTCTTTGTTGCAAGAAGCTTTGATGTCAACAAACCAGGCCATAATATCAATGATTTGGTCGGCGGTGTCCTTGGCGGAGCAGTAAAGCAAGGCAAGTTTGAGATTGGAAATGAAGTAGAGATAAGCCCTGGATTAAAGGTTGGAAATAAATACAATAAAATTAAATCAAAAATTATTGGGCTGATGTCAGGCAATGAAAAAATTGATGAAGCTAAGTCTGGAGGTTCAATAGCATTGCTTACTGATCTTGACCCTTCTATAATAAAATCTGATAGCTTGACCGGAAATGTTGTTAGTCTAATAGATCAGTCGCCCGAGGTATTTTATGATTTGAAACTGGAGATTGAATTATTAAAAAAAGTTATAGGCATTGAAAAAAATTCAGTTGTAGAACCTTTAAAGAAAAATGAATCCATAGTTCTGAATGTTAACTCTGCTGTTACCATAGGCGAACTTGTTGATATAACAAAAAAAAGCGCCACAGTAAGGCTTAGAATTCCTGTCTGCTCTAATTATGGAGACAGGGTGGCAGTCTCAAGAAAAGTTGGAAACAGATGGAGATTGATTGGTGTTGGTACAATTATTAAATGATATTTTTTTCTTGCTGAAAATTATAGGAAGATTTAAATAGGGGGTATTATATTCCTCAAAGAAAAACAATAGGGGGTAAAAATTATGAAAGAAGAATTTAAATTTTTGGCAAAAATGGATTGGGATGATGATGACGAACCTGAGGATGATGACAATAATGATAATCAGGATGATGAAGAGTAATTAAACTCTTCTTTTTTTAGAAACCTTTTTATCTTTCAAATTCTTTTATTTTATGGATAATAACATGGAAACAATTGATTTGGGTGATAGCATAAAACTTATTGATTTCAAGAATATTGATAGGGATAAATTTATTGTAGTTAAAAAGATAGTGGGAAATTTTGTTAAGAAACTGCAGGACAGCAATTCAGGATTTGAAAATTTAAGCCTGCATCTTAAGACAGTCCATAACAATGAATATGAAATCATTGGGAGACTATCCATGAAAGGCAGCCAGTATAGCTCCGGGGTTATCAATTATAACCTTTTTTATGCCATAAATGAAGTTCTTAAGAAACTTGAATCCGAACTGCATTAGGTAATATTTATATTCTTTTGGGGTTGATTATTTTCTTTATGAAAAATTATAATCATGGCATTTATGAATTAAATTTGAGTATAAAAGACAATGAGATAAGAACCGTTGTTGGAGTTAACAAAACGAATGGAAACCATAAATCAAAATTTGTTTATGATGTTTATATTCACAACGATGATGGAATAGTTGGTTTTAAAGGAGATAATTTTTCTTATAAACTTAGCTTTTCATCGAATGAGGAATTTAATGAAAATGATTTAGTAGAAAGAGTGACAACTCATCTTGATAAGAAACCTTTATAAAACTAAATTTCTTTAAATTTTTAAGATGTCTAAGAGAATTGGAGGTTTAAGAAGGAAAACTAGGAGCAAGCTAAGAAAGAATGTGAGAGCCAAAGGCAAAATCAGCTTGAGCAAGTACTTTCAGACTTTCATCAAAGACGATAAAGTAAGGTTGAATGCTGAACCAGCAGTCCAAAAGGGAATGTATTTCAGAAGATTCCACAATAAAACAGGGGTAGTAAAAGGGAAAAAAGGAAAATGTTACGAAATAATAATAAAGGATGGAAGAAAGGAAAAAATGCTGATTGTTCACCCAGTTCATTTGAGGAGAGCGTAAAATGGCAAATTTAGATGTTATAAATGAAACACCACTAAGCATGCAGGAATTGAAAGATAAACTGGATGATATTAAAAAAAGAGATAAGGACCTCAATCCAAGAGGAATAAAAACTTATGATTACATAAATAAATTTTTGAAGAAAGATACTAAGAAGAATAAGGAAAAACTTGGAGAATTGGGCATTTTAAGGTTAAAAGATAAACATATAAACAAGATAATTGACTTATTACCTAAAGATGTTGATGAATTAAAATCAATATTACAGGGTGAGAATTTGACGTTAAAAACAGAGGATTTGAGCAAAATAATTGAAGCGATAAAAAATGTTTAAGGCTATTGGAAAAAATGTTAAGGAAGAATGTAAAGGAAGAGAATGCTATAGTGCTGGACTTTTTGCCAAATGGACATCCATTCGATCCAAGACCATCATATATAAAGACTCCGATAGCTCAAGCTATAGGTAAAGAACATTTTATTCTGTTGGAATTAGTCCCTAAAAAAGGCGTATTTTTACAACCTCTTGAGGAAGTTTATACTGGGGAGGGAAAAAGGGATAAGATACATCATATTTATGGGAAAGTAGATTATGATAAATTAACCCAGACAGCCAAGTCTGAATTAGACCACATTGTAAAAGATTTGGTTGAAAAGAATGAAAAAAGATTCATAGAATTTTTCAACAAGGCAGGACCCATTAATATGAGAAGGCATCAGATTGAATTGCTTCCGGGAATTGGAAAAAAGCATATGGGGGAATTACTTGAAAAGAGAAAAGAAAAGGAATTTGAAAGCTTTGATGATATAAAAAAAAGAGTTAAATTATTGCCAGACCCTGAAAAAGTTGTAATAAGAAGAATTATTTCAGAATTGAAAGGAGAAGATAAGTATAATGTCTTCGTTGGAGTTTAATTAGTAAGTTTTATAAAGACATTTCTTTAAAATTTCTTAATATGGATAAGGTAAGGGCTATTGTAAGAATTGCAAATACTGATTTAGATGGGAATAAGAAAGTTTATTATGCCTTAAGGAAGATAAAAGGAGTTAGTTTTATGTTTTCAAGTGCAATATGCAATCTTACTGATCTTGACAAGAACAAGAAAGTAGGAATATTATCTGATAAAGAGATAAAGGACATTGAAGATGTAATTTCAAATCCAAAAAAGTTTCCAAAATGGATGTTAAACAGAAGGAAAGACTATGAAACTGGCGAGGATTTTCATATAATAGGTTCAAAACTGAAATTAACAAAAGAATTTGACATTAAAAGATTAAAGAAAGTAAAATCTTACAGGGGAATGAGACATGCTTTTGGATTACCTGTAAGAGGGCAAAAGACAAGATCCCATTTCAGGCATGGAAGATCAGTTGGTGTTCAAAAGAAAAAAATAAAACAACAAAAGGCGGGCAAGAAATCTGGAGGAGAAAAGTAAAATGGGACATCCAAGCAGGAGAGGAAAAAAATATTCAACACCAAGACACCCATGGCAATCTGAAAGATTAGAAAGGGAAAAAATAATCCTTGAAAATTATTCCTTAAAAAATAAAAAAGAAATAAACAAGATGAGATCTTTATTGCACAAATATACTGATCAGGCAAAGAAACTGGCAAATGCAAAAACAGAACAGGCAAAAAAAGAAAAGAAGCAATTAATAGATAAGTTATTCAAGCTAGGATTAGTTAAAAAAACAGCTGATATAGACGATGTTTTGGGTTTAACAATCAATAATATTCTGGACAGAAGGTTGCAGACAATGGTTTATAAATCAAACATGGCAAATACAATAAAGCAGGCAAGGCAGTTTATAGTTCACGGTCATGTTTTTGTTGGTGATAAAAAAATGAGTGTTCCTTCATATCTTGTTAATCTAGAGGAGGAAAATAAAATAAAATTCAAGGATAATTCAAATTTGACTGGTAAATTTGGAGTTAAAGAAGAAGAAAAAAAGAAAAAGGTTGCGAAGAAAGAAGAAAAACCAAAAGAAGAATCCAAGAAACAGGAAACAAAGAAAACTTCCAAGGAAAAACCTAAAAAAGAAGAAAAGAAATTAGAGGAAAAGAAAGAAAATGCCATTTGAAAATAAAGATAATAGCAAATTCAGGAAATTGAAATGGGGAATAGCCCATATTTATTCCAGTTATAACAATACGATTGTTCACATCACTGATTTAAGCGGAAGTGAAAGTTTGGGAATAAGCTCTGGAGGGCAGATGGTTAAAGCTCACAGGCTGGAAAGTTCACCAACTGCAGCAATGGGAGCTGCAAAGAAAGCAGGAGAGATGGCAAAAGATCAGGGAGTCAATGCTTTGCATATAAGAATAAGGGCTCCAGGCGGGCATCAAGGGCCAACAAATCCAGGACCTGGTGCACAGGCAGCTGTAAGGACTTTGTCAAGAGAAGGATTTAAAATAGGAACCATAGAGGATGTCACTGCAGTTCCAACTGATGGATGCAGAAAAAAACATTTCAGAAGAGGAAGGAGAGTTTAAATGGAAATTTCAATTTTGGATAAAAAAGATAATGAATTAATTTTCATGATTAAAGGAATAAACAATGCAATTGCAAACACAATAAGAAGAACAATTATTTCTGATGTTCCTACATTGGCTGTTGATGAAATTAATTTTGTAAAAAATCAAGGCCCCTTATATGATGAGATTCTTGCTCACAGGATTGGATTAATTCCAATAAAAACTGATTTGAAGGCATATTCATTAAAAGAAGAAGCAACAACAAAAGCCATAACAGAATTGAAATTAACTTTGAAAGTTAAGGGACCAAAAACAGTTTACTCAGGGGATTTCAAAAGCAAGGATGAGAAATGCATTCCTGTTTATAATAATATTCCTCTAGTTACTTTGTTAAAAGACAAAGAGTTGGTATTGGAAGCTACTGCTGTTCTTGGAAAGGGAAAAGACCACATGAAATTTTCACCAGGATTGTGCTATTATGTCAATGCTCCTGTCAAATTTAAGGATTTGAATGATTTAAAATCAGAAGATTCTGAAATAAGCAAAGAAAATTTTGTTTTCTTTATTGAATCATGGGGGCAATTGACTCCTAAACAAATGTTTGATGAATCTATGGATATTCTTGATAAAAATCTGGCAGAATTCAGCAAAAAAATAGAGAAAGCTAAATAAAATGGTTAAAAGAACAGGCCCACAAACTTTGGAATTACAGGAATTAATCAGAGACTTGAAAATTCTTGGAAACAAAGAAAAAATTAATTTGTGGAAAAGAATTGCAAGTGATTTGGAGAAATCAACAAGGATAAGGAGAAAAGCAAATATTTACAAGATTGATAAATGCACAAGAAATGGCGAGACTGCAATAATTCCAGGAAAAGTTTTGAGCATGGGTGAGTTAACAAAAAAAATCACTGTTGCCGCTTATCAGTTTTCAGAGAATGCTGAAGAGAAAATAAATGCGGTAGGAAAAGCCATTACAATAAAACAATTAATGAAAGAAAATCCAAAAGGTAATAAAGTGAGGATTATAGGATGATAGTCAATGCTGAAAATTTAATATTGGGAAGAATGGCAAGTTTTGTAGTAAAGAAAGCATTGCTCGGAGAAAAAATAGACATTGTCAATTGTGAAAAAGCAATTGTTACCGGAACAAAAAAAGATATTTTTGGAAGATACAGGAGACAAAGTGAAAGAGGAGGGCCATTCAAAGGACCTTTCTTGCCTAAAATGTCCGACAGGTTTGTCAGAAGATCAATCAGAGGAATGCTTGATTACAAAAATGAAAGGGGAAAAGAAGCTTTCAAGAGAATAATGTGTTACACTTCAATACCTGATGAATTCAAGGACAAAAAAATGGAAACAATTAAAGAAGCTGATATTTCAAGGATAAAAACTTTAAAGTATGTCTCTGTTGCAGATATATGTAAATTTTTAAAAGGTGCAAAAAATGACTGAAAAGAAAACTGCTAAGAAAGAAGAGAAGAAACAAATTAAAGTGGTTCATGTTTCTGGAAGCAGAAAAAGATCAATAGCAAGAGCCACATTGAAGGATGGAAAAGGAATTGTAAGAATAAACAGCTATTTATTAAATAATTACAAACCTGATTTTGCCCGTGATAAGATAATGGAGCCTTTAATGATTGCCGGTGATTTGGCAAATAAAATTGATATTAGCATAAATGTCAAGGGTGGCGGATGGAGATCACAGAGTGATGCTGTGAGATTAGCAATTTCAAGAGCATTAGTTCAGTATTCTGGAAGCAAAGTCCTTGAAAGAAATTTTCTTGATTATGACAGGAATTTGTTGATTGCTGACATAAGAAGAAAAGAGCAATACAAACCAAATGATTCAAAAGCTAGGGCAAAGAGAACCAAGTCAAAGAGGTAAAATATTCAAAACCTTTATAAATTTGGTTTTTAGAATAACTTTAAAATGATAATTCCAATCAGATGCATAAGTTGTGGCAAGCCAGTTGCGCAGTTATGGGAGCAGTATAAAGAAAGAACAAAGAATGGCGAAGATCCACAAAAAGTTCTTGATGAACTTGGATTAAAGAGATACTGCTGCAGAAGCTTGTTTGTTGGTCATATTGATTTGATAGATGATATTGCTAAATTCAGAAAAGATTAATTTTTTAAATTTCTTCTTTATTTTATTCTTATGAGGGATGATGAATTTCTAAAAAAGAGATTGGATGCTATATGGGTATTATTATTTGATGATATTCCAAAATTAAACAATGTTGTTATAAAATTCAAGGGAAAATCAAAGAATAAATTCGGACATATCAAAAAGATTGGAAAGGATACGGAAATAGTTGTCAATGAATTATTTCGTTTTGATGATGTTCCTGAATATATGATTGATGTTACAATTGCACATGAACTAAGCCATTATGCCCATGGATTCAATTCTCCGTTAAAGAAAAAATATAAACATCCACACAAAGGAGGTGTTGTCACAAAGGAAATGAAATCAAGAGGCTTTGACAAGATGATAAAAATGGAGAAAATGTTCTTCAAAAATGAATGGACAAGGATTTATGAGAGAATAGTTAAATTTAAAAATCAATATTAAGGATAAATTACCATGAAAGAATTGAAAGAAGCAATCAAGGAGAATAAAGGATTAATTATTGGCACCCAGAGAACCCTGAAGAAATTAAAAATGAAGGAAGTCAAGAAAGTTTATGCGAGTTCAAACTGCCCAAAGGAAGTTCTTGAAGACATAGAGCATTACACAAAATTATACAACATCCCTTTAGTTAAATTAGAAGAGACCAATGAAGAATTAGGGATTATCTGTAAAAAACCATTTCATATTTCTGTTTTAAGCTTAGAATGATATTAGATAAAGATTTGATACAAAAAATTAATCTTTTTGAAAGATTAACCAAAGCAAGAGTCAAGGAAGTCTTCAATTCCAACGGACTTTTGATAGTAGTCAATATAGGTGATATAGGAAAGGCTGTCGGAAAAAATGGAGAGCATATAAAGAAATATTCTCATATGATAAATGAAAAAGTAAAAGTTGTTGAGTTTAATAGCAATCCAATAATTTTCCTGAAAAACATGGTAATGCCCCTGAAATTGGACAATGTTGAAAAAGACGACGGTTTTATAAACATAAGTGCTGATACTAAAACCAAAGCTTTATTAATAGGAAGAAATCAAAAAAATTTAGAAAGGTACAACAAAATATTGAAGAAATATTTTGATTTGAAAATAAGAATAAAATGAACTCTTTAAAATAAACTTTTAAAAAAAGTTTACAAAAAGAGCCTTACGGCAAAAACGTTCACGGAAAATATAAGATGGCTAACAAATCAAGAGGATTGAATTCAGTAAGAAAACTTAAATCAAGAAGAAAACAGGGCAGATGGAAATCTTCCAAATTTGTAATGAGAACTTTGAGATTAAAGAAGAAATCAGATCCTCTGAAAGGAAGTTCTCAGGCTAAAGCAATCGTATTGCAAAAATCACAGAGAGAAGCTAAGCAGCCAAACTCAGCTATGAGAAAAATTGTTATTGTTCAATTGATCAAGAATGGCAAGAAAATAGCTGCTTTTGTTCCAGGATACAATGCCATTAAACAGCTTAACGAGCATGATGAAGTTATCATTGAATGCATTGGTGGTAAACAGGGAAGAGCTAAAGGAGACATTCCAGGAATTCGATGGCAGGTCATAAAAGTTAATGACCAAAGTCTGAATGCATTGTTAAAAGGAAAGATTGAGAAAGGTAGAAGATGAAATTATTCAATAAATATGATGTTGGTGAAATTAAAATCAATGATCCTGGGCTACAGAGATATATTAATCTAAATCCTCTTTTTGTTCCAAAAACAACAGGAAGAAATGCAAAGAATCGTTTCTGGAGATCAAAATACAATATTGTTGAGAGATTAATGAATAAATTAATGGTTACAGGACATAGGGGTAAGAAACATAAAATTACTTCAGGGCACAATACAGGAAAAGGAATTCTTGTTTATAATATTGTCCTGAAAACTTTTGCAATCATAGAAAAAAAAATGAATAAAAATCCCGTAGAAGTTTTTGTGAAAGCATTGGAATATGCAGCTCCAAGAGAGGAAATTACAACAATTGAATATGGTGGAGCAAAATATCCTCAGGCTGTTGAAGTTGCTCCTCAGAGAAGGGTCGACATTGCATTGAGACAAATGGTCAATGGTTCTTATCAAAGATGTTTTAACAAAAAAATCAAGATTCATGAAGCATTGGCTGATGAAATAATGAGAGCTTATAACATTGATCAGCAGAGTGCAGCTATTTCTAAAAAATTGGAATTAGAAAGACAGGCTGATTCAAGTAGGTGATTTTAATGGCAGAGAGCTTATCTCAACAAGTAACAAGATTGATGAAGAAACCCGAACATATAAGGAATATTGCTATTTGTGCACACATTGATCATGGAAAAACAACATTTAGTGATAATCTTCTTTTAGGTGCAGGGATGATATCTGAAGAACTTTCCGGTAAACAGTTAGCTCTTGATTTTCATGAAGATGAGAAAGAGAGAGGAATTACAATAGATGCTGCTAATGTTTCCATGGTTCATAATGTTGATGGCGAGGAATATCTTATTAATTTGATTGACACACCTGGACATGTTGATTTTGGTGGTGATGTTACAAGAGCTATGAGGGCTGTTGACGGCGCTATAGTCTTGGTTGATGCTGTTGAAGGCATTATGCCACAGACTGAAACTGTTTTAAGGCAGGCGCTGAAAGAAAAAGTAAGACCAATCCTTTTCATAAACAAAGTTGACAGATTAATCAGAGAGGTTAAGTTAACTCCTGACAAAATGCAGGAGAGATTCATAAAAATAATAGGTGATGTTAATAGATTCATAGTATCAATTGCGCCTGATGAATTAAAAGAAAAATGGCAGGTTGCTGTTCAGGAAGGTCAGGTTGGTTTTGGTTCAGCATTTCACAACTGGGCATTATCTATCCCATTCATGAATAAAACAGGAATCACTTTCAAGGATATTATAGAAGCTTACAATGAAGAAGAAGAAAAATACAAGCAATTATCAAAGAAAGCTCCATTACATAAAGTTGTCCTTAATATGGTTGTAAAGCATCACCCAAATCCAATTCAGGCACAGGCATACAGAATTCCAAGGATATGGCACGGAGATATGGAAAGCAAAGAAGGTAAATCCTTAATTAATTGCGACCCCAATGGTCCTGTAGGTTTTATTGTAACAAAAATTGTCATTGACAAGCATGCAGGCGAAGTTGCTGCTGGAAGATTATTTTCAGGTACTTTAAGACAGGGAGATGAATTATTGGCAAATGCATCAAAGAGGAAATTCAGGTTGCAACAGATTAATATTTACAAGGGTGCAACAAGATTTTTGGTTGATAATGTTCCTGCCGGAAATATAGTTGGCATTGTTGGATTAAAAGATGCTTTTGCAGGTGAAACTGTTTCGTCATATGAAATGGAACCTTTTGAAGCTATAAAACATTTATTTGAGCCCGTAGTAAGCAAGAGCATAGAAGCAACAAAGGCCGCTGACCTGCCGAAATTAGTTGAGGTCCTGAAGCAGGTTAACAAGGAAGATCCTTCAATTAAAGTTGAAATCAATGAAGAGACTGGAGAAAATATAATAAGCGGAATGGGAGAATTACATTTGGAAGTTATTGAAAACAGAATTATAAAAGAAAAAGGATTGCAGGTTAAGACTTCTGATCCAATAGTTGTTTACAGAGAAAGCATATTAAGAAAATCTGCTGAGGTTGAAGGGAAATCTCCAAACAAACACAACAAATTCCTTATTCAAGTTGAACCTCTGGAAGAAGAAGCTTATAATCTGATTAAATCCGGAGAAATCCCTGAAATAAGAATAAAGAAAAAAGATGAATCTGTTTTGAATGGATTCCTTAAAGCAGGCTATGATACAAAAGATGCAAAAAGAGTAAAAACAATATTTAATTCCAATGTGGTTTTTGACAACACAAGAGGTATTGTTCACATAGGTGAAGTTATTGAAATGATTCTTGATGGTTTTGAACAGGTTATGAAAGAAGGTCCTTTGGCTAGGGAGCCGTGTATGAAAGTCAAGGTTATTATCAATGATATGAAACTTCATGAGGATGCAATTCACAGAGGTCCTGCTCAGGTGCTGCCTGCCATAAGAGATGCAGTAAAAGAAGCAATGAGAAATGCCAATGTCCTTATATTTGAACCATTGCAAATATTGCAGATTGAAAGCCCCATTGAATATATGGGAAGCATTTCCAAGCTGGTACAGAACAGAAGAGGAAGCTTGTTGAACATGGAACAGGAAGGAGAGCATATCACAATAACTGCCAAACTGCCTGTTGGAGAAATGTTTGGTTTAACATCCGAATTAAGAAGCTCCACTGGCGGAAGAGGAAATTTCTATGTTGTTGATCAAGTATTTGAAAAATACCCAACACAAATGCAGGATGAATTGGTTAAAAAAATAAGACAAAGAAAGGGTCTTAGCGAGAATCAGTAAGCTTTAAAAACTAAAATTTTTTCTTAATATTGTAGGTAGACAACTCAACTTACGGAGAATCTCTAGAAATCTCTGAGGAAAGTCTGTCCACTAATATATCGGCTGCTTATCGACAATAAGTCCAGGAAACTGGAGGCAACCGTTCAGAAACGAAACCACCTGCATTTAGAATGATGGCTGTGAATTTCCTTGTGAAAGGAATGAGCTAACCGCCTGACATTTTTACAGGAAAGGTTGAAACGGCGAGTCCCTGCTAGTGCAAGTCCATAATGGATGCTTAGTAGAATGTTGAGATAACCCTTTGTGAAGGTCTTTAGACTGGAAGGTTATACAGAAGACAGCTTACTGTCTGCCTACATCTTTATTTTAGTGTAGTTTTCCGATGGAACCACTTTATGACCATTTCTTTTAAATAACAAATATATTTTATCAATAAACGTCCCTTCTATCGCCCAATGTATATTATATAAACCACATTCTGGTTTTGATTCAGTTTTACTTATAAATTCATGTCTACAATCTTTTTTTTCTTTACATAAAAGATCACAATAACGTGTTCCCCCTATTTTATTTTTAGAACCCGTTAGAATCACCATATCACTTACTTGTACAATAAATTCTAATACTTTATTTTCTACCATACTTTTTAAAATTTAGTAAATATTATAAATCTATTTTTTTAATTAGCAATATGGAATTATGGGTGAATAATAAGATCCTTTCTGATAAAGTTAAGTTATGCAGGGGGTTTTCCAAATTTATGGGTTTAATGTTTTTTCGGAAATTGAGAAATAAGGAATCTTTTGTTTTGGTCAATGCTTCAGACATTCACATGTTTTTTGTCTTTCAGAGCATAGATGCTGTGTGGCTGGATAAAAACCAGATTGTTGTAGACAAAAAAGAGAATGTAAAACCATTTACCCCTTTAATAAAACCGAAAATCAAATCACACTATGTCATTGAACTTCCTTTAGGAAAAGCCAAACTTTTTAAATTAAAAGACAGGGTTAATTTCAGATGAGATTTGAGTTTATAGGCGGTTACAGCGAAGTTGGTAAAAACATGACTTTGGTTGAAGTCAATGACGAGTTCTTAGTTCTTGATATGGGCTTGTATCTGCCTCCTGTTGTCAGTTATGAAGAAGGTGATCCGAGAGATTTGACAAGGGAGGATTTGATAAGAATCGGAGCAATTCCCAACGACAATAAAGTAAACAAGAAATTTGTAAAAGGAATTATATTTGGACATGCACATCTTGATCACATAGGCGCCGCCCCTTATCTGGCCAAGAAATATTCATGTGATTTGTTTGGAACCCCCTACACAATAGAAATCCTGAAAACTTTATTTGATGATAAGAATAAAAGACCAAAAAATAATCTTATATCTGTTGGCTACAATAATAAGTACAGATTATGCGAGAATTTTTCCTTTGAATTTCTTAATATGACACATTCAACAATGGATACAGCCCTAGTTGTTTTGTATACAAGAGATGGAAATGTTGCTTATTCAAATGATTACAAAATAGATAACCAGCCTGTTTTGATGGACAGAATTAATGCTGAAAAATTCAAAGAAGTCCAGCCAATTAAAGTTCTATTCCTTGATTCTCTTTACGGAAATGTCAAGAGCAAAACACCTTCAGAGTCTGTTGCAAGGGATATGGTGAAGGAAGTTATTGAGGAATTAAAAGGAAATGAGCATGCAATTATATTCACCACATTTGCAAGCCATATTCCAAGATTAAAAAGCATTGTTGAATATGGAAGGAAACTTGGAAGGAAGGTTGTATTCCTTGGAAGAAGCCTGCATAAGTATGTGAGCGTTGCAAAGAAACTTAATCTTTACGATTTCGTTGATGTTGATCTGGTGGGTTATAGCAATCTGGTGAGAAAGAAATTAAGGGATATAAATGAGAACAGAGACAAGTATCTGATTGTATGCACAGGCAATCAAGGAGAGAAAAAGGCTGTACTGACAAGAATGGCTGAGGGCGATTTACCTTTTGAATTTAGAAATGGAGATAATGTAATATTTTCCTGCAGGACCATTCCAACAAAAGAAACAGTTGAAAACAGGGAATATCTTGAAAATTTACTGAATAAAAAAGGAATTAGGATATGGAAAGATATCCATGTTTCAGGGCATGGATGCCAGGAAGATGCTGAAATGCTGATTAATTTCTTGAAGCCAGAGCATATTATTTTAAGCCACGGTCCTGCTGAAAAAGTCAAGGGCAATAAAGAAGTTGCAAAGAAATTAGGATATGATGACAAGCATGTTCATATTGTTAAAGATGGGGAAATTTTAGATATCTAATATAATTTTATTAAATGAAAAATATATAAATTTTTAGTTATGCAACCTTTCTCATCAGTTTAGATATTGGCTCAATTGTTTTTGAAAGAATTTTTTCATTTACTGCATTTATTTTTATGTTCAATAATTTTGAGGCACTTATCAATGTAATATTCCAGAATGGTTCTTTTGTTTTTTGCAATATTATTATTCTCTTGTGATACTCCTTTTTTTCTTTTATAAAATCCAATGCCTTTTCCTGATTGACTTTTATATCATCCAATTTTAATTCCTTTAATTTTTCTTTTGACTTTAGAAATTTCTCATCTTCCATCATTTCTATATCATCTCCCATAATGAATGATGTTATGGTATCACCCTTGTTATAGAAATCAAACTGAGGCAGTTCTATAAAAATATAGCTACATAAAAAAGACTCTTTATGCTTCTGTTTCCATTCCTTGAATTTCTTAGAATTAATTAATTTTTTATAAAGATCTTTCATTGTTTTCTTTTTTAATTTGTTTTATAAAATCTTCCATATCAACATCAAATTTTACCTTATTGTCCCTTGTCCTTATTGCAAGCTTTTTCTTTTCTGATTCCTTGTCCCCTATTGTTATTATATAATTGTATCGTTGCATCTGTGCATCCCTTACTTTCTTGTTTATTGTTTCATTCCTGTCATCAATTTCAACCCTTAAATTTTCATCCTTTAATTTTTCAAATACCTTGTTTGCAAAATCTTTGTTTCTTTCTGTTATTGTAACTATCTTTATCTGGTTTGGATTCAGCCATAGAGGCAGTTTTCCACTGAAATTCTCCAGCAATATTCCAATAAATCTCTCCAGTGAGCCATAAATTGTTCTGTGAATAATTACTGGACGATGTTTCTTGTCATCTTTTTCATATGTCAAATCAAACCTTTC
>Ga0209542_10008639_pt1 | contig 18954 bp, 16 predicted proteins | sample RifCSPhighO2_01_FD_184028 | JGI IMG/M metagenome (GOLD analysis project Ga0209542, IMG submission 184028) | Soil microbial communities from Rifle, Colorado - Rifle CSP2_plank highO2_0.1 (SPAdes) (version 2) | ecosystem: Environmental > Terrestrial > Deep subsurface > Rock core/Sediment ...
TATGGCTCGCAAAGACTGCTTCTGCCACAGCATTTCTTGGATCTTTTCGCGTTCCTCAATGCTAAAATGCTTGTATTTCATACACTTGATATATTACCAAGTGTTGCACTTACTTGTTGAACCTACTAGGACAGCAAATAACCTAGGTATTACCTAGGTTATTTGCTGTCCTTGTTCCAACTACATTATGTAAAATCTTCGAATCAGATTGCAAATTTGCAATTAAACTGTGAGTATTCTTTCTTTTGTTCCGTTCTTCGCCTAACTTCACCGTCCGTTCCGAAGAACAGGCGATTAAGTTAGGTCTTGGCTACAAGTAACCCTTCTTGTAAGGGAGCTCCTTTTTGAGATGAGAGAGCCATCATCTTAATCCCTTACGGGAAAAACCGACCAATTCATTATACGCTCAACCCAGAGGGTTAATGGTACATTTTATATTTTGAATTGATTCACGACCAGCTTCCGCTAGCCGTGCCTTGTTACGACTTAGTCCTTGTTACCATGCTTACCTTAAGCCCATACAAGATGGGATTTCGGGTACTCACGGCTCCCCTGACTTGACGGGCGGTGAGTACAAGACTTGAGAACGTATTCACCGCGGTATAGCTGACCCGCGATTACTAGCGATTCCAACTTCATGAGGTCGAGTTTCAGCCCTCAATCCGAACTGGGGCCACCTTTATTAGGATTAGCTCAGAGTTACCTCGTCGCGACCCGTTGTAGTGACCATTGTATCAAGTGTGCAGCCCAGGGTATCAAAGGGACATGCTGACCTGGCGTCATCCTCTCCTTCCTCCCCCGCCTCTGTTCACAAGCACAAAAAATATTTGCACTTATGCACACAGGCGGGGGCAGTCTCGTCTGACACGTATAACAGACAACGAGGGTTGCGTTCGTTGACCCACTTAAGGGGACAGTTCAAACCACGAACTGACGACGGCCATGCATCACCTGCTCATAAGTCCTTGCGGAGTTACCTAGTTTCTTAGGTCTTTCCTATGAGTTTCAAACCCTGGTGAGGTTCTTCGTTTACCATCGAATTAAGCCACCTGATCCACCGCTTGTGCAAGTCCCCGTCTATTCCTTTGAGTTTTAACCTTGCGGTCGTACTTCCCAGGCGGATATCTTAACGCGTTAGCTGTGCCTCTCAGAGGGTCGATACTCCGAAAAGCTAGATATCATCGTTTAGGGCGTAGACTACTGGGGTATCTAATCCCATTCGCTACCTACGCTTTCGTATTTCAGCGTCAGAAATGTGCCAGTTTGCTGCCTTCGCTTTTGGTGTTCCCCATGATATCAACGGATTTCACCCCTACACCATGAGTTCCGCAAACCTCTCACACTCTCTAGTTATGCCGTTTCCTCCGCAATTCTCCGGTTGAGCCGAAGGCTTTGACAAAAGACTAACATTACCGCCTACATACCCTTTACGCCCAATAATTCCGGATAACGCTTGGGGTACTCGTATTACCGCTGCTGCTGGCACGAGTTTAGCAACCCCTTATTCATGAAGTACTATCAAAACTTTCTCCTTCATAAAAGACCTTTACATCCCGAAAGACTTCATCAGTCACGCGGCGTCGCTCCGTCAGACTTGCGTCCATTGCGGAAGATTCTCGACTGCAGCCACCCGTAGGTGTATGGTCCGTGTCGCAGTACCATCGGTGGAGGTCAGCCTCTCAGCTCTCCTAAGCGTCATTGCCTTGGTAGGCCATTACCCTACCAACTAGCTGATACTGCACAGGCCACTCCCCAAGCGATAAATCTTTACCCTTGCGGGACTATCAAGTATTAGCCTACCTTTCGGTAGGTTATTCCTGACTCGGGGGTGTGTACCTATGTATTACTACCTCGTTCGCAGGTGATGCATCACGCTACGCGCGATGCCCAGCAAAATAATCTAACAATAAATATTAAAATAATTGGAAACGTTTGCCTTTGGCAAACGTTTCATTGTTGAATATTAATTATTTAACTATTAACTGGCATCACACCCAATGTGATGCACCCCCTCTACTTGCATGCCTTATCCACGCCGCCAGCGTTCATCCTGAGCTAGGATCAAACTCTCTTAAAAAGAATTTAATCAACTCTCAAGAACGGAACAAAAGAAAAAATACTCTTGTTCCCTTCGGAAATTATTACTCACTCTCTTCACTTAATCTGCTAAGAATTAAGTGAAGAGTTTTTACTTGGACTTGCAATCCAATTTGTGAGATTGCTCCGACCTGAAAAGTCGAAACAATCTCGTAGATGTTTACATATATGTAGTTGTCAAAGGTCGTCATTATTTTCAAGAAAATCTCTTGAAAATAAAAGCGCCTTCTTTAAGCGCTCTGACAGTATATACGTATGGCAAAAAGAAGTCAAGCGCGACTTTTGCCTTGTAAAATATGGGGTTATTAGACCTTTTTACATGAAAAGCAGTGTGCGTATTTTCGACTGAACTTCTCCCAATGTTTCAAGGGATATGGTGGCTATGTATTCTGCTTTCCTGTGCCTAAAATCAACATTCCTTATTTGGTCAGACAAAATAACAGCATTATTGCCTTCAAGGTTACAAAGCACCTCTGTTACATATCCTTTCCTTTTTGTGGTAATAGGACACACCACGTGGCAATCCGTTGCCCTTTCGTATTCTTCCTTGGTGAGAATCAGCGCAGGACGCCTACCTTTTTGCTCATGCCCCAAAACAGGGTCAAGGGTGAGCCAAACGACATCTCCCTGATTAAATGTTTTCTTTACCATGGTATGGTGGCAATATCTCTTTACCGACATCAGGCCCCCAATCAAGAAGCTCGTGACGATTTTCTGGGGTCATCCCTTTTAGAAGCTCTGCGAGTGTGTACTCCTTCTTTATTTTAGGCTTCACAATCAAAAACCCATCTTCCTGAAGTTCAAGCATCACCTCGCCTCCTTGAACGAGGCCCGAATTTTGCATAAGAGTTTTCGGGATACGAATAGCGGAACTATTCCCCCATTTTTGAATCCTTGTGGTCATAAGAAAAGTATATACTATGTATATACGGTGTCAAGAAAATTACACCACATTATTTGCAAAACAATGGTGGCTGTCCCCATTTCCCTCCATTTCCCATTTACCCTTATTTTTAAGGGTAAAAGCGGAGCTTTTAGCGGACTTTTAGCCTTATTCTACTTGGCGGGATCAGGGGTTTTGATTGGACTCTACTATTTTTCCTCCTCCAAATAATCATTACTATCGATTTCGTCATCTAGTTGAATTGAATCGTTTTCATATGTCACACTTTCAGCCTCTTGCCGCTCGACATGAGGTTCTAATGTTTTTCCTTTTGAAACTGGGTTCTTGACGACCTGAAAAATGATGTACAAGATGAAAATAACGCCTGCTACAACCAGCCCAAGTAAAGCAAACCCCAAAATGAACGGTAGTAAAAAAATAAACAAAGAAACTACGCCTCCAACGATAGCCAAAATTACGATGCCGACTAAAATTGTTGCTAAAATTTGCATATCTTTGTTGTATTATCTCTTTGGCTCAATACTCCCTAGAACAACATAGTAAAAGGCTCGGCGCATAGCTTCAAAAATTAGAGCTGCGATAAGCACTTCATAAAAATCCCTATCAATCATTATAGTAATATACATCGTTAACGCAAATACAAGAAGATAGATGGTCTTAAGTCCCCTATACCAGATTTTCTCATTCAAACTAGTAACTGTTTTAATTTCAGACATATTTAATTTTGATATTATTTCTACACAAAAACAGGCACGCCTGTTTTTATTGAGCTTTTGATTTGCTTTTCGGATATTTGAGACGAGACACCAAGAACTTCTATTCCAATTAGGTTTCCTTTTTTATCGAGGTCAACAATAACCGAGTCCTTCATTTCCACAGTCTTAAAAACCTTTCCCGTGTGGAAATAAATATACATAGCGTCCGCTAATTTATCGTAAGTGATTTTCATAAATAATAAGCCGTTAAAATAACGAATTCTCCTCTTGATTTTAAGTATACAGCCACAAGAGTCTCCCCGTCAATCAAACTCCTGCATTTTATTTTCCCATTGTTAATCTCTGAAAAATCAGGATTATTTATAACAAACTTAATATCTTCAATACTAATCCCTCGTTCTTCAATTCTATACTGAGCGTGATTAGTAAATTTTAATTTCATTATTTATTCTGCCTTTTCTCAAGAACAACAAGAAGTGGTGATGCGATAAATACGGATGAATAGGTACCAACAGCGATACCAATCCAGAGGATGAGCGAGAAGTCTTTTGTCGATGTGGGGCCAAAGAAGAATAGCGTTGCGAGGACGAGCATCACGGTGAGTGACGTGTTAATCGAACGCGTAAATGTTTGGCGAAGCGACGTGCCAACTGTTGTTGCAAAATCGTTTGAAACTCTGAGTTTCAAGTTCTCACGAATACGGTCGAACACCACAATAGTGTCGTGTACCGAAATACCCATGATAGATAGGAGCGCGACCACAAAAAGCGTGTCTACCTCTTTACCAAGCCACACAAACACACCTGCGGGAACGATGATGTCGTGAAGGAGTGTTGCGGTGGTAATCATGCCGTATTTCCATGACGAAATCGGCTCTGACACATGACGGAATGCATATGCGATAAAAAGCACAATACCGAGTATAACGAGGACGATAGCGTACCAAGCTTTTGCGCGGAGTTCTGCGCCGACAGTGGGTCCAATGGAGCTAAACTTTTTTTCTTCCATTTTCGTACCATTTATTGCAATGGTCTGAGTGAGCTTCTGACGATCTATCTCTGAAAGTGCTCGTGTTTTAATCATCACATCACTATCCCCTGCCATTTGAACACGCGCGCCTTCAAATCCTGCGCCATTGAGTGCAGAGATCAAGGTTTCAATATCTGGTCGCTTATCATAAGAAACTTCAATTATCGAGCCACCTTTAAAATCGATTCCTGCGTTGAAGCCCTTTGTCGCCATCGCGTAGAAAGAGAGTGCAATCGTAATGATTGAGATGGTAAAGAAAATTTTTCGGTATTTTACGATGAACATGATATTTATTTGAGTTTAAAGAAGCCACTGCCAAATAGAGTTCGTACGATTACTCCATGCCCACTAAATGGCAGAGCAAAGAGCAGTGTGCGCGAGATTGTGATGGCGGTAAACATTGAGACAATCACACCTAGACCAAAGGTGAGCGCAAAGCCTTTAATTAAACTAGTGCCGAACCAGAACAAAATAACCGCGGTGATGATGCTTGAGATGTTCGAATCGCGAATAGACGTCCACGCGCGCGCAAATCCTTCGCGAATCGCATCATGCACACCATGTCCTTTGCGAAGCTCTTCTTTGGTACGCTCGAAAATAAGAATGTTCGCATCAACCGCCATACCCATAGAAAGGATGAAGCCGGCAATACCAGCCGCAGTCAAAGCGACTCCCATAAACTTAAATAGTGCGAGCATGATGACAACGTAAATTGCGAGCGCGAGAACCGACACCAAGCCAGGAAGACGGTACCAAAGGATAAGAAATCCTGCAACAATAACGAGCCCCCATATACCAGCCCAAACACCAGCCATCAATGCCTCCGCACCAAGAGGAGCGGATATTGTTTGTGTGGAAATAAGCTCAAGTTTGTCGACGGGAAGCGCTCCTGAGTTCAAGCGACCAACGAGCGTCTTTGCCTCTATTGCGGTGAATTTGCCGGTAATCTGCGCCTTGCCTCCAAGGATTGCCTCATTTACTACCGGCGCGGAGATTGGATTAGGATTGCCAATCTCGCGATCAAGATAGATTGCAATAGTTTTACCGACGTTGTCCTTGGTCAACTGCGCAAAAATATCGGCACCTTGTTTATTGAAAACGATAGAGACGATTGGCTCGCGCGTTGTTTGGTCAAACTCAAGAACTGCGCGTTCAAGGAAACGTCCATTGAGCTCGGTCGCAACATAAGGACCTGCGAGAAGTTCTGCAGGAATGTTAAGTGCCTTCCCCGCTGCCTGGTCAGCTTTAAATTTCTCAACTGCTTTGTTGTACACCTCAAACTCTACCTTTGGGCGCTCTTTCATAAACTCTAGTTTTGGTGTCTGTCCGATCATATCGACAGCCCTTTTTACATCAGTAACACCGGGAAGCTCTACGAGAAGGCGCTCCTCTACAGGGCCTGTGATACCGCCTTTCTCTTCAATCTGCACAATCGCCTCAGAAATACCGAACGCGTTGATGCGACGTTCGATAACGTCACGAAGTGCGTCCATTGCATTTTTTACTTCGCCTGGTTTTACTGAAGACACATCGGCCTTGTAGACAAGTTGAACACCTCCTGAGAGGTCGAGACCAAGCTTGAAAGGAAACTTTTCGGCAGTTTGCTGAAAACGAACCGTTTTGCCCTCATGGAGCTTTGGCTCTGAAGCGTAAATAAAATACCCAATTCCGGCGCCAATAATCAATAGAAGTAGTGCTCCAATTCGTGTTTTCCACATAATAAACAAAAGTATACCGTTTTTGGCCTATTTTGCAATGAGTTCGTTTTTCCGATTGCGGAATCGCTCTGTCATTGACATAATAAGTCCATGAAGCGTTAAGCCTATGACATAACCGAGAAAAAGTCCGCCGAGGATATCAACGGGCCAATGAACACCCGCAGCAACACGCGCAAGACCGATAATCACTGCTGAAATTCCAAAAAAAACAGCGAGTCGCTTATGGTAAAACCATAGAGCCGATGCGAGCGCCATAAAAAATGTCGCGTGCCCCGATGGAAATGCATAACCACTCTCGCTAACAAGCGGTGTAACCAGAGGGATTACATCAAATGGTCGGAGGGTACTGAAAGCATCCTTGAAAAAATGTGCAATGAACCATGCGCTAACTGCAGTAACCCCTACCACAAAAAGATCACGCACTCCCTTGTTTGGATTATCGCGATGCTCAAAAAGGTACACAAAGAGTGTGCCAAGAATAATAAGTCCGTACCATTTTGCAACAAAAATAATGGCTAAATCAAGCGCAGGACTTCTGTGTGCGAAACTATAGAAAAAATTGAATACTGTTTCGTTCATGATGTTTACTATTTAGGAAGGTGTCACCTTGGTAAATTTCTCCTAGCCCCCTAGGACGGTCCTAGGGGAAGGTTCATTTCAACACGTCGGCTTCATAACGACCACTCGTCTTTACAAACGCCTCACCAGATTCATATTTATATTTGAATCCATATTGCTTCGTGATCTTTGAACCATCGACAGCAATTGGGTATGAATACCCCTTCCAGCTCCCCTTTGAAGTCGGAATGCGTCCGCGAGTTAGGTGCCACATCCAAAAGAACGCGAGACGAGCCATCCAAGGTTGTATTGGGAGCATACGCTTTCCCACGGCACGCGCCATATCAGGCCCAAGCACTGCAGGTCCCGGAGGTGCAGCGTTGAACACTTCGTAATCGCCCTTGAGATTGTTGAACGAAAACAGCCCCACCATGTCGGTAATGTCATCCTCGTGTGTGTACTGGCGAAGCCACTTTGGTGTGACAGGTACCCATGAGACCATAATGGAAACGAGGTCATATACAAAAGACTTTTGCCCTTTGAGCGAGCCAGAAAGTGCCGACTGGAGACCAAAGCGAATACGGGCGTAGCGTCCGCGTGGACCAGTGATAGCTGCGGGACGAATAATAAAGACCTGCAAGCCAACGTTAGCCTTCTCTTTTGCCTCTTTGTAGCTTTTTTCGAGATTTTCCTCAACAACGCGCTTTTCTTCAGCATACAAATAATCAGTCTTGCGGAAGGGTTCTGCTTCAGTGAAAAAATGATCTATCGTATTGTCAGAATATGAACCGTATGAGGCGACCGTAGAAAAGTACACGAGTTTCTTTACGCTCGGCATTGAAAACGCAAAATCAAAAATTGCCTGCGAGCCATCGACATTCCACTTCCACTGCTTCTCTTTCTCGCCATACATTTCGCGAATTTGCCATGCGGTATGCACCACGATATCGGGATTTTTTGCGCGGACTTTTTCTTGCCAGGTGCTATCTGAAGTATTGGCAGTGATATAAGTAATTTTTGGATTGGTGAGGAAAATTTCTGGTTCAGGTTCTTTGTCCAAGCAAATAATTTCCTTTACATCTGGGCGCTTTGAAAACTGCTCCGCGAGCATTGCGCCGACATAACCAGACCCTCCAGTAATAAATAATGTTAATCCTTTTTCCATAATCCATCTACTATACCAACAAGTAGATGAAAAGAAAAATGCCCCAACTCAAAATCGAGCGGGACACCAAGTGAAACACCTTCTTAAGACAGCGCGAACGGATGCTTGTCTGAAATTTTTTTGACTTCCTCAGGAGTAACGGCTTCGGGGAAAATTTCTCATAGAAAAGGGTTCAGGTAATCACCTCTTTCAAGCGCGGCAAGGAACTCCGTATCAGTCCTGCAGGATTCCGCTTCAAGACCAGTTTGGTCATTCATACTTTCCTCCTATTCTTTATGCTACAAATACATTTACCCCCTGCTTAAATCTAGCAAACCAGTAGCAAAATTTCAATCTTGGTGCCACTTATCACTTCCCCGTTCGCGAGAGAAGAGTTTTCATCGTTTTGAGCGCGATGGTTAAATCAAGGATAAATGAGCGGTTTTTTAGATAATACAAGTCGTAGGCAAGACGTTCACGTGTTTCCTCGAGCGAATGCGGGGCAATATCCTGTTTAATTTGCGCCCAGCCAGAGAGCCCAGGTTTAATGAGGTTGCGTACGGTGTAGTACGGTAGCTCTTGAGCGAGTTTTTTGCCGAGCGCTACAATATCTGGACGCGGTCCGATAAGCGAGATATCCCCGCGCACAATATTCCATAGCTGGGGTATTTCATCAATGCGACTCTTGCGCAAGAAACGGCCTACGCGCGTAATACGGTCATCCCCCTCGGTAACCCATTTGCCCTCATCGCTCCCGCTCATACTGCGGAATTTCCAAAGCTTGATGATACGGTTGCCGGCACCGATACGCTCTTGGGTTATGAATGCATGTCCATTGTCTTCGAGCTTAATAGCAAAAATTACAAACGGATACACAATAAGAGAAATAACACCCAAAACACTCGCAATCGCTATGTCCATCATTCTCTTCAGAGTGTCGTACATTGTGTGCGGGGAAAATGAAATGTTCTCAAGAAACCAATTGTAACCAACGAGCGAAAGCGGGATGCGGTCAAAAACCTCCTCGTAAACTTTATACATATCCAAGAACCGCACGTTTGAGAAAATAAGGTTATATAGCGATGGTAAGATCGCGTCCGCTTTTTCGTGTTTCAAATCAATAACAATCGATGTCACCCCTTCGCTATATACTTTTTCTACAACTTCTTCTTGAAAAGCAATACCGTCAAGTTGGTTTAAATTCACCGATGAAACAAAAGTGAGGTTATAGCGCTCGTTGCCATTCATTTCTTCCTTGAGCTCTTGCATCTCTGCTCCGGCGCCTATTAGAATAGCATTTTCTCGATTACGAAAACCAAAACGAGGGACAATCGATACGCGCCAGAGAACAATAAGCAAGAACGAAACAACAAGATGCACAGCAAGAACGGTCTTTGGAGTGATACCAAAAGAAGGAACCAGGTAGAAAAACACGACCGCGAGGAGACTGTTCGCAACCTGTGTATTTAAAATAAGGGACGGGAGTTTCCCTTTGAAAACGAGCGTGTGTTTTTCGTAGAGTCCAGCGACAAAAAACACAAACGTCCATAAGAGAAAGAGTACGGAGAACGGCGCCCAATGGTCAGCAAGAAGTTGACCAGACGGTATTGACGCGTAGCGAATCGCAAGGGAAAGCCAGAGCGCCAGAGAAAATGCCAGTAAGTCCCCCGCAAATAGTATGATGGGTTCGCGTCTATTGAGGATTTTCATGCTAGAACATCGTAGCACAAATGGTGTATAATTCCATAGCAGAACCTCCTTGAGTGAAAACAAATCCCTGCTTATTTCATCCGTCAAACACTAAAATAACCATGATTATTAAGAGAAAGAAGATTTTGTACATCATCACCAAGTCAAATTGGGGCGGAGCGCAACGCTACGTATACGAACTCGCGACAGGAGTCCCTCGAGATAAATTTGAACCAATAGTTGCTTTGGGCGGGACGGGGATCCTTGCGCTCAAATTGAGCGATATGAATATTCGAACCATCCGTTTATCTTCCCTTGAACGCGATGTGCGCCTGATGCGTGACTTCACTGCTTTTCGCGATCTCCTCCACATTATCGAGAAAGAGCGCCCTGACGCTGTACATCTCAACAGTTCAAAAGTTGGCGCGCTTGGAGCTATCGCTGCGCGGATTGCAGGTGTGCCACGCATTATTTTCACCGCCCACGGTTGGGCATTCAACGAGGATCGCTCTTTTTTTTCTCGTCTCATTATCAAACTGCTTCACTTTGTAACCATTCTTTTTTCGCATAAAACAATCGCGGTATCAAAAGCAGTTGCAAAGGAGGCCCCTGCTTGGGGGATTCGTGACAAGGTGACAGTCATACACCAGCCCGCATCACCAACACAAAATATTTTTGAAAAAGATATTGCACGAAAACACCTTATTGAAAAACTACCACTCCTTCATGATAGAGGGCGACTTTGGATCGGTATTGTTGCGGAGCTCCATAAAAATAAGGGTATTTCCTACGCGATACAGGCAATGAATGATCCAGTAATCCAAAAGAAGGCCATTCTCGTTGTGGTCGGTGGCGGACAAGAAGGCAATGCGCTCGCGCTCCAAATTCACGAAAACAACCTTGAAGAATCCGTTTTTTTGCTTGGGTTTGAACCAGAGGCCGCACGCGTAATGCGTGCTTTCGATATTTTCCTTCTCCCTTCCCTTACTGAAGCATTCGGCTATGTACTTTTGGAAGCGGGCTTTGCGGGACTCCCTGTAGTTGCTTCACATGTCGGTGGTATTCCCGAAATCATTGATGATGGAAAAACAGGATTACTGATACCACCGCGCGACTCTGAGGCAATAAAAAACGCGCTCAAACGCCTTATTGAATCTCCCGACCTGCGAGCTGCCTTCAGCGCCTCCTTTAAAGAGCGTGTTACTGATGGATTCTCCCGAGAGACTGCTCTCGCTAAAACAACGAACCTTTATGAAAAAGAATAGTGGACCATTCGACTTTAGACAGAGACCAAACTCCTATTTATACTCTATAGAAGTCTGACTTCTATAGAGTCTTAACTGCTAAACTCCCAAAAACTCATGAGTGAGAGCGCTTCGATGAATAGGTCGAGCGCTCTTTTTCATACTCACAAGAATACCGAGAGCAATGAACTCAACAAGGAGGTGAGAACCTCCAAAACTCATGAACGGGACAGTGACACCCGTGACTGGCAAGAGACCTATAGTCATGCCAATATTCACCACAAAGTGCGCAATTATAAAAACAGCAACGCCCACACCATAAAGCATCTCAAAATTTGTCGCACCAACAAGCGCAATTGTTAAAATACGCCCAATTATCAAGGCAAAAAGACCAAACAAAATGAGGACCCCGACAAAGCCCCATTCCTCGGCAAACGCAGAAAATATAAAGTCTGTTTGATACTCGGGAAGAAAACGCAATCGCGACTGCGTTCCGTACCCTACCCCTTTGCCCATAATTTGCCCTGAACCAACTGCAATTGTTGACTGATATGCATTGTATCCTGTGCCACGTATGTCAGACATAGGATGAATAAATGTCATTATGCGCGCTTTTTGATAAGGTTTGAACACCTCCATCCAAAGACCGCTAAATACTATTGCTCCAACAAGAAATACAAAAGCGAGATGTTTTTTAGAAACTCCGGATACAAGAATCATCCCAAACCAAATAAGGAAAATAATCATAGCAGACCCAAAGTCGGGTTGAAGGAGGACGAGGATGAACGGGATGAGCGCATAAACACCAGATACGACAATGTGGCGAAAATGAGCAATCTCAACATGTCGTCGGGAAAAATATTTTGCAAGAATAAACACCAAAAGGAGCTTCATCGCGTCAGCTGGCTGAAATGCAAACAAACCAACCTTGAACCAACTCTGAGCTCCTTTTGCCGAATGTCCGATACCAAAAAGAATTATGAGGAGTGCGCTCATTATTAGAAATAATGCCACCAAAACATCCGTGCGCTTAAGTATATCGGTATCAATCCGTGTGGCAAGAAAAAATGCGCCGATTGCAACAACAAACGAAATAAGCTGTTTCTCAAAAAATAAATTTTCTTCCACGAATGCATTCATTGTAATGAGACCAAAAAAAACTATGGTAACAGACGCAGAAAGAAGCACCCAGTCAATCGATGTTTTCCTTGAAAAAATTTCACTGATGAGTTTGAGTACCTGCATGTTGAATAATTTCTTTTGTTTACATTCGCGCATCCAAACCTATAGCGATGAATGTCTCTTGTGCGGAGACTAGCGAGCCTGAACCCGGGGTCATTCTGGTGAATGAGAGGCGAGATCGAGGATGATTTAGCAAAATCGCTCTTGGAGCTTTTCTAGCAAGAAAATATCCGTACTCTGCACAAGACGGTACCCGAGCGGTCTCTACTCCTCAAAAACTGCTCGCGGAGTAATTATAATTTCTGTAATGAAATTCTCTGGCTTGCAGACAGTCTCCGATATATTTTTATAGACATTTTGAAGATCTTCAGCTGTTGGCGCGTTGAAATAACGTGATGGATCCGAAGCAATACGGTTACCCAGAAATGCTTCATTTATCCCCTTCCCGAGGCCAATTGCGTAAATCTGAACACCGTCTGCACGCGCCCCTTTCGCAATCTCTGACGCATATTCTTCAGCATATGCGCCGTTTTTTTGATTTATAGGATCGAGCGGGCGATTTGCGACACCATCTGTGAGAGCCACAATAACCTTTTTTGCTTCCTTTGCATGGCGAACACTTCGTAACTCTTCGATTGCAGTTTTAAGAGCGTCTCCAAGATTCGTATTCTGCGTGCCGTTCTTATTTATAAAGATAGCCGCAATCGCGCCACGGACGCTTTCATGACTCAATGAAAGCTCATGATCAACAGGACTTGAGGGTGTTGTGGCAAAAGAAACAATTCCAACCTTATCAACAATATCAGCCGCATCCACGTACGTGGTAGCTGCTTTTTTCGCTGTTTCTAATGGCTCTGGGGGATTTTTGCCACCAATATCCATACTTCCGGACCGATCAAATACTAGCATTGTATCAACAGGACTTGTGCAAATTCCGCCCGTGGAACGCTTTGTGAACCTGCTGGGCCACGTAAAAAATATATTTTGCTCTCCGCTTTTTGGAATACGGTCGACGTATGTTTTTGAGACAGCAATCGGGTGCCGAAGCGCATCGTAAATAATCGCTCCAAGCGCTAGGTTTGCCAACTCTTTCACGGGGTCGATATTTACTAACACAGCATCAAAACGTGGCTTTGAATCAACATTTTTTAGGTTTTGGTTTTTTGTTGCCAATAAAGAATGCGGTGTAAATGCTTTAGTCCAACTCGCGAGATCCTCTGTATTAAAAGAAACCTCAACATGGTCTACAGTACCGGAAAAACTAACTCCTGTCTCAAAAAGAAGGATGCTGGAAGCTGGCGCAAGCTCAGTTGATCCACTTTTTTCAGCGAGCACATTCCCATTATTACCCAGCACGCGCATCGTGTATCGAGCATTTTTTACACCAGCGCTTGTGTTTGGATTTTCCACGTACGCACCAAGATCGTAGGTGCCACCATCTAAATAGAATGCTTTCGCCCATACCACACGCGGGAGTTTTACATCTGTCGTACAAACGCGCGCACATGCGCCACCACAATCAACTCCCACTTCGCTGCCATTTTGTTTTTTATCGAAGCAAGTTGGCACCGGGTGCGTCAGTTGATAAACCGGGTAAGACACTAGAAGTATTATTATGCCGGCGAAAACCAATGTGTACAGAATCTTTCGTTTTTGCGACCATTCCATAGAGAATATCATAGCACGCAATTTCGAAAAAAGAGAACAAAAAGCTCCGTCCTTTTTGAAAAGGACGGAGCTTTTTGTTCTCTTTTTTCGATTGAATGCTTAGTTCTGGCGGCAAGCTACTTTCCCCTTGCGAGTATCATCGCCGCTACTGCGCTTAACTTCTGAGTTCGGAATGAGATCAGGTGTGACCACAGCGCCAAACCACCAGAACTAAATATTCAATCGTTGTTGAATATATTTTTGTTTTTGTACATCACCATTTAATTACTGAAATGGTCGGGGTGAGTGGACTCGAACCACTGACCTCTCGCTCTAAGCGAGCACTCTAGACCTCCCATCTAAGTTGCCATGTGAGTCCCTGTGGCACAACTTACTACTCTGATGGTTTTCTGAGCTACACCCCGATATGTATAGACATACAAAACATTTTGGTAAAAATAAATTCTGAACAAATAATGATTGTGATTTTCAAATTCCCAATAAGAATCGGCGTATTAGTACTCCTCTGCTGAAACGATTACTCGTCTTACACATAGAGCCTATCAACGTAATCATCTCTTACGGGCCTCAAACGAATTCTGATCTTGGGGTTGGCTTCCCTCTTAGATGCTTTCAGAGGTTATCCATTCCCGACATAGCTACGCTGCGGTGCCCTTGGCAGGACAGCAGCCACACCAGAGGTCAGTTCACTCCGGTCCTCTCGTACTAGGAGCAAATCCCCTCAAAATTCAACGCCTGCAGAAGATAGGAGACCAACCTGTCTCACGCATTAGTGTTTTACATTACGCTCTGGTCTCCAAACCGCGTAAACCTCTTTTTCAAGAGGGATCGGACTATAGCATAACCCTTATTTTTACAAAGGGGTGCTGACGTTTAGTCTCTACGGGCACAATGATCTCCATTGTTTCCCTCGGAATTGCCATACGATTTCTCGTTTAGGTTTTCCCGAAATTAGTCAACTTGTCTATATACATCACTGTATATAGCCGCCGTGATTATTAATGTCATTATTGATGAGTTTAGTCTCATCGCCTCGGGTTCAAACTAAGGAGGGATGAACATGTGACAGGTGACCATTGACAGGTGACTGAAGAATTTTTCGCTTTGCGAAAAATTCTTTGTCAATTGTCAAAAGTTAATTGTCAGTTGTTCCTTCCCCCCTACGGTTTGAACCCAGCTCACGTATCTTTTTAATTGGCGAACAGCCAAACCCTTGGAAGCTTCTCCACCTCCAGGATAAGATGAGCCGACATCGAGGTGCCGAACTCTGCCGTCGATATGAACTCTTGGGCAGAACTAGCCTGTTATCCCCGTGGTAGCTTTTATCCGTTAATCTTCGACCGCATCTAAAGCGTGTCGTCGGTTCACTATGCTCTGCTTTCGCACCTGCTCGACATGTCCGTCTTGCAGTTAAGCCCTCTTTTGCCATTACGCTATCGGCACGGTTTCCATTCGCGCCTAGAGGACCTTAATAGACTCCTCCGTTACCTTTTAGGAGGAGAGCGCCCCACTCAAACTACCCGCCAAATACTGTCTCCGTACGTTTTTTCCGTACAGATTAGAACATGCCTCAAGTAAGGTTGGTATTTCACTGTTGGCTCCATATAAGCCGAAACCTATACTTCAAAGCCTCCCAACTATGCTACGCAGACACAAAACATGTTCAATATTAAGCTATAGTAAAGCTCACGGGGTCTTTTCGTCTATCTGCAGGTAACCGGCATCTTCACCGGTATTGTATTTTCACCGAGCTGCTTCTCGAGACAGTTTCCCACTCATTACGCCATTCGTGCACGTCTGAACTTACCAGACAAGGAATTACGCTCAACTATTCCTCTCAGTTGGACTCTATCTTTACCCTCTTCTTTCGAAGTAGGGTCCATGACGTTGGTCTCTCGTTTATCATGATTGGACTAACACACATTACTGCGTGCCAGGTAGCTTAAACATGTAATGAATTTAAATTAATTGTTTACTTTTTTCTATAACAGTCCTAGTCCTTCTCTGCTCATCTTTAATAAGCAGAGAACCTTAGGACCGTTATAGTTACGGCCGACATTCACCAGGGCTTATACAAGCCAGCAATACAACCGAAGTCATATCACCACCCGTATTTAACCTTCTGGCATTGGTCAGGCGTCACCCCATATACATCCTCTTACGAGTTCGCATGGAGCTGTGTTTTTGGTAAACAGTTGGCAGGAAATCTTTCGCTGCGGCCTCCACCACTTTATTTTCAAAGCGGAGAGAGTCCAAACAAAGATCTGACAAACTTATCTCTCGATACATTTAACAATTAAGCATTGTTAAATTTTTTCTCATTCTTCGGACTCCATCAATTTATTTTCTTTAAATTAAGAAAATTGATTTAGTTACGAGGAGCATAGAATTTTTTTAGGGAAGATGTAGACCAACTACATTGACCGACAAAAAATTCGTAGCGACAAAGTAAATGAATTAATTTTGTTAACTTTAAAAACAAAGTGGTGGAGGCAAGCCTTATCCCGAAGTTACGGCTGCTTTTTTGCCGAGTTCCTTGAGAAGCAATCACTCGTTCGCCTTAGTCTACTCGACTCGAACACCTGTGTCGGTTTTAGGTACGGTTTTTTATTTGTTATGCTTAGAAGCTTTTCTCGGAAAGTTGCTTTGCCTTATCTGCACTAGGCGAACCTAGGCATTTCTGCTTCACTTGCGGTCGGTATTAAAACCAGACTCCCGGATTTACCTAAGAATCACACTGATGACACAAACGCAAATCCAATAATGCGCAAGACATACTAACCTTCGTCACTCCATCGCACAAATAAAAAGTTAGGGAATATTAACCCTATGTCCATCGGCTTCAGCTTTCGCCATCACCTTAGGCCCGACTAACCCTTCGCTGATCAACATCGCAAAGGAAACCTTGTTCTTACGGCGTGCGGGGATCTCACCCGCATTGTGGTTACTTGTGCCAACATTCTCACTTCATACCGCTCCAGGGTTGCTCACACTTCCCCTTCAGCGCAGATATGAACGCTCTCCTACCGCTCCCCCATCTCTAAAGACGAGAGAACCCTCAGTTTCGGTACTACGCTTAGCCCCGATTATCTTCGGTGCAGAGTCTCTTAGTGAGTGAGCTGTTACGCTTTCTTTAAATGATGGCTGCTTCTAAGCCAACATCCTCACTGTCTGAGAAACTCCACCTCCTTAAGTGCACTTAGCGTAAATTTTGGGACCTTAACTTGAGATCAGGGCTGTTTCCCTTTTGACCGACGGAGCTTCGCCCCCGTAGTCTTACTGCCTAGTATTTAATCTCTGGTATTCGGAGTTTGATAGGGTTAACGAGATTGCTCCCTGTTTAACCCTTCCAGTGCTCTACCCCCAGAGGGTACGCTAGACGCTATGCCAAAACATATTTCGGAGAGAACCAGCTATTACCAGATTCGATTAGCTTTTCACTCCTTACCACAAGTCATCCGATGGTGTCGCACGGCCAACCGGTTCGGGCCTCCATCTGTATTTCTACAAACTTCACCCTGCTCATGGTAAGCTCATCTGGCTTCGGGTCTAATGCATACAACAAACGCGCTATTCACACTCGGTTTCCCTAAGGCTCCACCCGACAAGGGCTTAGCCACGCTGTATACATTAACTCGTTGGCTCATTCTTCAATAGGCACGCCGTCACCAGTCGCCCTATTGACAACACAAGAAACTTTAACCAGTTACAATGAAAATGTTCGCAAAGCGTACATAACCAAATGTCACTTGTTTTAGTAATTTGTGTAGTCAATAGGACGACCAGCTCCGACTCCTTGTAAGCATATGGTTTCAGTTCTATTTCACTCCCCTCACCGGGGTTCTTTTCACCTTTCCCTCACGGTACTAGTTCACTATCGGTTTCTAAGAGTATTTAGCCTTACCAGTTAGTTCTGGTAGATTCCCCCGAGCTATTCGTGTCTCGAAGTACTCAAGAACAAAGACAAAGAAGACGTAATGTTTTCGTTTACCGGGCTATCACCGTCTAGGGCCGCGCTTTCCAGCGCGTTCAACTAACATTACATTTTGTAACTCCTCTCGTATAAATACGACGTCTTTGCCTTACAACCCCTACTATAAATAGTAGGTTTGGGCTATTTCCGTTTCGCTCGCCGCTACTCAGGAAATGTTCCGCCATTCGGCGGCTTTTTTTATTTTCCTCCAGGTACTGAGATGTTTCACTTCCCTGGGTATACTCCTACATTAAAATGTAGGTCACGACCTATTACGGTCGCGGGGTTTCCCCATTCAGAAATCTCCGGATCAAAGGTTGCTAGGCACCTCCCCGAAGCTTATCGCAGCCATGCTACGTCTTTCATCGCCTCTTAGAACCAAGGCATCCACCATATGCTCTTAAATTTCTTATTAGGAAATTTAAAAACCACAATCATTATTTGTTCTCCCCCACCACTCGTGGTGGGGGACTGCCTCACCTGCTTATGGATGAGGACTTTATTTTTACCTGCCTGTCTCCACACACTCAAAGACCCACTTTTGAGCCTATCCCAAAAGGAACTTTCCTACTGCGCCACGCAATCTTCGGCGGAAAAATGTGAAACTCTTGTCACTTTGTCATAGACAAAGCTTCGCAAGTTTCACATTTTTCCGCTTCGAAGCTAGTGTGGCTCGTAACGGATGTCCTATTGGAATAGGCTCCCTGGTGTGTGTGACAGAATGAAATTGTCAAAATTCAATCAATGAGCGTCTTTAGGGAACAAAAAAGCCCGCGATAACGCGGGTAAAATAGAAGCCGTAATGGTTCCTATCTAGTCCCGCCGGGGGTGTTTTTGGTTCCGATACTCATATGCAACAATCCAGCCATTATATACAAATAAAAAGCGATGTCAAGCGTTCGAGTGGTACATTCAACCCTGAAGTGCAACACCTGTTAGCTGATAGAATACCTCATACGGAGTTTTAAAGCCAAGCCTCTTTCTCGGGCGACTATTGAGGAGATACTCAACCCTCTGTATTTCTGCATCGGT
>Ga0209542_10008640_pt1 | contig 18950 bp, 17 predicted proteins | sample RifCSPhighO2_01_FD_184028 | JGI IMG/M metagenome (GOLD analysis project Ga0209542, IMG submission 184028) | Soil microbial communities from Rifle, Colorado - Rifle CSP2_plank highO2_0.1 (SPAdes) (version 2) | ecosystem: Environmental > Terrestrial > Deep subsurface > Rock core/Sediment ...
CATCTTCCTCTGGCGCCTCCTCGACCACAGGATGTTCTTCTACTACCACTTCTGGCTCTTCTTTTACCTCCTCTATTTTATTCTCTTCCACCTCCTCCTTTTCTTCTACCACCACATCCACAGGCGGAGGCGCGATTATTTCTGGTGTAGATGTAGCTATTTCTGGAGTAGTTGTGGCTATAGGATCGGGAGGAGTGATGACGACTGGAGCTTCTGGAGCAACCTCTACTATTACTTTTGGAGTAGTAGCTTGCACATTGGCATTTGCTAGAAGCGCTTTGAGCTCATCTTCTGTAACGCATGTCTGTCCTACACACAGAGTCTGTGTTTCTACTCTGTCAAATATTGCCAGAGTAGCAGAGATTTTTGCAAATACCCACTCACTAGCAGATTTTATATAATCCATCACAGCTATAGAAACCCTATTCATAAATGAAGGCGTAGAACTTGCCAGTTTTTCGGCTGTGCTTGACGCCAGAGCTTCTGGGTCAATATTATTATTGATTATATTATTTACCACGCTGGCAGATGTACTTGAAGCATTTTGCAAAACTCGGATCTGTATCTGCTGTTCCTGAATAGCTTTTACTATGATCGGCACAAATTCCTGATATTTCACGGACTTTGGCAAACCGTCTTTATCATAAACAACCAAATCCTTATTTATCTTGTCCACCTCTTCTGCAATAAATCCAAGATGCAGACTGCTATCATTTGGCGCCACATCAAGATTGTAAATAAAGGAAACTGGACGCAGGCTATTTACCGCGTCTATGCCGCTTACAGTGAGACTCTGTATATCATGCTTGACCCTTTCTGTAGAAGCGCCGGCGCAGGCGGTGGCATTGTAGGTGATCTCATTGCTTGCGCTTAAACAAATATAATTTCCAGAACCGTCGTTTGTGAGACCTTTCATTCCTACACTACCGTTTACATCAAAGACTCTCCACGGAGAGGTGGTGCCTATACCCACACAATTTGCACAGGTAGTATTTCCACTACCAGTATGTACAAAAGTACCCGCCTGATTGCCTGCAGCGCCTCCAACCGATTTGAATAAGTCTTGTACACCAGATGTAGTAGAAGCCACATGCAAAACAGCTGTTTGAGCTACTGTACCGATACCTACCAGAGATTCTGGACTTACCTGCATAGCAGTTTCTGTAGACCTGTTTATATTTCTCCAAAATACAGCTCCTCTAGTGGTAGCTCCACCTCCATAATCAAAGTACATATCTCCTTGCAAGCTAGTATCTGCTGTATAGCCCGCACCAAATGTCTGAAAATTGGTGTTTGAACCAAGGACAATCCTGAAACCTCCATTTGTGTTTGTATTGATGTCAAATCCTCCAGTGAAAGCGCCAGCCGTAATGTTAGAAGTACCCATATTTATAACTCCAGCAGATGCGCTTCCTACTCTGAATGATTCTGCATCCGTATCTGTTACTGCCACATTTGCTACTGTGAGAAGATTTGTGCTGTCGTTATAGGTATATCCAGCTTCTGATGCGATTATTCCACCTGAAGAATATAGCGCTCCATTTGTCACAAAACTTGTATCAGTGAAAGTGCCTGATGTTATATCTCCTGAAGCGCTGATTGAACTTACCCCTGTCAAGCTGTGAGCCGCCGAGCCTGTCGGGTCCAAGTCAAAATTGGCATTGAATTCACATTCTGCATTATCTATATCTGCTGTTCCATGACAGTCAATGACTGTGGGATTTGCTCCCGCATACTTGACCATAAACATCGGTTCAGTCGTGACAGATGTTCCAGTTTCTATAATGAGACCGCTACCACCTGCATTTGAATTGTATATACCACTCGCAAAACCAGTATCAGTAGTTTTTACTCCTAGAGGAAAAGCGGTAGTCGTAGTGCCTATACCAAGTTTTGTAGCTAAATACCCTACTCCTAGATTTGACACTGTGAACTTGTCAACATCACTTTCATCAGAAGCGGCGATAAGCCTAGTTTGAAATAATCCCGATGAACTGCCTTTTATACCTAGTTTGGCTGTAGGAGTTGAAGAACTTACACCTATGCCAGCAGGATAATTTGCTCCATTCAATAATACTGTTCCGTCCTGAACCACCTCAAAAACTTTAGAACCTCCTCCGTCCAGTCCTGCGGTTATAAGGCGAGTGGTGCCAGATTCTGCTGTTGCAGAAACTGTCAGAGTATCTGCTATACTATCAAATGTGAAATCAGAACCTCCATCAAGAGATGACGCTCCACTCCATGTCGCAATCTGATTATCTGAACCAGAACCTGTAACTGTACCAGAAGGAAGGCATACTCCATTTTTAGCGAAACAACCATCCGACAAATCTATTCCTCCCGCAAATGTAGATGTAGCGTTTGCTTCTGTGACAGCTATAGAGCCGGCAAAAGTCGAGGTGGCGGTTGAAGTAGATGTAATATAGTTTACCGTAGGTGAAGTGGAAGAAGTAAAAGTAGTCCCATCACTATGCAACCACCCCTGTCCGAAAGATGTTTGACCCGTGCCTCCATAGAGCACACCTATGGATGTTGTGGCAGAAACTGCTCCATTATTTGCCTGCAAAGGACCATCAAGAGATCCTAAATATAAAGATCCAGAAATAGTTTGCGCTGTTGAGGATGCGTATGGAAAAGTTGAAGCTGTGGAGGTGGTGGCGGTAAAGTAGGCGGCAACGGCTTGGCCGACTACAGAAAGTGGAGCATATGGAGAGGTGGTACCGATGCCAAAGTTGCCGGTCCCAGTTAATATCATTCTTTGAGTACCCTCGGGAGAAAAAATAAGATGATTTAGATTCCCGGAGCTATTAGTGGTAGCTAAGGTGAGTGTCGAACCATCCTGAGTCGCTATATTTCTCAGAGTTACCCCAGCAGAAGAATTAAGACTGAGAACCGTGTTACTTAGTACAGTGGATGCAGCACCAAAGTTAGTAAGATTACCCGAACCGCCAAAGTCAAGCTTAGAACTTGGCGCCGCCGTACCTATTCCCACATTCCCACCGCTTGTTGCAAAGTATGCAGAACCTGATGATGATAAGGCTGTAGTAGAAGCATAAGGGAAAGTGGAGGTCTGGGTAGAAGATGTCGCTGTAAAATAGTCAGCTCTGACATCTTGATTGAATATTCCACGACCATCTACAGATAATTTTGCATAAGGTGAAGTTGTACCTATACCTAGATTGCCCCCAGATGTTAAAACAGCCGTCTGAACATTATTAGTTTCAAACTCTATATCAAGATTTTCAAGTTGACGAATAGTCATATTGCCAGAAGCGTCAATACCAACAAGAGAACCGTCAGAAGTGCCATGACCTGTAACATCATTGTTTATGCTCATGTGTACTCCTCCAGCTTCGTGTCTTCCAAGATGCAAGGCGTGCGCAGTGCCAAGAACATGAACCTTAAAGAAATCTTCCACATTCCCATTTATTTCTATAAGAGCATTGTTTGAAAGAAATCTGTTGTTTATTTCAAGATTTGGAAATGTAGATGTAGCTGTAGTGGAGGTTGCCATAATATAATTTACCGTCGGCGAAGTAGAAGAAGTAAGAATGGTACCATCACTGTGCAACCAGCCTTGGCCGAAAGATGTTTGGCCAGTACCACCATTCGCAATAGATAGAGCAGTACCGAGTGTTATACCATCGGAAAAAGTTTGATTAGCTGTAAATATATTTGCTGTGTAGGTCTTTGGAATTGTAGTGGAAGCATGGATGTAGGAGTTGACATCATTATCACTATAACTACTTCCTCCCAAACACGTTCCATTTACCGCAAAGCATCCTGTGCGCAAATTTATACCAGTGCCAAAAGTAGATGTGGCGGTATTTGAAATATTTATAGTATTATCTCCAGTATCACCAATAGAAAGTATGGTTCCTGGAGTAGTAGTTCCTATCCCCACATTTCCTCCAGAGAGAAGAGACAACACACTAGCCGAAGATGGGCCGAAAAATTCTGCGATTTTCCCTGCTCCATCTTGCACGAAAGTGAGAAAAGTAGAAATAGTGCTCGTAGAGTTTGAAGCGTCAGATCGCAAGAACTGTTCGCTAGAAAGATTATCCAAAGTATCTGCTACAAATGCCGCAGGAACCGCTCCTATAACTTTCCTAGGAGACATTTCTCCATCACTTTCAATATTGACTCCCAAATATAAAGTCTGATTAAAATCGACAGTGGCCAGAGAAGTGACAGAACCGAGCATTACGCTGAAAAGCCCGTCAGTAACTGTAACTTCATTTACTCCAGAGAGAGTTTCCGTCCATAGCGCACTACCACCGGAAGATGCTGTATAAAGTTTAAACTCCATAGCATATGTTCCATCATCCACAGCTACATCGGAAGAGTTTGTAAGTTTTCCCTGATAATTTATCTTTTTATTTATTGCCGCCAAAACAGAAGAAGAAAGACCAAGGAGAATTGCAAGTATGATAATGGCAATGGCAGTTTTTTTCTTCTTATAAGACAAAAGAACTATAATCAATATAATAATCAGCAGAATAATCAGCCATAAAATATTAAAGCCGGATCTTTTGTTCATAAGAAGTTCTGCCACGGAACCCCAGACAAAAGCTTTTAGCACTCCGTCAAGTCTTTTCAGGCTTTGATTTTTATAATCAAGAATAATAGCGTCCAGCCTATAATCCCCGCTTTTACCCAGAGCTCCGATAGTAGCTTCATAGGCAGTTTTGTCTTCATTTACGCGCAGAAGGAATGAAAATTTCTTTGAACTGTCATCCGGATCAGAAAGAGTGATAGCGATAGTTTTAAAAATTTCAGGAATTTTATCATATCCGAGCTGTATAGTCAGATTTTTCTTGCCATCAATCGCTACCGTATTCCCCGCTTTTTCCAACTTTATGCCATCCTGTATAAAATCAAAATCAAGAAGAGTAAGAGATTGCACTACAGGATGAATATCCCCTGCTTGAGGGGCATCTATAAATATATCTCCAGGAGGCGCTATGGGTTGTCCTTCGATAGGTATGAGAGCGTGAGCCAGGACTCCAGATGAATATTGCCCGAAAATATTTTTCGCAAAAAGAGCATAATAATAATCCCGACCAGGAATAACATTCCAGTCGATTGCGTCCGTACTGTTTCCCTCAAATATCACTTCGCCATCGTTTAGACTTGTAGGAAAAAATTTATCGGAGCGGACAATAAGGACGGATGTAATATTGTTGACTATTGGATATTGCCATGAAAGATATATATGATTTTCCCTAGGAGCGGCTGTAAAGTTCAAAACATTGACAGCGTATGGAGACCTGCCGCCAGCGGTTCCAGAACCAGAAGATTCTGAAACGCCTCCTCCCGCTTCAGACGACACATCGGATTGTTGATATCCTGCATGAACATTTTCATTTGCGCTCTGACTGTCGCCAGTAGCAGTCTCGCCTCCAGTATCCTCTATGGCGTATGAAGCAGAAGTTCCGCGTGCTCCGCCAAAGTTCATGCTGTCTCTCTCTATTTTATAATTCCCGCTTGTCATACTGTCGGCCAGAACAGATATTGGCATAGAGATAAAAGAAAAGGCCAGTAAAGTTGAGATGATTGATTTTGAAATAATGTTATGTCTCATAATCATGCTATTCGTTTTCTTGGCTGCTTTCTTGGATTGGAACAAGAACATATATAAAGTCTTCCCCCTTCACTTTCTTGAACACTGGCGTAATCACTCCAGATGTGCCGGTTTCATCAGGCTTGACGCGCACCTCATCAGAAAATGATTCTTTTATTTTCTGTTTTATAATCTCATCTTTCTCCGGAGAGTTTGTAGAGGGTACAACAGCCAAGCCATTGTAATCATCCGACGGCTCATCTCCTTTCACAACAACACTGTTGTTATTGTTGAAAACATTTTTTGCGTACTTTGGAATATCTGAAAAGAATGAAATGATTTCATACGCCAGATTTTCCGCCGCAGAGATCACAGAAGCAGTTCTCAAATCTCGAGGATCAATAATCTTCGTTGGAGAAATAGCGTTAAATAGAAAAACTAGAGATACTACAAGAACACCTGCAGTCATAAATACATCTGCAAGAGGAGTAGAAATAATGCGAGACGGCCTCTCATATGTAGGAGATGTTAAAAAAGAAGGAGAAATAAAATATGGCAAAGCAAATGTATGAGGCACAAAAGAAATCGCTATTGGAGCAGGTTCAGGAACTGATACAGTCGCAACTTGTAGAGGAGTTGCAACTGGAATTGTGATAGGAATAATCGCTGATTCAATGGTAGGCTCTATAGTAGGATTTATTGAGGCCTTATGTTTTAGTAAAGATTCGAGGGTAACAAACCAAGATCTGCCAACCATTTTACATTCAAGTTTTCCCGCTCGGCAAAGCTGTCCGATATAGTCGCTCGCATAACCTGCCTCCGAAGCAGCTCGTCTAGCCGAGATGTAATTTTTACCTTCTAAAATAAGAGCATCTTTCATATTTACTTACTAGTAAGTATACCCCATCTCGGCAGCATTTTTTATAAAAAATATGGGGATAAGTTATAAAAATCTATGATTCAAAAATTTTAAAAATGTGATCGAATATTCAAGTGAATTTTCATACCATCAAAAGCGCCAAAGGCTCAAAATTGAGTTATAGGGAAAGTTTATAAAAACCTCTAAGGAGAATAAGTATATTCTTAATTTTAAGAACTTTTAATAGTATTTTCAAACAAAATAATTAAAATTTGATAGTATTGATAATGTGGATAAATGTCTACTCAACATTGATAATGATGTTATAATGTCTATAAAGGTTTATTAGCTTATACCAATATCATAAAAATATGCAGAATAAATTCATAACCATAAAAAAAGCCGCAGAGATACTAGGCGTTTCCGAACTCACCCTTCGTAACTGGGATAATAATGGCAAATTCCCCGCCGGTAGGCACCCTATCAGTAATTACCGTATGTACAAGGTAAGTGATATTGAAGATCTGCTACAGGAAATAGAGGTAAGACGAGACCATAGACGACCATCAAAAAGTGATGTGAAGAAACTCTCAGTCAAGCATTTAACCGATTAGTTCTAGTATAATCTTTTTTATAATTTCTGGGTTAGCTTCTCCCCTAGTGAGCTTCATTCCCTGCCCAACTAGATACTGTAGCGCTGCCACTTTTCCTTTTTTATAATCTTCCACAACTGTACTATTTTTTTCAATAATTTCTGTCATTATTTTCCTTATCTCTTCATCATCCATTTTTTTTGCGTTTTTATATTTGTTCAATATATCTTCCCGTTCTGATTCATTGCCTTTGACCATCAAAGCTATAGTATTTTTTGCAGTATTTGATTGCAATATTTTCTTATTTATGAGATCCATGATTTCAGAAAATATTTTCGGATTTATAGTTGATATTTTCTTATTTTCTCTTTTAATCAAACCCAAATAATCATTCAGAATATAATTTGTGGCAAATCTTATGATGTCTTCATTCCCTCGCACAACCGTATCAAAGTAGTCGGCTATCTCCGGCGACTCCACAAATACCTCCACCTCCTTTTCTGTCATTTCATAATCGTCTGTAAATCTTTTTCTTTTATCCCACGGCGGTTCAACGAGCTTAAGATTTTGAAATTCTTTCACTTCACTTATTTTTAGTTTTGGAATATCGGGCTCTGGGAAATATCTGTAATCATGAGAACTCTCTTTGAGTCTCTGTGAATATGTCTCCCCTTTTTTATCATCCCATCCTCTTGTTTCTTGTATCACCTTTTCTTCTTTTTCCAGAAGTTCTATTTGTCTTTTTATTTCATACGCTATGGCTTTTTCTACTGATCTAAAAGAGTTGAGATTTTTCACTTCTGTCTTCGTTCCGAATTTTCCCGCTTCTGTATCTTTTTTTGAGGCCACGGAAATATTAGCCTCGATGCGCATTTCTCCTTTTTCCAGATTGGCCTCCCCTGCCCCGAGATAGCGCAGGAGCAATCGTAGCTCTTTTGCAAAAGTTACAGCGCTCTGCGTGTCATGTATCACCGGTTTAGTCACAAGCTCCATAAGCGGAACACCAGCTCTACTAAAGTTTATCAGACTTTTATGATGTGTATCATGCGTAGACTGCGCGGTATCTTCTTCTAGATGTATGCGAGTGATTTTTATACCACTGATCTCGCCTCCTTTCACCAGAGGATATTTGTACTGACTTATCTGATAACCTTTCGGAATATCTGGATAAAAATAGTTTTTCCTGTCCCATTCTGTAAAATCTGCTATCTCCCCTCCTACTGCTTGCCCTATCATAATCACGAGTTTTATGGCTTCCTTATTTAAAACAGGCAAAGTGCCTGGGTGTCCCATACATATCGGGCAAATATTAATATTGGGCATCTCTTCATCTGGATTGTTCCTGCAAGAACAGAACATCTTTGACTCTGTTTTTAGCTCGGCGTGTATCTCGAGCCCAATAGTCGCCATATAGTCTTTCATGGAAATAATATATCACTTTCGCAACCTTTTTACTACTTGATCAGATAGATTCTTTATAGAGTCATCATCCAAAACAGTTACATATAGAATATCCTTATTGAATTTCTCTAGTTTTTTCATAGCCTTTTCCAAGCCTTTTTCATCCGTCATATCTGTTTTTGTAAGTATGATAGTTTCCTTTTTTTCATCCAATCCTTCTCCGAAGCGCTTGAGTTCAGAGCGAATAGTTTTATATGTTTCCACGATAGCGGTATTTTCAAGTGAAATAAGATGCAATATTCTATTTGTCCTTTTTATATGTTTTAGAAATTTATGTCCAAGTCCCTTGCCCTCCGAAGCTCCTTCTATAAGTCCAGGAATATCGGCAAGTATAAATCCTCCTGGAAGAGCGCCGAGATTAGGCTCGAGCGTGGTAAAAGCGTAACTTCCTACTTGGGCATGAGAGTTGGTGAGAGCATTGAGAAGGCTAGACTTGCCTGCGTTCGGCAGACCTACGAGTCCCGCATCGGCCACAAGCTCCAGTTCAATATGAAAGTCTGCCTCTTCTCCCTCTCTGCCTGGGGTAAACTGGAAAGGAGTGACATTGGTTGAGGCTTTGAAATGTTCATTACCCAAACCCCCTCTTCCACCTTTCAATATAGAAATTTTCTCGCCGTCATTTAAAAGATTATATTTTCTCTTTGTCCTACCGTCGGTTATGACTGAACCAATAGGAAGATCTATGACGAGATCCTTGCCATCCTTGCCATGCATGCTGTTGCGCATACCGTCGCCGCCTTTTTCTGATTCTAGCTTTTTTGTATGTCTATATCTTTCCAATATGCTTAGATCCCTAACAGCGCGAACATATACATCGCCTCCCCGACCGCCATTTCCCCCAGCCGCTCCGGCCATTTCCTTGCCTCTTTCATGACGCCAGCGAACAACCCCAGAGCCACCGACTCCGGCTTTGATATGAAAAGTTAAATCATCGATAAATGCCATAAGTAAGTGCGACCGCAGGCGAGAGAAGTCTCGCGACTTGCCACGCAACGAAGCGAGATATTCTGTCGCCGAGAGGTCGCGTACTAACTCTACCTGGTAGTCTTATAAATTTCAAGTAAGGCAAAAAGAAGAGCAAGAATAAGTGGTCCGGCGATAAAGCCAATAGGTCCAAACAATGACAATCCCCCTATAACCGCAAGCAGTATGAGAAAAGGATGAATATGGACTCCTCTGTTTATCATGAGAGGACCAAGATAATTATCTATGAGTCCCACCGCCACTATTCCCCAGATGAGAAGTCCTAGAGCGTGAAGATGAGTGCTCATGAAAAATAGATACAGTATTCCGGGAATAAGGACTAGAGATGTGCCGATGCCCGGGATAAGAGCGGCCACTACCGCAAGAGAGCCCCATAGAGCCGGGTTCGGCACGCCAAAAATATAAAACCCAAGTCCCGTAAGAATACCCTGTATAAATCCTATAACCAGAGATCCCACCACTACAGACCTTATGGCCTGCTTGAGCTTTGCAAAGATTTTATCATCGTATTTGTCGGCCAGAGGACTGATAGCTATGATATCCTGCTTGAGCTTCCCGCCATCCCGCAAGAGATAAAACAAGGCAAAAAGCATAATAAATATCTGTATGGCAAAGCGAGTCACGCTAGAAAATATTGTATCCAGGTTGGCAAATGACCATTCTAGGAAATTCTGAACATATTTTGTAATATTGAAGGAATCAAAGTTGTAAGCCGGAAATACTCCATAAAGCCTATTGGAAAGAGATGCTGAAAAGTCATTGAGAGTCTGGATAATGGTGGACCTTTCTCCCTCGTCAGTTAGACTATAATATAGATTCTCGCTTTCCACATATATCTGCTTTGCCAAGAAAATCATAGGCGTTATCACAAGCACGGCCACTATGAGTAAAGTAATAAATGTGGAAATAGAGCTGGATTGATGCCCTTTAGAAAAGACCTTAGAAATCCCTCTGTGCAAAGGTCTAAAGACAACAGAAAAAACCACAGCTATAAGAAGAGAAGTGAGATATGGGAGAAATATAAAAGCGGTAAGAACAGCAACACCCAGAAGCAGAGCGAGGAAGAAATAGTGTTGTGATTTATTTTCCATATTTTTATTATTGAGCGTATTATATCATATATAGGTCCTGATTCATCTCCCCAACACCTACATACTCTGCTTCACCTTGCAATATCTTTTCAAGAGGCTTGCAATAGAAACATCCTCCTTCCCCTCTCGAACATACAAACTCTCCTTTCTCTCTTGCCACTTTTACTTCTTTTGCAATCTTCATCACTCTCTCTAAAGATTCATCCAAACTAGGCAAAGTTACCTCCCTAGGCCCTTCATCTTTCTCCAAATACCAGTAGCTAGCTCCGCTTATCTTGCGCTTTTGCAAATTATGCAATAACAAATTATAAATCGGCAATTGCAGAGAATTTTCACTCTCTTCATTTTTACCTGTCTTAAAGTCTAGAATATGCACGCTATCATCCTCCGGTTTCCAGATAAGCCAATCTATTTTCCCGCAGAGAATAATATTGTCTTCTTCTGAAAGAAAAAAGTTAGGAGGCATGTCGTTACTGCCAGCCTTGAGCTTTACGGTTTTTTGTAAAAGTGGTCCAGGATTTTTCTCCACTTTTTCTATCATTTCGATTGCCCTTCCTTTTACTTCATTTTCCTCATCCAGAGACTTGAATCCTCCCCATTTGCCACTTACCTTTTTCCAAGCTTTTTCAAAATTTTCTAAAAGAGGCTTGGCAAATCTATCCTCTGATTTGTGTGACGCTAGACCTTCTAGAACTTCATGAACAGCTACTCCCAGAGCGAGGGGGGGATTGACAATATTTATTTTTCTTTTTGTTTTGGGATCTTTATAGACATTATGCAGGTAGTAAGCACGGGGACATTTCAGAAAATCCCCCATTGATGAATGGGAAACCCATACCGCGCTATATTTATCTTTTTTCAACAATGATTTTATTTATAATTATATTTTCTAATGGCTTATTATTTCCATCCACAGGCACATTTGCAATAGTATCTACAACATCCATTCCTGATATAACTTTTCCGAAAATAGTATAAGAATGCGGCAAGGGAGTGTCTTTGTGCATTATGAAGAATTGACTGCCGTTTGTATTCGGACCGGCATTGGCCATGGCCACTACACCTCTTTTGTACCCGTCTTTATATGATTCTGTATTTGGATTTAGCTCATCTGCAAACGCATACCCCGGTCCGCCTCTGCCTGTTCCAGTCGGATCCCCACCTTGTATCATAAAGTCCTTTATTACCCTATGGAAAATCACTCCATTATAAAATCCCTTATTTGCCAAAGTGACGAAGTTCTCAACTGTTTTTGGTGCATCATCAGGATAAGTCTCAAAAAATATATTTCCTTTATTTGTTTCTATTGTGATTGTGTTCATAAGTGTGGGGGTTCCTGGTTTTGGTTCTGGTTTAAAATAATAAAAAGCCACTAAAACTATAATAATTATTCCTATGATATAAAATATATATTTCATATTAGAGATTATATATTTCTTTTGCAGTTTTTACCACTTTGTCTATAGCCTCCTGCATAGGCATAGAGAGTCGAGCTCCGGCGGCGCCTTTATGTCCACCTCCGCCTAGAGCTACCGCGATTTTTGAAACATCGTATTTATCCTCATCTCTGGTTCTGAAGCTTGTTTTGATAAGATTTGGCTCAAGTCCTATCATAGTCACCGTGAGATCATACCCTATAACTGAAGCTAGTTTATTGGAAATATAGCCAGTATATATGTCTTCTGCAGAAAAATTATGCTTGCGAAATTCATCATAACTTACATGAGCTATAATCAGCCTGTCATTGAAAAAATTTTTAATAGAAGAGAGAGCAAGAGCTTCAAAAATAAGTGATTCCTTTCTATTGCTATTCTCCATGATGTCTATAGTTTTTTGAAAATCGGGGGCTAGATTGGCAAGTTCAGAGACGATTTTTAGCGTCTTTGCGCTATTTCCACCGTATCGGAAACCCCCAGTATCGCAATATATACCCATAAAAAGGTTGAGGGCAATATCATGGTTTAACTTGATTCTTATTTGTTCGAATAGGTCAAAGAGTATTTCTGATGTAGAGGAATATGACGCGTCAACACAATTTATATTTCCATACATTTTATTGCTTATATGATGATCTATCACTATGGTCACCATCGAATCTGGAAAAACTACTCCCTCTCTAGAAATCATTTCTACTGATCCACTATCCAAAATAATAAAAAGATCATACTCTCCCGCATTTATTTCCCCATACGACTTCTGCTCTATGGTCTCTACTCCCGGAAAAGCGAAGGCTTTTGGGATTTCACTATCTCCGCGTATAGCTGTGACTTTTTTACCCATCTGCTCCAGAGCCAGCTTCATAGCCAGAGCAGAGCCTACAGAATCAGGATCTGGAGACGGGTGACAGTGCAGGAGAATATGCTTGGCCTGATTTATTTCTCTCTTTATTTCCTTTGCTTTTTCTATCATTTAAATGTGACAAGTATCTCTATAGAATCATCATGTTCCGGGAGTCCAGATGGGTTGTCTTTCTTTAATATAAGCTTGCCCGTACTGCCTTTTATATAATTGTTAAACTGCAAAGTCCCCAAAAATGGCACAAATTCCTCTGTCGTCCATTCACCCTGGGCTGTGACATGGCCTTCGGCTATGGTATTGCCATAAGCGTCCACAAGCTCCACCGGGAAACTGCCTTCAAAATACCAAACTCCCCTAGCGCGACCAGAAATAGAAAGCGGCGAAGAAATCTGTGAATCTTTTATAGGTGAAGAAACAACTATGAGATCACTTTTATCTATAGGCTTTATCTTTATTTCTGGCTTATAATTCAAAAAGAAATACACCCCCCCAGCAACAACGATGAGTACAATCACAATTAATGTTTTCATATGTATGCATTATACAATTGTTTTTAGCAAATTAGCAAATTGCTTCTGAACTTTCTCCAGTTTTGGATTAATAATTATTTGGCAATATGGCGCGTTTTTATTCCTAGCATAATAATCCTCATGTTCCGTGCACCAGAAGCATCCTTCGCCAAAAACTGCTATTTCACCTATATTGTCTTTTTTCATTTATTCATTATACCTCACAAACTAATCCACAAAGGTTAGCGCCTTCCCTTTCTTATTTGCCCTGCCTGTTCTGCCTATGCGATGCACATAGTCGTCATATGTAGCGGGAATATCATAGTTTATAACATGACTGACATCAGGAATATCCAGTCCTCTGGCCGCAACATCTGTAGCTACCAATATTTTTACGGCATTTTCCTTGAATCCTTTGAGCGCCCTTTGCCTTTGACTATGATTTTTATCACCATGTATAGACTCTGCTTTAAAACCTTTTTCTATGAGGGCTCTGGAAAGCTTCTCCACGCCATGCTTGGTACGGCCAAATATTAAAACTTTATTAAAATCTTCTTTTGCTAAAAGTTCATGCAAAACCTCTATTTTATTTAACCCTCTAGCAACCCTCACTATATCCTGCTCAACATTTTTTGAAGTATCTCTCGTTTTTACTGAAATTCTGACTGGTTCTCTCAAAAATTCCCCTATGAGCTTTTCTATATCGGGAGAAATAGTTGCAGAAAAGAAAAGCGTGTGGCGAACCTTGGGCATTCCAGCCATCAGATATCTCATATCATTTACAAACCCCATATCCAACATTCTATCCGCTTCATCCAGAACTATAGTTTGAAATTGGTTTAGCATAATAGCCTTTCTTTCTATGAGATCCTTGAGCCTGCCGGGGGTGCCTATGATAAACTCATTTGTATAACGAAGTTCAGAAAGCTGTTTGCCTATGTATGCCCCGCCTACGCAACAAACAGAAAATACTTTCATATTTCTAGTAAAACCCTTTAGCTCCTCCTGTATCTGTATAGCCAGCTCTCGAGTAGGCACGACTATGAGAACTTTATTTTTCCTATTTTTAAGCACTTTATCTATAAGCGGTATGAGAAAAGCGGCGGTTTTGCCAGTGCCTGTATTGGCTACACCTACTATATCCTGGCCTTTCAGAATATGAGGGATAGCCCTGTCCTGTATAGGAGTTGGACTTTTATAACCCTTGGAAATAATATTGCTTTTCAAGATATCCTCCACAGCAAAATCCACAAAAGAGTGTTCCGGAACAAAATGCTCCACTTCTTCTGTTATAACGGCTTTATTTATGAAACGGGCATGAGAGATATGTTGGCTTTGAAGGGCGCGCCTTGCTGGACTACGACGAAAGCTATGAGGTCTTTTACTATACATGTAATTTTAACCTCATAGTATCATCGTATTGATAGATTTGTCAATGCCAAACACCTTATTGTAATGGATTCCTGCCTTGTATGACCCGTATAAGAAACATAATAATAGCAACCACCAAAAGAACATGGATAAAGGAACCCAATACATGAAACCCTATGAATCCTATAGCCCATAAAACAAGCAGAATCACTGCAATGGTTATAAGCATGGTATTTTAATGATTAACTCTAATAATGCCTTTATTATAGCACTAAGATAGATGCTTGGACACAAGCTTGGTCATCTCGAACATGTTGACAACTGCTTTGCCTCCGAAAACCTTCTTTAGAGCGGCATCGGCGTTTATATTTCTCTTATTTGCCGGATCTTGAAGATTATTATTCTTTATATAAACCCAGAGCTTCTTTACCACCTCTGATCTTAGTAAAGGTCCTTTCCCTACCACAGCGACAAGGTCTTCACTTACATTGAGGGGCTTCATAAACGCGGAATTTTGTTTTGTCATGTTTTTTATTATTTAATAATGCCTTTTAATAATACGAGGGTATTATAGCACTATAGGGGGAAATGGGAAGGAAGCTGTACACAGGGGGAAAATTGGGCTTATCTCGCCATAACGAACTTATCCAGATCCAAACCCTTATTTACTGCTTCAAATGTTTCATTACCAATCATATTTGCCATACTTTTTAACAAAGGTTCAACGCTTTTTACCTCTTTTTTTTGGTAAAACATATACACCGTCTTTTGGAATCATTTTATCTATGAGTGTCTTATACTCTTTATTATGTGATATAAAATTCCCTCTCGCGTATTCTATAAACAATCCTTCAATTAATCCTTTTTCTGTAACATGTATAGAAAAATCTTCAAGAAATTTTTTTAACTGGGCCGTTCTAGAAATCTTTGGCTTTGACCAATACAAATAATCCAACTCTGGGTCATATTCCATTACCCACTTATTCTTTTTTGCTGCCGGACTTGGAATTGAACCAAAATTTTCGCTTTCAGAGAGCGACGTCCTACCTTTAGACGATCCGGCAATGTTAACAAATGCTCACACTTATCACTATAAAATACCTTAAAAATAGGGAATATTCAAGGTTAAATTATAGAAAAATAAAAAAAGAATATGCGCATCCAGCCGAAGTTGGATGCGCATATGTCTTTGCCCCTGTTCGGGTCAAAGACGGACAAGGTTTCATGAACACAAGATTCAAGATTCCATATTGGGAACCAATCTGCGGGAGAAACGCACCCCTAGAAAGGAGCCGGAGTCCCTCGGGCCGCCGCTGCCGACGCGAACCCCGCCTGGATCACAGAGGCCGACACCGACGAAATCGCCACCTGAAGAGAGACTTCTCAGCCATGCCAACTTGTTAGGAAAAAGGTGTTTGCCATTGACCACAAGGTACGCGGTATTGTCATAGATGAACTCCACTCCAGACTGCCTGCAAAACTGATTGAGTTTAAGTTCCGATAACTTCACTGCTCCTCTCTTCCAGTCATCCATAACTAGCTTCCTCAGAATATCTTCCTGATCGTCGAGTTCTCGGATTGCTTCAGTATAGATCTTTGGTATCCTCTGATCTTGATAGATCACCTTCGCAAGGTAATCAGCGATTACCCGAGTCTGACTCAAGTAATCCATACCGGTGGAACCAGGAATCTCTTCCCGTCCCACCAAATACCAACCTGGAGTGATCTTCTCTTTCTCAAAGAATATTTCTTTCCCTCCGTTACACCAACCGATATTTCTCAAAAGATTACCTTCGCCAACAATGTTGTTGCAACCGTCGTGAACTGTCCTTATTGTGAGATGGCCAGTTTTCATCTTGTCATGACGATAGATGAGAAACTGACCGAGTTCAAGAGCTCGCTCGAGTTCAGCCCTCTGGATCTTAGGAATCTCTGGAATCCAGTCTGGGTCAAGATCCAGATTGAGAGCCTTGCACTCCGCAAGCTGACGAGGACCGATACAGTCTGTTCCCTTTGGAGCAAAGAGTTTGGCGACGAACTCGTAGTCAGCCACTTTTGTGTTTGTTTTCATGGTTTCTTATATAATGTAGTGTTTGTTGTGGTGTACTAGTCGATCTAACCATAAGATGGCATATCTACTAACAAAAGTCAATACTTGCATCTTCAAGCAGGTTATGCTATACTTCCCCCATGTGAGTACGAAAAGGCTTTGGCCTAGATGAGAGTACTTCAATATAAAATGTCTACATAAGGTCCTGCCTCGGCAGGATTTTGTGTTTATTTAGTTAAAGGTAAAACAACACTGAAAGTTGTGCCCTTTTCAAGTCCCTCCGAAAAAACTTCTATCTTGCCATTATGCCTCCTCGCAATACTCTGCGCCAGATACAGACCAACACCGAACCCCTCCGTATCCATATTCTGGGCATTGGGAGCGCGGAAAAACTTTGAGAAAACATTGCCCATATCGGCAGGATCAATACCGATGCCATAATCCTTTACACTTATAATCGCCTTATTTTTTACTCTTCCCACCTCTATATCCACACTTCTGCCCGGAGGACTATACCTGATCGCATTTTCCATAATAGTCTGTAGCACAAAGTCCATTCTGGGCTTGTCAACCATAACAAATATTTCCTCGCTAGCGCATTTTACGCCTAGAAAAAGATTTTTTTCATGAAAACTGTCTTTGAGACTGCTCACCATTCCGTTTACCATTTCGCAAGCATTTATTTTTTCAAAAGTGTACGAAGCCAGAGAAGTGTCGGCCGAGTCGGTAAGTTCTATGAGAGTACCGGTAAGACTTATGAGATTCCGATTTGACTGTTCAAGAGTTTTTATGCTTTCCAGCTTGTATGAATCCTGCTCTTTTTCCTTGAGCGTTTCCAATATCCATTTCATCTGCGTAAGAGGTGTGCGAAATTTGTGGGCGATGATGGTAACGAATTCATATTTCAGAGTTTCGTAAGATTTAAATTTATTCCAGATAATTTTCCCGATTACAATAACGGCCAAAACTAATAGCAGTATTTCATAATTCATGTGGATAATTGTACTATATTTAGCAATATTTGCTATAATTGTGTAAGATTGTTCCAAGTGCTGGCGGACGGCTGTACTCACATTTTAATTTAGACATTATATTTGGAGCTCACACCCGTTCGCCAACATTGGGCGCAATCAGTAAAATCAAGAAAAAATCACTTGCTGTCGTAGTAACTTTTTCCATACCTTTGGTCTGGAAAAAGTTCTCCGACACGGATTTTTTCAGATTTTACATTCACAAATATGATAATAGAAAACAACATACAGCTTGCACAATATACAACATTTAGAATAGGCGGACGGGCGCTCTATTTTTGTGTCGTTAAAAATGAGGATGAGCTCGTAGAGGCAGTAGGCTTTTCAAAGAAAAATAAAATACCTATTTTCATATTGGGTGGCGGATCAAATATTTTAGTTTCTGACAACGGCTTTACTGGAATAGTTATAAAGATGGAAATAATGGGTAAAGAATATATAGAGAAGGCAAAAGAAAATGCAGACGAGGTAAAAGTAATAGTAGGAGCCGGAGAAAATTGGGATTCTCTAGTTGAGGAAACTGTGGAGAAGAAGCTTTACGGACTAGAAAATCTCTCATACATTCCCGGAACAGTCGGAGCCACGCCAATACAAAATATCGGAGCCTATGGGTCTGAAGCCAAAGATACGATAGAGTCGGTTTATGTTCTGGATATAAAAAAAGATGAATATAAAACATTTAAAAAAAGTGAATGCGATTTTTCATACAGAGATAGCATGTTTAAAAAAGAAAAAAATAGGTATGTCATAATCTCTGTAACTTTTATATTAAATAAAAATGGCAAGCTAAATCTAGAATATGAAGGTCTTAAAAATATAAAAAATCCGAGTTTAAAAAAAGTAAGGGAAACGGTGATAGATATAAGAAAAAGAAAATTGCCGGATATAAAAGAGTATGGCACAGCTGGATCATTTTTCAAAAATCTCATAGTCTCGCGCCCAAAGGCAAAAGAACTGCTAGCAAAATATCCAGATATGATATTGCATGAAGTAAATGATAAAAAGGTAAAGATTCCCTTGGCCTGGATATTGGATCATGTTTGCGGATTCCGCGGGGTAAGAATAGGCGATGTCGGGATATATAAAAATCAAGCTTTGGTCATAGTAAATTATGGAAATGCCAAAGCAGAGGATATAAAT
>Ga0209542_10008642_pt1 | contig 18948 bp, 40 predicted proteins | sample RifCSPhighO2_01_FD_184028 | JGI IMG/M metagenome (GOLD analysis project Ga0209542, IMG submission 184028) | Soil microbial communities from Rifle, Colorado - Rifle CSP2_plank highO2_0.1 (SPAdes) (version 2) | ecosystem: Environmental > Terrestrial > Deep subsurface > Rock core/Sediment ...
AGAGAAAGATTGGGAAGAACCAATAAGAGCAAGAATAACAAAAGAAGAATGGGAGAAGGATTATAAAGAAAATGAATAATAATCATAATCATCATAAGACAGTAGAGCTTGGAGGAATTCACTTTTTTTGCAATAGAAATGCCTCTCCTCACTTGACGATGACGCTGGGTTGGGCTGATGATGGGAGTTTACGAGTGCCAAACACTTTCTCCTCCAAATCCCAACCACTTTCAAATAATTACAAAGATTTAAATACTTCATATTATTATTAAAACAATGATAAAGAACAGACAAAAATGGATGAATAGATTATTTATTAAAAAAATTGACAAAACTAGAAAAATCACATTTGATGATTATGGAAGAGAATTAGTGCCTGTTGAATGGGTCGAGGTATCTGAAATTAATTTTGGTAGTATTAGAAAACCAAATAAAGAAGTTTTAGAATTTAAAATTGTTCCTGAATTAATAGAAGAGGATAAAAAATGAATAGATGTATCCACTGCAATTATGAATGGAAAGGTAATAAAGAAAATCCCAAAGCCTGTCCTAGATGTAAAACTTACCAATGGAAATCATCTAGCCTTAAATTTAGCGATTCTAAGCCTCTAGGAGGCTCTACTATCGCAAATAAAGGAGAAACCGATGATTAGCTTAAGAATTTGGAAAGGGTGGGTATTCTGGCGTTTTGACGATACTTATTTGATTAAGAGGTGCAAGAGATGAAAAAGAAAATGCCAATCTGCAAAACTCATGAAAGAGAGATGTATATCTCTCAATATTCTTGCGATTTCTATTGTCCACTTTGTGCAGAAGAGGTTTGGAAGAAAATTGAGAAGGAGATTGAAAAATGATTAAATTCAACGATCTATCTTTTTGGCTCAAAATCTCAATCGTAATGGGATGGATAACTCTTGTAATATATGGCTTTAGTTTTCTGATAGGATTTATACAAGGATTAATGGGGATATAAACAAATGAAAAGACAAAAAAGAAAATTCAATTATTATATCTTATTTACTATTTGGTTGTTTCTTATAATATTATTTTATGTTCTTGCAACGAATAATAAATATATTGAATTGATATTAATTCTAATTTTAATGTCTGTATTTGATCTTAGATCTCTTCATAATAATAAAACTAAGAGGAGGTAAAATAATGGAAAAAGGAACAACCACACAACCAACCATTGGGACTTGGGCTAAGCTACCAACAGAAGAAATCGATAGAAAACCAAAAGTATCATTTGATGTAAATATTCCAGTTATCTGCGAATTTATGCAGGATGAACCTACTGAATTGCAGGGAGAGACTGGAGCCTATTACATCTTCGCTGTAAAAGTTGGAAATGAAGAAAAAGTTGTTATGACAAGTGCTTGGACATTGCTTCGTGGATTAAAGTCACATACTCCTCTTAAAGGAAAGAAGATAAGTATTGTGAAGAAATTAACTAAAGGCAAACAAGGATTTGAATTAACAAAATTATAGTCAGCCAACTCATAGGATCTGCTGTAATCCGTGTCCTCTACCATGCAGCTGAGGACTAAAGGAGGGAAAGGAGGTTGACATTTCACTTTTTAACATTGTGACTCTTTTTCAACCTTTCCTTCCAGACAGCAATCATACTCACCATGAAAAACCAAGACCAAATAATTAGAGAAACCCTTGAGGGTTTAGCAAAGAATTATCAGTTTGCTAACACAGACGAAGAGAGAGCCAAAGACAACGATATTGCAAAAAACTTTCTTGACTTTTTTATTGCCAACAAAGAAGAATATAAAAAGTATTGGGATTTTTACGAGGAGAAGAAGAAATGAAAAACATAAATGAAGAAATAAAAAAGGTTGAAAAAGAATTTGAAGATGCGGATGCTCATGCTAATCTTTGTGAGTTTGAAAGCTGTCCAATGTGTGTTAGATTTTTTGAGAAAAGACGTCAAATGAAAACCCTCAAAGAAGTAAAAAAGCTAATTGAAATAACAATAAACAAAAGAGTTGATATTTTCCTTGCAGATAATAATATTCTTCTTTCCACAAAAGAAAAAGAATATTTGAAAAACAATTCAACTTCTCTCAAGAAAGAAATTCTGGGAGATGAAAAACAATGACAGAATATAACGCAGAAGAATATCTTGATGAAAAGTTTCCAAAAGGAAAGAATAAATTAAGAGGTGAAGCTATGGTTTTATTAGCATTGGCAAAACGGAATGAGCAAAAAAGGATTTTACAAATAATTAATAGATGGCTAATAGAAAGAACATATCAGACTAAAAAAGAACTTCCAGCATTAATTAAATTTATGCCATTTGAATGGGATGAATTAAAGGCAGAAATCAGAGAAGAGAAATGATGACAAAAATGAAAACAAAAAATATATATGGAAGAAGCATCTGCCAACATTGTGTAGAACTTGGAGTGAAAGAAGAAAGGAGAAGGATTTTAGAGATAATTGACATAATGAGAAAAGATTTGAATAATCTAGATTATTCTTACTCAAATGAATGGATAGAAAACTTTTTAGAGGGATTAAAAGCTAAACTGAAAGGAGAAAAATGAAAACCTTTATAAAAGATAATTGGCTTCAGTCTCAAATTAATATTTGTGAAGAAACTTGTAATACTTGTGGGAGTGAGGAATCAATTACAATATCAAAAAAGGATATTCTAAAATTAATAAAAATTTTGAAGAAATTAGATTATAAAGGGATACCAAAAAGACATTATTATAATAAAGAATATATTATAAGAGAGGATGAAAAATGAAAATTAAAATACTTAATCTCTATGCTGGAATAGGTGGAAATAGAAAGTTATGGAATGAATTGAAAGAGAAAATCAAAGGAGAAAAACAATGACAAAAGAACAAGAAGATAAAATTATAAGAGATGGAGAACCAAAGGTTTATAGAATCTGCAAACCTTGCGAATATTTTGATAGATGTGGAATGAAACCATCTAAATTTGCAATCAGCAAAGAGTTTTGCAATTATTACAAAGCATTTACTTATAGCACACAAATTGACAAAGAAGAAGAAGCAGAAATAAGATTCAGGAAGATGGGAGAGAAGGAGAGGTGAAATGAATATTCGTAAAAAAGGAAAGTGGAAGAATGGAGAAACGAAGTGGGTCATTGAAGATAAAGGAAAGTATATTGAGACGCTTCCACCAATAAATGGGCTTTTAGAACTGCTCCGTCCTGAAATCATGTCTTGTGAGATAGAAGAGAAAAAAAATAAGAAACCATCAGAAGAGGCTCAAAAGTTCGCACAATCTTTATTAAACGAATCACAGAAACAAGACATAATTGTTCCTTTAGCTCCTTCTAAAGAAGAATTTGAAATGATGGCTAAAAGATTATTGGTGCAACGAAAATGATAGATGAAAAAAAATTAATCAATGCCTTTAAGAAAGTTGGCAAGGAAATTGAAGAATTGAAGAATCAAATAACTGGAATTAATATTTATGCTCGCAATCCTCCTAAAGAGTTGATAGAAGGTTTAGAGAAGATTAATGAGAAGCTTGGAGAGCTTGTGAAGAAGAAATGAATCTTAAAGAATTTTTTTATAAGTGGAGTGAAGGAATTCAAAAAATCACACCATTACAATTAACATTCCAGCAAATAATTGGTCAAATAATTATTCTATGTGGGATTGTCGTCGGATTAATTACTTCCTTTATATATAAGCAATGGTGGATATTTACAATATTAATTGGATCAATCATAGTGACAGGAACTTCATTCATCGGGGTTTTGCAGAAATATAGTATTCTAAAGAAGTTCCTATTGCCTATTCAAGATACAAAGGAGGTGGAAAATGTTTGACGATGGACCTCATCCTTTAGCAGTGCTTCTCGGAATTGCAGCAGGAATATGGACATTCTATGTTTCAGGCACGATGGGAGCAGGATTTATAATGAAGACAATAACATTTGTAGTTGTTACTATAATAGGAACGATTATGGCAAATGCTATATTCAATAAAGGATAATGGGAGATATACAACAGATTATAGTTGATGGAGAAACTATATATTTAAAAAAGGGTTTCTTCGGATGGAATGTTGTTGCTCCTTATAAAGATGAAACTGGAAAGATAAACTGGTTTAATTTTATCGTCGGTGGTTGGGGAAGTTTGATATGGATGTTATTTATATTATTGCTGCTGGGAACATTTTATTTGGCTTGGAGAGAGATGGCTAATCAAGCAGTCGCTTGTTTTTCTCGCAATCAAACTATAATAAAGAACGTTGTTGATTATAGTTCCAATATTAATTGGAATGGGATTGATTTGAGTTCTTTTAATTGATTAAATTTCTCTTATAATGTTCCATATAACTAAATAACTATTTGGGTATAATTTGGTATACTTTCCATTGATCTCTATACTTTTCCGTTATCAATCTCACAGACTCATCAGTGAGAGGAGCTCCCATTTCGACACATTCATCAGCTATTGATTGACAAGATCTTCCTCTTTCAAATCTTTCTTTACAAAGCATCTGTTCAAAGATAATATCGTTTCTTTCTGTTCTTCTCAATACCTTTTTCTGTTCAGAATTGGTTAAAGCAATAGCTTTTTTCTTTTTATAATCTTTTTCATCTACAACATAAGTTCCATTGAAGTTTCCTCTGAATTTTATCCTAGGTTTGCCATAGGACATAAGCTTATGACCAAGAATATAAAGCAATTTCTTTTCGTTCTCATTATAAAATAACCAATATCCTCTTTTACCTTTATTTTGATAGACATGAAATAAACCTTTGCTTCTAAATATTGCAACATATCTATCCAACATAAAAAAAGTTGGAAGAACGATAATAGCAACAAGATTTTTTTGCCTCATCTCCATCATTACCGAAACGATTAGCTTATTTATCTGGGACATTGCTGCTCTCGACGATAAACCTCGATAAGCTTCGTCGTAAACTATCGCTTGACATTTGCTTGCAGTTTTTATTGCTTGTAGAAACTCTTCAGGAGAAAAACAAACTCTGTCCAAACAGAAATCAGCATCGAATGCTCGAGCAAGCTGCATTGCAAAGACAGATTTTCCAGATCCTTCAGATCCATCGACAAGAAAACATAAATCGTAATCTTTCTTTGAAATATGCTCCTTAGCAACTTGAATTTTATTATAAAGCATTGTGTTCATCGTCAAGACTTTATCGCCAAGAGGAATTTCACTTACCATTAGAAGAATCCTGATTCGCTTTCATCAGTCCAAGCAGTTCCTTTTCCTGAAGCATCTTGAATTAATCTAAGCATCTCTTCTTTTTCTCCAAGAGCTTTATAAATTTGTTCTCTGTTCTTTGCAGAATTAACCTTCTCATCTATAGATTCAATTTTTGATTTCCAAGTTATTTTATCTTTACCAATATTCTCGTCGAGGCGGAAAGCAGAAGAAGATAGTTCTCTCCATATTGTATCAAGTTTCCAACGCCATCTTACTAATCTGCCTGTTGAAGATAATGTATTGCATTCTTGCCATAAGAAGTTTAATCTTGCAATTTCATTGAATGCTCCATGAAATCTAGATTGTATTGTTGAATTAATTTCTGGTTCGTCTGCCATTAAAACTAGCTTTTCAAATCATCTCCGTGTTAGTAGTGAATATAGCAAAATATATAAAGGTTACCATCTTGTGGGAATCGTGGAGGGTAGATATAAAAAGAAATGCTCGGAAATTTAATTGGCGGATTTGTTGTAATCCTTGTAGGAACATCTTTGGCTCCAACAGTAGCACAGCAAGTTGGAACAGCACAAGCTGATGGTAACGTCACTGGTGCAGCAGATACCCTTCTTGGACTTACAACTCTATTCTATTCCTTAGCAATTGCGACAGCAGCGATAGGTATTGCAGCAGTCGGATTGAGAAACTCTGGAATGATTTAAGGAGAAATAAAGAATGAATTTTAATTTATTTTATTTAGATTTGAGAGGGTTTTCCCTCTCTTCTCATTCTTTTAACGAGGTGATTAGATAATGGTTTACATTGCAGCAGTTTACGTTCTTACAGCAATTGCGTTTGCATTATTATATACGGGACATTCCAAAGAAGATTTTACAACTTTGTTCTTTGCAGGAACAGTTTTTATTTTTCTTGGCTTGACGACATTTAATAATGGCTTCGAAGATTTGACTGTAACATTTACAAAATGGTTAGGAATAATTTTTATGATGTTTGGAGCTTATGTATTAATGAGAACTTCTATTGATTTTATGCAAGGCAATTATGATCAATTAGGATAAGGAGGTGTTAATGGCAAAAGAAACAAAACCAATTGAAATCAAAGAAGAAGTAAAGCAAGATGATTCTATTTGGGAAATAGTTTCAGTTCCAGTGCAGACAGCTCCTGCGATTCATAATAAAAATACAGATGAAATTCTTAATGAACATCAAGCGATGGCAAAGATTCTCGAAGGAATTGAATTTATAAAGAGGAGAGTTGGATGATCGGAATCATATTTACTCGAGGAGGAACTGAGTTTGTTGATATTAGAATAGAAGGAAATAATATTAATTGGCGTTCAACAGATTACGGATCTCAATTCTTTCCACTTGAGACATTATCATTCGATAAAACAAAAGTCTTAAATGAATTTCCTGACTTAAAAGATAATCCTTTATGGAGGGATGAAGCATTAAAACGATTGAAAGACAAGATTCATTCTTTCTCGACTGAAAAAGAAAAAGCAAGCTATATCGTTAAAGAATTAGAAATAATTGGATTTCAACCTCATTCTTATCAAATACAAGGGAGCAGGACTAAGAAATGGCTTGGAAGTATTATCTAATGGATAAACGAAAAACACCTTGGCGGATAAAAAAATGGGTTTAAGAAAACATAGGAGTGGCAAAAATTGCTTGGACAGATAGTTTAATAGTTATTTTCATTATTCTCTTCGGCATTCTTCTCGCTTGGAGTGCATTTGAAAAGCAGAAAATGATTGATACGCTTAATGAGATTAAAGAATTTATACAAAGTCTGAAGGAGTCTAAATAATGGAAAGGAAAAAAAGAAGAGAAGGCGATTTTTATATTAATGATATTTCTGGATTAGAATTAGCAGAAGAAATAGAAAAGATTGTTCAAACTATAAAGGAGAAACATGCCAGAAGAAGATAATCTAACACCAGAAGAACAAGAAGAATTAAAACAATTACTTGGAGGAACAGCACCAGTTGCCGACGAGAAGCATAACGTTCATACATTTATCTCTAAAGTTTTAGTTGCTAAAGATACTACAAAGGTTGGAAACTTAAAAGAAGAAGAAATTGGAATGATGCGAAATCCCGTTCGTTCATACAAAGAAATGGAGCTCTTTGCAAATTCTGTTATGCACTCTCCTCAATTGGCAGATTACTTTGGCAACGAATCAGAAATAACAACCTCAACTTCCTTATCGAGGCAAGCTGCATTGCTTAAATTTGCAACAACAAGCACGAGACAAATTGGAGACATAACTAAAGCAAGAAAAGAAAGTTCAAGTTGGTTTAAAAAGAAAGATAAGCCAGAAGGAGGTGTCGTATCATGAGTGAAGAAACAAGTCTTAAGGATACATTAAAAGAAATACATTCAAAGCTAGACGAGTTATCTGAAAAGAAAGAAGTTAAGAAATGGGATGTATCTTGGTGGAATAGATTAACATCTGGCAGAGCAAATAAGAACTGGGTTCTTATTTGTTATATTCAAGAGAATAAAGGTGTAAGTTTTGTGAAAGCTCGAATAGATGAAGGTGTTATTCTTATTAATGGAATTCCTCATACAGTAAGCAGTGACGAGATTTTATTCTACAAGAAGCTTCCATTTATTATTGTTCCATCGTGGAGCATCAAACCTTTCTCTGCACATCAGAACTTGCAGGAGACTAAAGAATCAGGCAACTCAAGTCTCGGATGGGAATATATCATGAACTATGCCAAGAAGACTGAAATTAAATCAGTTAAGAATGCAGGAATGATAATGTGGATTATCATTGGATTGGTTGTGCTTGGCGGAGGATATTATTTTATTAAGAATGGAGGATTCTAATGAGCATCTTCTATAATAGAAGTGCAGACTTCGTAGAGATAATCATAAGAGATTATACTGGTAGAATTATTGAGAAACATAAATGCAAAATATCTGACAAGAAAGCCTGCACTGAAATTTTAAGAAAGCTCAAGGAGAAATGGGATTTTGAACCAATGATTAATAATTCTTGGGTTAAGTAAAATATAAATACTTAAGATTACGTGTAATCTGAATGGACAGCGAAAAGATTAGATTATTATTAAGAAAGAATAAAGCTAACGGGCAAACTAATGTGAACATTCCAATAAAAAAAATACCTATTCCTCTTCGAAAAAAGATTAAATATCTTGATATTGATTTGGGAGATTTTAAATGGTAAATCAACCAACAACAGCTCAATTGCTTATGGCTCAGCAAGGAGGGCAAGATATTAATGTTCTTCTTCAACGACAAAGAGTTGAACAGCAACAAGCACAAATAGAAAAGCAACAGGAACAATTTAGAATTCAGCAAGAAGAACAATTGGCAGAACAACAATCTCAACAAGCAGAAATTAATAAATGGAAAGAGATTGTTCAAGTTGCTCATAAAATAGCAAGTGAATCTCCACTTGCAACTTATGGGGCGACAAGTGAAGAGAAGAGATTAGCAAGAGAACTTCTTAAAGGAAAATATGAGTTAGCTCCTGTTGAAATTAGAGAATATGCAAAAGCAAGAATAGAAAGAGGAAAAGCTTCTCCTACTCCATCATTACATCTTGAAAAAGGAGTAAGAGTAGAAACTCCAATGTATGAATATGAATCAGATACTGGACAAACAATAATTGGGACTAAAGAGTTTGTCGAGAGTAAAATAGCTGCAGAACAAACTGCACATCCTTTTTCTGGAACTATTACAGAAGTTCCTGCACAGAAATTGGTTGGAGTGAATGTGCAAGATGTAGCTACAGATAAACAATTGACTTGGCAAACTGCAAAAGGTTTTAAAGAAAAGACATCACAATTTTTATTTGGAAATCTGCCAGGATTAGAGCAACAAGAAAGTTATATCCAAATTGGAGCAAAAAGAGGATTCATTGAACATCCAATTAAAACAGCAGTCATATTTGGTTCTTCGTTAGCATTGCCACAATTAGTTGCTGCAGGAGGGGCAGTTGCTGGAGCAATAGGATTAGGCAAAGTTGCAACCATTGCAGCAGAAGGATTATTTTATACTGCTCCAGTTGTTTATGGAGGAATAACTATAAAAAGAGTTTCAGAAGAAAGAGGGGCAGTTGCAAAATTAGAGAAGGTTGGAGAGATAATTAGCACAGAAATATCACCTTCAACTGTCGGTGGTTATCTTGGAACAAAAGGATATTTAATAGGACAAGGATTAGTAAGAACTATAGGAAGAAAAGATATTCCTACTGAAGAAATAGTTCCTAAAGATGTATTGAGTGGAAGAAAAATATTTCCAGAAGCTGGAAGAGGAGCTTCTAATATTAAACAAACACAACAGATTCATTTGAAAAAATTCTTGACAGAATCTCAAAGAATTCCAGGATATAAAGAACCAATGGGCTATCATGCTACTGCAGATTATTCTCAATTAATAAATAAAAAAGGGTTGTTAGAAGTTCTTCCAGAAGGAGAAGACGCAGGATTATTCATAAGTTATGGGGTATCTCCTCATTTTTTAAGAGTATCTCCATCAATATCTTATGGGAAAGCAAACATTGTAGGAGGAGAACCAGGAGTTGCTGCAGTTATTCCAAAAAAGTTTACTACAACTCCAACCAATCAATTAGGAGTTGCCTATATTAGAGGAACAAAAGCAGAAGTAGAAGCACAATTACCAATTGGAACATTAGCAGCTCTTGTTTCAAAAGAATTTAGATTTACTTATGCAGGAGTTAGAATTCCTATAGATATATTTAAAACAGTTGGAGTAGGAAAAGGATCATTGTCTTTTTCAAATATTGCTTCTTCATATAGTAGAGTTTCAAGTTATGCTTTATCCCCCTCCATTGTTGGTTCAACTTCAATTATATCTTTATTGTCATCGAAAATTTCTTCTCCTTCATCTCCAACACCTTCATCAGTTCCAACACCTTCTTCGTCTTATAAAATTAGAATATCTTCTTCGCCAACTATTACTTCTTCAAGTTTTAAGTTTACGCCTAGTGGGAAACCTTCAATTAATAGTATTCCATCTCCAACACCTTCATCAGTTCCAGGTTCTTCTGGAATTCCATCTCCAACACCTTCATCAGTTCCAGGTTCTTCTGGAATTCCATCAGGTTCTTTTCGACAAGGTTGGAAAACATTTTATAATCAATCTATTCCATTATCTTTAATAACAAAAGCAAAAAAACTCTTAAGCAAAGGATATAAAACATTTTATTATCTTAAAGGAAAGAAAAAATATATTGGAGGAATTGCTCCAAGAACGAAAGCTATTAAAATAGGAGAAAGCAAGGTTCTATCTTCTATATCTGCAAGATTTGGAATTGAATCAATTGATATTCCAGTGACTTCAAGTGACTTGGAATACACGCCAAGTGCACGAGTCTTTAGAGGATATAAAATAAAAGGACAAGCAAGAATACCTTTGCAAGATCAATGGATCCAAAGAGCAGGAACTCGCAGAGAGCCAACTGTTCGAGGAGCAAGACTTGCTGCAAGAAGTGAAGTTAGAGAATTATTGTCATATAGAAAATCCAAAAGAAGAGGTTTATTTAGATGAATCATAGAGGACAAATTACAATATTATATACTTTAATGATGGCAGTAGTTGTAATCTTATTTGTAATTGGGATTGCTCCAACGTTAAAGATATTTACAGAAGAAGCAAGAGCTCCTTCAAGTGATACTGCTGTTGGATTAGATTGTGGAAATAATTCTATATCAGATTATGATAAAGCTACTTGCACTGCAATAGATATAAACTTTCCATTTGTAATACTTGCTTTGTTGGCAATGGCGGGAATTATAATAGGAGCAAAGGTGATATTCTAATGAACAACCGAGGACAAACATTCTTCTTTGCAATAATAGTAGCAGTAGTAATCTTTGCATTTGGAATGCTTATTCTTAATTTTATGAAAGATGATATTACAACAGTTACTGGAACTTCTGCCTTGGATTGTAATAATCAAACAATAACAGATGGAACAAAAGTTGTTTGTTTAGGAATGGATTTAACTATTCCCTATTTCTTTTTATTAGTATTATCTGCAGCAGGAGGAATAATAGCTGCAAAATTAGCATTATAAATAGAAAATGAACACAAAAAAAAGTGTATTAGAAAGCCATACATTAACGAAAACACTATGGGTAATGATAATCCTACCTCTCTTTTTGATTGTCTTGTCGTCAGTGAGTGTTTCTGCTACATTATCTATAAATAATTATGTAGACTTTTCTCCCATTGCAGAAAGCAAATATGGTAAGATAGATATATGGAATGGCAATATTATTTTTCCAGATTCCAAACTAGCAACATATACTCTTGAAGAAAATACAGAACAATGCCTTATAGATTGTCATGCTTCTGGAACTGCAACTCTTTATCAAGACGGAACATTATTTGATGATGTTAAATTCTTAAATGGAAATGTAAAGACTTCTAAAGTAATTTTGATCAATGGAGAAAGCTATCAAATTGATGTTCCAGATTATAAGGAAGAATGCACAACAATTTCAGAAGAGATAGATAAGAATGGAACAATAATAAAAGAGCATGAAGAATGCAATCATGTTCAAACAGGAACTCATAAAGAAATAAGGCAAAGAGATGTGGAATATAAAAACGAAAATTTACAGTCTGGAACTTATTCTTGGAGAATAGAAGGGACAAAGATATTGAAAGATGAAATTGATTGGATTGTTAATTCTAATGGTGTTGATTTAGATCAATGGGCTTGGTGGAATAGTTCTTGGCTATATAAACAACAGATTAACATATCGACGAATAATATCACGAGTGGAGAAAGTTTGACAAATTACCCCCTTTTGATAATACTTAATTCAACAAATTTTAATTTTACAAAAGCAAATGCTGATGGTTCTGATTTAAGATTCCTCAACTTGTCTGAAAGCGGAGAATTAAGTTATGAGATAGAAAGTTATGATCAAGCAGGACAAATAGGATATATTTGGGTTAATATCCCAATATTGACGGCAGGGACATTAGGGCAAATTTATATTTATTATGGAAATACAGTAGCATTAACAACACAAAATAAGTTCAATGTTTGGGATGCAGATTATATAATGGTTGATCATGCCAATGAGGGAGCAGGAGGATTGAACTCCTCAACAGGAATTAATAATGCATCGGTCACAGGAACAATCACAAGATTGACAGGAATGATTGATGGATATGCAAAAATAAATGCAGTTGATAATACTTTATTGCAAATTGCAGACAATCCAACTCTCGATGTTAATAATTATACATTTTCTGCATGGGTTAATGCATCAGTAATAACGGGGGTAAATAGATATATCTTTGATAGAGGAGATAGTGCAGTATATTCATTTCTCATTGAAGGCACAACAGGTTATATATGGATAAACAATGCTGATTGTGGAGTTCAAGTAATCAAAGCTACATCAGGAGCATTAACAACAAATACATGGAATTATATTTCTGCAACTTATAATCATACAAATGTTCAATTAATGGTAAATGGAGTCGGTGTTGGAAATTTGGCATCTTCGGGTAATTGCGTAGGAGGGACAGATGTTCTGGGAATTGGCAGAAGAACATCAGACAATCTAAGAAACTTCAATGGCTCGATAAGTGAGGCAAGAATTTCAAATCAAGCAAGATCAATGTCTTATATGAAAATGGATTATTGGGCAGGAAAGAACAATATTCTTCTATTTGGATCAGAACAAAACAATCCAGTTCAATCCTTAACAGTTTCATTAAGTTCTCCTATCAACTTTTATAATTCTACTTCGTCTTCAGTAACATTCAATTGTTCTGCAACTGATGAGACTGCAGTTTTGAATTTAACTCTTTTAATAAATGGAGCTGATAATTATACAATAACAAATAGTTCTGCAAATCAAAATCTATCATTACAAACTTCTGTTATTTTAGCTGATGGAGATCATTATTGGAATTGCAGAGGAAGCGACGGAACTGGATCTTCTGATCCAGCAACGGCGACAGCAAGAAACTTTACTATTGACACAACTAAACCCTCAGTGACAATTGTCTCTCCAACTGCGGCAACTTATGCTTATCGAAATATAAGTTTGAATTATACTGCTGCAGATACTCATCTTCAAACGTGTTGGTTCTCCCTGAATGGGAAAACAAATATCACTTTAACAAGCTGCAGCAATAGCACGATATATATTGCACCAAGAAATAATAGTTTGATTGTCTATGCTAATGATACTTTGGGAAATGTTGGGAATTCGACAATGATTTATCCTTATTATTTTCCGAGTCTCGGTCTTTGTAATTCTACCAACGATTTAAAATTTATAAATATTACATTTAAAAATGAGACATTATTGCAACAAACAGTAAAAGCATCTATTGCTTCGACATATACTTACTGGTTTGATCAAGTCATCAATAGAACATTATCCTATACGAACACGACTGAGAATTTAGAATATACATTCTGTATAGATGGAGCAAATGAAACAATAAATGTAAATCCAGATATTGATTATTATAATGTGGAAAGTCCCCAGAGAACTTACACAACTTCATTTACTGCAACTAATGGCTCTAGAAATATAACTTTATTTCTGCTTCCAACTTCTTTAGGATTATATATTTCATTTCAAATTACAGATAGAGCAAATTCTCCAATTGTCTCGGCTTCGGTAAATGCAACAAATTCTGGAAATCTTATAGAAGAAAAAATTACCGACGGTGCAGGCATTGCAACAATGTTTCTTAATCCTAATCAGGGATATACTATTTGTGCATCAAAATCTGGATACACTCAATCTTGTGTTGCAATAACTCCAACACAAACACAATATACTATTCAATTAAGTTCTACTTCAACAAGCACAACTGATTATACGAGAGGAATAACTTATTCAATTCAACCAATGGGTTCTTCATTATCGAATGGAACTAGTTATAGTTTTAATTTTACTATAAACTCAACATATTGGACTTTAGATAGTTGGGGATTTAGATTATATGATTCTTCTAATAATCTGATGAATTCAACAAGTGATACAACAAGTTCAGGAACGTTAAATGTAATAAACAATGTCTTTTTAAATAAATCTATTCTTATGAATGCTTATTGGATTATTAATTCCACAACGACAAATGTAACTAGAGCTTGGATAGTTTATAATTCATTTGAAGGGAGTTGGAGCATAAGACATTTCTTTTCCAGATTTGATAGTTATACAAATGCTAGTGGAGATAGCGACGGATTATTTGGATTGCAAAGAAATAGCAATAATTCATTTCCATTCTCTTTGATTATTTTCTTAATTATATTTAGCTTTGCAGGGATATTAAGTTATCAATATGGATTAAATTCACCTGCTGCTATCATGGCAGTTGTGTTTGGAATGGTATTCTTCTTTGATGTAACTCTAGAGATATTGCCAAGGTTTACATCAGCATCTTCAATACCATCGGCAACGATAATTACTGCAATAATAATGATAGCATTTCTTGTGAAGGAGGTTCAAAGATAATGGGAGAAAAACTATTCACTTATGTAATTATTTTATCTCTAATGTCTTTATTGTTTGCAGTAATTGGAGCACAAACAGCTGCAAGTGCAGTATTAACTGCATTTGGAATAACAAATACTGGAATTGATTATCAGAGTTCTACTGTCGCAATAATACTCGCAGCTTTGCTTACTCTTGGAATAACCGCAGTATTTGTTAGTTTCATATCTAAATTTACTTTAGAATCTGCAATATTAATTCAAGCAGGATATATTGGAATGGCAATAGCATTTACATCAGATTTTGTCAACATTGTGAATTATGGATTCGTGCAAGGAGTTTTTGCAGGATGGATTGGAATGTTAATATTGGCTCCATTATACGCAGGATTTGTAATTACCATCGTTCAAGCATGGAGAGGACAAGATTAAATGGCATTCAATGTTCCATTTGATTTAGAATATTGGTTTGTGACTATATTTGCAGGCAGTCCTGAAATATTCATAGCTTTAGCATTAATTGTCATCGCTGCTCTCGCTGCTTATTTCAAAATGCCAAACTCAATTACATTAATAATGATTGCTCTATTTGTAATCATAATGGGATTCTATACAGGACAATTATTATTCGTCGTCGTCATATTGCTTGGATTAATCCTTGGATGGATGTTGAGCAAGGCGGTAAAACAATGAATATAAAAAGTTCAAGGAGTTATAAATAAAATGGGAATGTTAAGAGATTTGCTTGATAAATTAAGAGCAAAGAAAGAAAGATATAATGAAATGGAAGAGCAAGTTCAAGCTCAAAAGAGAATACAAGAAAAGCAATTATCTTCAAATGAAAGAGAATTACAGAAGTATGTTGAAGAAGAAAGACAATCACGAATTAAAAATGCCGTCGATTACTATCGCAAAAAGAAGAATGACGAGTTCATGTATGGCGGGCAAGGATGGAAAGATAAAAGAAATATATTTAAAGGACATGAATCTATCATAACTGGGAGAAAGAAGCGAAGATGAAATCATATTTAATTTGGAGGGTAGATAAAATAAATGAATAATAGAGCACAAATGGAAGGGTTAGGATTAATACTTACTCTTGCAATAGCTATAATTGTAGGAACTGTTCTTCTTTCAGGATCTGGAGGAATTGCGGGACAAGCAGGAACACTTACAAGCACATCAGGAATAGTAAATGAAACATTCACATTGCCTGCTGTAAATGCTTTTATTGACAAAGCTAATTGTGTAAATCTACAAGGATCTGCAATAGTTACAAATGCAACAGGAGCAGAAATAGTTCCAGCTTCAAACTATACTTTCACAACGAGAATTAGTTCAACAAGTGGTCTTAAAGTATTGACTGTTCAAACAGCATCGCAATCTGCTTATGCATCAAGATCAGTTAATGCATCATATACTTGTTTGCCACAAGGTTATGCAGAAGATGCATCTACGAGAGCAGTTACTCCATTAATAGTATTATTTGCAGCATTAGCACTTGCAGCGATAGCATTGGGAGCAGCTTGGAAGAAAGGAGCTTTCGACGGCATTTAAAATGGTAGACGTTAAGCCCATTTTAAGAACCGCAGTGATAGCACAAGCTGCAGCTCTCGCTGGAAGAAATCTTGCCTTGCTTAGAAAGAAAAAGAAGAAAGCAAGGCATTTCTTGGGAGCTGCTGCTGGAACAATCGTTGGAACTTCTCTAATTAAAGCACAATCAGATTTTGTTGAAGGGATGTAATTGTTACTACTACTGAGTAGCAGTGATAAAAGAATAGATTTATATATAAGATTGAATTAAAAATGCTCTGCCTGAAAAGATAGGTGACGAAGAATGGATAAAGAAAAACAACGTGAAGTAATTTCTAAGAAAGTTAATTATTATTTTAAACAAAAAAGCGAGGTTCATATTGTTCTTGATAATAATAGATTCTACAATGGCTTGATAAAAAGCATTGGAACGGATTTTATAATAATGGAAGAATATAGATTAGGCGAAGCCATTGTTCTTTTTGCAGAAATAAAAGATATTGAACCTTATGAGAAGGAAAAATGACATTCTATTTAAAATGTTCTAGATGTGATATTGTATTACCTGAAAATGAGATCCAAGAAAGTCATGATGTTCCTTGTTATCTCTTTGAAGGTAATAGAAAAGGACAAAAGAATCAAGCAGATAAATTTCCGAGAAGACATCTTTGTGAAAAATGCCATAAGAAATATGAAAGAGAACTAAGGTTATGGCTTCAAAAGAAAGCAGAAAGATTTGGAGGAATATGGTTCGCATGAAAGCATTTGAAAAATTTGCAGAGATAGAGATTATCTTAGAAGTAACTGAGAAGCACAAGATGTGGTTAGAGGATTACAAAGGATTAAATTATTCTATTGCTGTTGATGGACAACATTTGATGAAATGGCAAACAGAAGCAAAAAAATATGAAATGTTTGAGTCTAGAATAAATTGTATTGGAAGGAAACCAAATCGTTGTGTAATTGAATTTGATGGAGAAGATAGCTTAGCCAAAGAAAATTTGGAAGCAACTTATAAGAGATTAAAAGATTTAGGTTATGGATTCATTCGTAGCACACATAAAGGAAAATCCGATTATTTATGGATTGAATTTATAAGAGATATGAAAGACAAAGAAATAGAACAATTTTTTTATTGGGTTGCTCCTAAAGGAAGTAAGATAGATGCAAACTTTGCATCTTCTCATAAAGTCTTTCCTGTCCTATTTGCTATTCATTGGAAACATAGTTATCAAAGAGAAATGCCTATTGAGTTCTTTGAAGGCAATCAAGTCGACTTTGACGCTCTTGGATTATCTAAAGTGAAGGTTCCTAAGAGAACTATTGAAAAAAAAGGATTCGAGTATGAGATTATTGAGAAAGAATATTCCCTTGAAGAAATTGAAGAAGCTGGAAAGAAATTAGGAAAAGTTTATTATGAGATAATTGATTTGATGAAGCAGTATATTGACACGAAAGAGGAAAATTATAAGTTAATTGCCCTTTGGATTATTGGAACTTATTGTCATAATAATTTTAACACTTTCCCATATCTCTTTATTAACGCAATGCGTGGATCGGGTAAAACGAGATTACTTGGATTTATTGCTGCTCTTGCAAAAAACGCTAGTATGCAATCTCACATGAGCGAAGCCGTTCTTTTTAGAACTGCAAAAGGAAACACATTAATTATTGATGAGTTTGAACATATAAATAATAAAGAAAAGATTATATTAAGAGAACTTCTAAACTCTGCTTATAAGAAAGGTATGAAAATCAAAAGAATGAAAAAAGTATATAAAGAACGTCAAGAGAAGCAAGAAGTTGAAGAGTTTGAGTTATATGCCCCTATTGTTATGGCGAACATTCATGGGATGGATGAGGTCTTGGGAGATAGATGTTTGACTCTTATCTTGGAAAAATCTCAAAATCCAACCATAACTAAAATTGCAGAAGATTTTGATTTCAACGTTCGCTTTAATAATATTAGAAGGGATTTAGTGTCGTTAGTGCCGTGTCGTTATGCTAAAAAACACTATAATACGCTAATAACGACATGGAATGATTACGTTAGATCATATAATGACACTACGACACTACATACACTAACTACACAAACTACACAAACGACACTAAAGTTATTTAAGAAGATTTATAACACAGGAATATATGGGAGAAACTTTGAATTAATGTTTCCATTGATTATCTTAGCCGATGGATTAAAAGAAGAAATTCTTAATGATATATTGGAAATATCTGGAGAGATAATTAAAAATAAAAGAGAAGATGAATTTGCCGAAAGTAAAGATGTATTCCTCATAGACTTTATTTCTCATCAGATTCAATGGAGATTTGATTTCATTTCTATAAAAGCAATAACTATAAAATTCAGAGAATTTCTTGGAGAATCTGAAGATGAAGAAAGATGGTTAAATGATAAATGGATTGGCAGAGCATTGAAGAGATTAAATCTTTATACAGATAAAAGAAGAATAGCAAATGGTAGGGAAGTTCTTTTGAATGTTGATAAAGCAAAAGAAAAGATAAAAATGTTCAAATCATCGACGGAACATGAAGAAACAAAAAAAGAAACAATTGCCAACTAAAGCCCAAGTTTTGAAGCTAATAGAGAAAGATTGGGAAGAACCAATAAGAGCAAGAATAACAAAAGAAGAATGGGAGAAGGATTATAAAGAAAATGAATAATAATCATAATCATCATAAGACAGTAGAGCTTGGAGGAATTCACTTTTGTTATTCTTG
>Ga0209542_10008643_pt1 | contig 18945 bp, 15 predicted proteins | sample RifCSPhighO2_01_FD_184028 | JGI IMG/M metagenome (GOLD analysis project Ga0209542, IMG submission 184028) | Soil microbial communities from Rifle, Colorado - Rifle CSP2_plank highO2_0.1 (SPAdes) (version 2) | ecosystem: Environmental > Terrestrial > Deep subsurface > Rock core/Sediment ...
CGCTTTGATACTAGATTCCGGCAATACGACGCGGGCCACAGCTATGATGCTTTCTTTTCAATCTTTCTCTTTCCCATATAGGTTTGCAGAACTCTCGGAATAAGAATAGAACCGTCTGCCTGCTGATTGTTCTCAATAATAGAGATAAGAATGCGCGGCGTTGCAAGCGCAGTGTTGTTTAGAGAGTGTAGAAGCGTGAGCTTCCCGTCCGCATCGCGGTAGCGGATGTTGAGCCGTCGTGTCTGAAAGTCGTGAAAATACGAAGATGAATGTGTTTCGCGGTATTTTTGCTCCGAAGGCACCCACGACTCTATGTCGTATTTTTTTACCTGCCCCAACCCCAGATCCCCGCCACAATTTACAACCACCCGGTGCGGAATCTCGAGCGCTTGGAGCATGTCTTCGGCGTTGCGGGTAATCTCTTCATGAAGACGGACTGATTCTTCGTGTGACGCTTCGCATAAAACTACCTGTTCAAACTTGAAAAACTCGTGTACCCGCATGAGACCTTTGGTGTCTTTGCCGTGGCTCCCCGCCTCTCTGCGAAAGCAGGGCGAAAAGGCCAGCACTTTTACGGGCAAAGATTCTTTGGGCAGCGTCTCATTCATGTAATACGCCATAGCCCCGACCTCGCCCGTGCCGGCAAGAAAATCTCCGTCTTGTGTTTTGTATAAATCTTCTTCGCCTTGCGGGAGATACCCCGTGCCTAAAAATGCGACTCGCTTTACAAGCGAGGGAACCATCATCGGCATAAAGCCGCCCTTTTTCACAAAATAATCGGTGACAAATTGCCAAATCGCGTGGTTAAGCAGCACGCCGTCGCCCTTCAAGAAGTAGCCGCGAAATCCGGACACCTTGGCTCCCCTTTCAAAATCTGCGATATCCAACTCCTGCATGAGCTCCGTGTGACTCTTCGGCGTGAAAGAAAACTCAGGCTTGGTGCCCCAAGTGCGGACCTGCTGGTTGTCCGCGTCAGACGCACCCTCCGGCACCGACACCTCGGGGACATTGGGCACCTGCACCATCAGAAGCTGCCATTCATGCATCACCTCTTCGAATTCTTTTTCTTTTGCCTGCAATGTTTCCTTAAGCGTGCGCATTTCTGTGATGAGGCGCTGCTTTTCTTCCTCACTCGCCTTAACGACCGCGTCAGAAACCTCGTTTTGTTTTGCGCGCATTTTTTCAACCTCCTGCAAAAGCACGCGACGCCGGTCATCGGCGATAATCAGTTTATTGAGATCAACCTCGATGCACTTCTTCTTAGCGCCCGCCTTTACCACGTCGAGGTTGTCCCGGATGAATTTGATATCGAGCATAGATCTGTGATATGAATTCTACAATGCAATTTCCCATGCGACAACTGAAAGGAAAGGACTTCCCTAAGCTTTTGCGGGAGATTCCGGACAAGCCGTCACTCCTCTATATACGGGGAGAGCTCCCGTCTCCGGATTTGAAATATCTCTGCGTTGTGGGCTCGCGCGCGTGCTCAATCTACGGCAAACGGATGACCCAAAAATTGATCGCGGGATTGGCATCGTACCCTGTTGCAATAATCTCAGGGCTTGCGCTCGGTATTGACTCCGAAGCACATAAGGCGGCACTTGATGTTGGATTGCCGACTGTTGCCGTGTTACCCTCCTCCGCCGACGACGCTTCGCTCTATCCTGCAAGCCACGTACCACTCGCGCAACGAATACTCGCTGCAGGCGGCGCACTCGTCAGCGAATACAAGGCACCGTTTAAACCAGCGACGTATTCCTTTCCCGCTCGCAACCGCATCATGTCGGGGATGTCCGTCGCAACACTTATTATTGAGGCAGGAGAGAAGTCAGGTACGCTCATCACCGCACGTTTGGCGCTCGACTATAACCGCGAGGTTTTGGCGGTGCCGCACGAGCTCGGGCGAGAGACGGGTGCGGGGGTAAACCGCTTGCTGCGCGAAGGGGCAACACTCGTGCGCGGCGGCGCCGATATCCTGCAGGCACTAGGGCTCAAAGAGAAGGACATCCCCGAGCAGATACCGCTCCCAACCGATTTAACAAAAGATGAAGCAAGGGTACTCCACGCGCTTACGGAGGCGCTCGTGCGGGATGAACTCATAGAGCGCGCGGAGCTTAGCGCGCAAGAGGCGAACGTCGCGCTCTCCTCGCTTTTAATCCGCGGCCTTATCACCGAGCGCCTTGGCAAAATAGAAAGAGCTTAGCGTTTATTCACTTTTTGCTTTTTTGTTGGTATGGTTGGAGCAGACGTTCACGCTCATGGAGGCCTTCATGCCTGCCCACAAATACGGAAAGATCGAGCAGAAAATCAGGGACCGTTACAACGCCGGCATCTCCCGCCAACAGGTAATGGTGGAGTTCAAGCTTGAGAACAATCAGATGGCGGGGCTTTCCAATCGGTTGGGGCTTGTTTGGAGTAGGCAGCCAAAGCCCTTGCACGTAGCGCGAGCGTTTGTGGAGAAGCCGGAACCAAAATCTCCGGCCAAGGTTGCAATGCCGCCGCAAAAAAAGTCCGGAAAACCCAAGCAGAATGCTCCAGGTGTTGAGCAAGGTACGGCCGCGCTATCGGCGGAAATAGATCAAAAATTTGTTGAAAGCACGAGGGATCTCCGGAGACGAATGGGAACGCCACCCATGATGTCCTCACGGGAAAGGCGCGAACGGGGATTTGAGGATCTGGAACTACCCGCGCACATGCCGAAGCCGGGAGATGGTCTTACCACGGAGGACATTCGTTTTCTGGATCGGATGCTCTACCGCGACAAAAAGTAAGTTCTCCCGCCAAAAAAAGTTTGCCCGGCACGTAGTGCCGGGCTTCTTCTTTTTTTGACTTATCCTTTGCACGTTTTGCGGGTTCGGTGTAATAGTAGACATTAATAATGAAATTGGTAATTGTAGAATCTCCCGCCAAAGCTAAAACGATTGAAAAGTATTTAAAGGAGATTGACAGCTCCGGCGATTTCCTCGTGCGTGCCTCGGTCGGCCACGTGCGAGACCTCCCGAAGTCAAACAAGAAGGCGATAGATATCCCCGCAGGGTTTGTCCCCCACTACGAGGTGGTGCCCGGCAAAGTGAAGGTGATCCATGAACTTCGCGGATTGGCTAAAAAAGCCAACGAGGTAATTCTTGCGACCGACCCGGACCGCGAGGGCGAGGCGATCGCCTGGCATATACAAGAGGAATTGGGGCTAAAAAAGTCCAAACGTATTGTCTTTTACGAAATTACCAAAGAGGCGGTCGAGGAGGCGCTTAATAACCCGCGCAACATAGACGACAATTTGCGCTTCGCCCAGGAGGCCCGGCGTGTTCTTGACCGGCTTGTCGGCTATGATCTCTCGGGCCTCATCTGGAAGAAAGTCCGCTACGGACTCTCTGCGGGGCGCGTGCAATCGCCAGCGCTGCGAATACTCATGGAGCGAGAGCGAGAGATCCGCGCTTTCACTCCGGAAGATTATTTTGTTATCACTGCCAATACCGAAACTCCCCGCAAAGACGCGCTCACCCTTACCTGTGTTGAAGAACCACGACAGGAAAAGGAGGCGCAGCGTATCATCGCCGCAGTTAAAAAAGACGGTCTCACCGTCGCTGAAGTAGGAGAGAGCGAAATGAAGCGCTCGGCCCGCGCACCCTTCACCACCTCGACCCTTCAACAAACCGCTTCTTCGCGTCTCAGCTTCTCCCCGGCACGCACCATGGCTATTGCCCAACGGCTGTACGAAGCCGGGCATATCACATACATGAGAACCGACTCCACCAATCTCGGGGCTCCCGCGCGCGCGGCAATTCTCGGGCAAGTGGAGAAGAAGTTCGGCAAAGAATACGCCGTGCCACACGTTTTCGCGGCAAAGTCCAAAAATGCCCAGGAAGCACACGAGGCCGTCCGCCCAACCCGAATTGTAAAAGAGTCCGCAGGCGCAACCCCCGAGCAGAAAAAGCTCTACGAGCTCATTTGGCGCCGCACCGTCGCTTCACAAATGGCAGACGCGAAGCTACTCAAAACAAAAATTACAGCGGCTACGAAGGATTCGAGCGTGCCCGCATTTGCTGCAAACGGCTCGCGTGTTGTATTTGACGGGTGGCTTAAGGCCGACCCCCAGGCACGCGGCGAGGATGTTGAACTGCCGAAGGTAACTAACAACGAAAAACTAACAACCATCAACGTTACGGCTGAAGCAAAACAAACAACCCCACCGCAACGCTATACCGAAGCCGGGCTCATCAAAGAGCTCGAAAAGCGCGGCATCGGCAGACCCAGTACGTATGCCTCTATCATGAAAACACTTGCGGACCGCGGCTATGTAGAAAAGGAGGGCCGCGCACTTAAACCCACCGACACGGGAGATGTTGTTTCAACTTTTTTGGAGGCGCACTTTCCCACCTACATAAGCGACACCTTTACCGCCGAAATGGAAAACGAGCTGGACGAAATCGCCGAAGGTAAACGTGAATATGTAAAAACGTTGCGCGACTTCTACACCCCGTTTCAAAAGGACGTAAAAATTAAAGATAAGGAGGCAGGAAAAATTACTGACCTGGGTCCCGCCCCAAAAGAGTTTCTCTGCCCCGTGTGTGGAGCGAAGATGGTCTACAAACTCTCCCGCCAAGGCAAGTTTATGAGTTGCTCGCGCTTCCCCAAATGCATCGGGGCACGGACAGAAACAGGCGAAGTGATTTCAAACGAGCCGGCAAAACCAATCGGAGAACACCCAGAAACCAAAGAACCTATTTATGTGCTCTCGGGACGCTTCGGCCCATTTGTACAAATGGGCGAAAGTAAGAAGGGCTCAAAAAAGAAACCGCGCCGCGCGTCTGTCCCCAAAGAAAAAGACCCTGCATCCATAACGCTTGAAGAGGCGCTTAAATATCTTTCGCTCCCCCGCGAGGTCGGGACACATCCAGAGAGCGGAAAAATGATAACCGCTTCAATCGGCCGCTTCGGCCCCTACATCGTGCATGACACCGACTTCCGTTCACTGAAAACTGATGACGTCTATAAAATCGACCTTTCCCGCGCCCTTGAGATATTGAAGGAACCTAAGAAAAAACGTGGATTCGCCCGCAAAGCCAAAAAAGAGTAACTTCCGTTAGAGATTAGCCCAGATTTTAAATTTGGTAATGGGGCGGTGATTTTTTATCTCTAACGGGGTAAACTGGCCTCAATGGCCGATGTGAAGGAAATATTGGACCTCATGGGTACCCTTCCGCCGGAGGATACGGCTCTTATCGAAAAGGCCTACACTTTCGCACAAAAAGCACACGAGGGGCAAAAGCGCTTTTCCGGCGAGCCCTATTTTATACACCCCTTCGAAACCGCCAAAGAGCTCGCAAAGCTGGGGATGGGTACCAAGGTGGTTGTCGCAGGACTACTTCATGACACCATCGAAGACGCAAACATCGCGCCGGAAACTATTGAAAAAGAATTCGGAAAAGAAAAGCGGTTTTTGGTTGAGGGAGTAACCAAGCTTGGACGTTTCAAATATCACGGAGCGGAGCGCCACCGGGAAAGTTTGCGGAAGCTTCTCGTCGCAACTGGCAAAGATGTGCGCGTTCTCATCATCAAACTAATGGACCGTCTGCACAATATGCGAACCTTGAAGTTCGTGCCCGCGCACAAACGTCAGCGCATCGCGCTCGAGACATTGGAGATTTATGCTGCTATCGCGCATCGTCTGGGAATGGGTGTCGTGCGTCGAGAATTGGAAGACTTGGCGTTTGAGTACGCCCACCCGGAGGAATATGTTGCAACCAAAAAACTTTTGACCGAAAAAGCCAAAGAAACTACCGAACGGTTGGAGAAGATGGCGCGCGCCTTGCGCCGGATGCTTGCGGAGCAAGGAGTAAAAAACTTCCAAACCGATTACCGGGTGAAAGGCCTCTGGAGTTTGCGGCAAAAACTTAAACGCAAAGAGGGTGATATCAGCAAAATTTATGACGTGTCGGCACTCCGCGTTGTCGTTCCAACCGTAGAGGAATGTTATAGGGTCCTTGGTATGGTGCACAATCTGTGGCAACCTCTGCCGAACAAAATTAAGGACTACATCGCCTTCCCGAAACCCAACGGCTACCGTTCGCTCCACACGACCGTCTTTACGGGCGATGGCGGAATCGTCGAGGTACAGATACGCACGCCCGAGATGCATCTCGGAGCACAGTTTGGTATTGCCTCGCACGTTGTGTACAAAGAAAAGCCGGGCGGGGGCGACAGAAGACAGTCGAGTTTTGACTGGATAAAGAGCTTGATACCGCGCCTTGGACGTACAAAAGACACGGACATACAAACTGCTTCCGCAGAAAAAAAGGAGACGCGCGCGAAACGCGCGCGGTACGGAGTGCAAACCGTGCCTGAGTGGATAGATGACTTGGGCGAGGAGGCAGATGACCCCGACTTTGAGACAGCCCTCCGGAGCGACATTTTTTCCCACCGGGTGTTTGTGTTTACTCCGAAAGGCGATGTAGTGGACCTGCCACTCAACTCCAGCGCCGTTGATTTTGCTTACGCTATACATTCCGACATCGGGGACCATATTGCGGGAGTAAAAGTAAACAGCAAGCTGGTGCCTCTCAATACCGTTCTTCACAACGGGGATATTGTTGAGATTCAGACAAAGAAGAACGCCTTCCCCACAAAAAAGTGGCTTGATTTTGCAAAAACAACACTTGCCCGCCGCCACATCCGCAACGTTCTCGAGAAAGAAAAGTAAAATTCAGTCCGCCAAGTGTGCGTGGTCGTTCCAAACCCAAAGTGTCCATGGTCGGTCGACCCTATCTTTGTCGTACCGTACAATAGTGAGCCCGGTGTTTATTGTCTCCATTGAAATCGAGATTGTAGTGCTCACTTCAGGAGTAAACGATTTTCCAAATAATGCCCGAGCAATCAAATTGTTTAAAAATAGTCCGTGTGTAACAACCCCGATGTGTTCTTCCGGCCGCTGAACTAAAAAGGCAAGGGCTTTATCAGAGCGTTCTACAATGTCTTCGTAATTTTCTTCGTCAGCTATTCGGTAATCCGATACGCCCCAATTCTTCCAGATAAGCTCAAGGTCCGCGAGAGCTTCAACATCTGCGCGATCCTTGCTCCAATATTTACTGGCAAATTTACATTCAATAAAAAGATCAGAATCTATTGGAGATAATCCTGTTTTTTGAGAGATAGCATCCGCCGTCTGTTTGGCGCGTGTAAAAGTGCTACTAATGAGAGCCTCCAGAGGAAGTCTGCTACACCGTTCTGCCATAAATCGTGCTTGCTCTTGGCCTTTTTGCGTCAGAGGATCAGTCGGACTGCTGAAGTGAAGTTTTTTGGCATTGGTTTCGGTTTCTCCGTGTCGGACAAAATAAATATGCTTCATATCGAAAAACTTTTGGGGTCGAAGGTGTTTTCGTCCGCCACTATTTCTTCTTTCGAGCGATCGTCAAGAGTCGCCGCGCCAACCTCCTCCGAAGCCGCAACTTGGGGAGCAAAAGTCTGGCCGTCCGGGGGACGGAGATCCGAGGACTTTTGCGGAGCGAGTTGCGGCGAAGGCTGCGGCTCCGGTGTAGGATGCTGTGGCTTTTTGGCTATACGTGAAGAGAGCGCGGCAAAGAGTGTTTGCAGATCGTCTTCGTTATAGAAATCGATAGAGAGCTTACCGCCGTTCTCGCGCGACTCAATAGCAACGCGCGTGCCGAGTGCTTCGGTCAACTCCCGCTCCATCGCCAAAATCTCCGGTGCATAGAGATATTCTTTTTTGCGTACGCGGTCAAAGGCAATACGCCGCGCGATACTCTCTGTGTCGCGTACGGTCAATTTCTTCAGCATTATTTCGCGAAAGAGTACCTGCTGTTCTTGTGGCCGGTCAGCAAGCATCAAGAGCGGCCGCGTATGTCCTTCGGCAATTTTGCCCGCCGAGACTGCCTGCTGCATCTCTTCGGGAAGTCCTAGGAGTCGCACGGTGTTTGAGACATACTCGCGGCTCTTCCCCACCTTCTCGGCAATTTGTGCGTGCTTGAAGTTGAAGTCAGATACCAGCCGCGCAAAGGCCTTGGCGCGATCTATAGGGTTTAGATCCTCGCGTTGGAGATTTTCAATAATCGCGAGCTCAAGCTTTACCCGCTCTCCTTCTTCAGCCCCGCGGATAATGACCGGCACCTCGCGCAGACCCGCAAGTTTGCTCGCTCGCAAGCGCCGCTCTCCGGCGATGAGCTCGTACTCAACCGCAAGACCATCCGGCCTCTCTATCTCTTTGCGGGTAACAACAAGCGGCTGCAGGACCCCGTACTGCCGTATGGAGCCCGCGAGCCCTTTTAGTTTCTCCTCATCAAACTCTTTGCGGGGTTGGAAGGGGTTTGGCTGGATTTTGTCTACCTCGACCCAAAAGATAGCGTTATTGATAAACTGCGCCATTAAAGATATTCTAACATGAACAATATGCCGGGGTGGCGGAATTGGTAGACGCACGGGACTCAAAATCCCGCGATCGCAAGGTCATGAGAGTTCGATTCTCTCCCCCGGCACATTTCTTTAAGCGGCTTTCTTTTTTATATAAACGGTGTTATCTTCGTTGCGGATTGAACTCCTAAGTTACAGAGGTGCCCCATGACGATCTGGAACCTAGAATTACGGACCTTTCTGCGGCATATATGGCAGATTGGAGCGATAAAAATCGACATACAAAAGCGGTTCCGGTTGGTGCATCACGACACAGACCCGGATTATCCGCTCTCTCCCATCTTCTTCAACTTTCGTACCACCGATAACCCGAAGTCGGGCCCCTTCACTGAATACGAGGTGAATTTTATCGGTGATCTTTTCTGGCGCTACGCCAAAGAAATGAGGCTTTCCTTCGGCGGAATTGTGGGCGTGCCAAACGGCGGAAAGCCCTTTGCGAAAGCAATGGTCATCGAAGCGTACAAGCAGGATGGAGTCGCCTACCCATTCGTAGATCTGGTAAAGGTTCGCGATGACTTCGGGAAAGAGCATGTCGGCAAGATCATCGATACCGACGATTTCTCCCCCGCCCGGCCTGCACTTGCAGTCGAGGACGCCATAACCAAGGCAACCCGGCTGTTGGAAACGGTGTTTTTCTTTCGAGGCGAGGGGTACCAAATCTACGACGCTTTGGTATTTCTTGACCGGCAAGAAGGCGGCCAAAGACGGCTTTCCGATGTCGGGGTAAATCTCTACTCCATCCTCACCATGGGTATGGTGGTTGAGTTTTACTTCGAGGAAGGGTTCATCAAAGATCCAGAATACCGCGCCATCCGGGAGTATCGGGAGCACGTGCGTAAGTATCAGAAGCAAGTGCGTGCGTAACTGCGGCAACCGAACGATTCGGCTGCCGCTTTTTCTTTTTACATAAACCTTGTAGATTTAAGCGGTGCAAAAACTCCTTCGACAAGCTCAGGGCAAGCAAAAAGTCATAGCGATCGTCGGGCCCACTGCTTCGGGCAAATCAGCGCTCGGCGCGTATCTTGCTAAGAAACTAAGCGGCGAAATTATCTCCGCCGATTCACGGCAGGTGTATAGAGGAATGAGAATAATTTCGCGCGCGGAGCCGGGACACATGGTCGGTGTCATTGACCCGCGCCGCACGTACAGCGCCGGACAATTCGCAAAAGACGCGGGAGGAGTGATAAGGAAAATTATGATATATCATAAAATCCCTATCGTTGTCGGCGGTACGGGGTTTTATACGGAGGCACTGCTCACTACTCCCCTGCCTCAGGTTCCTCCAAATAAAAAACTGCGTGCGCAGCTCGCTAAAAAAACTCAAAAACAACTCCTTTCAATACTCAAAAAACTCGACCGCAAAAGCGCTGCGCGCGTTGACCCGCACAACATTGTCCGGGTTATCCGGGCAATAGAAATTGCAAAAGCGATTGGAAAGATTCCTGCGCTTACGCAAGAAACAGCATATAAGGTTCTCTGGCTTGGCCTTCTGCCCCCAAAAAACTATGAACGCCTGCTCCAAAAAGGCGTTAAAGAGCGACTTACGAAAGGGGTGGCTGCAGAAGCAAAGAAGCTCCGTGCGCAATTGTCGAACAAGCAATTTTTGGCGTTGGGGTTTGAGTTTCAACTCCTTGCACAGTATATAGATAAAAACCTTTCAGAATCTGAATTCACTGAAGCGCTTGTGCGCGGTGAGCGCCAATACGCGAAGCGCCAAATGCGCTGGTTTCATCGCAATAAAAACATCCTCTGGGTTAAAAATAAAAGCGAGGCTCTGCGGCTGGCAAGGAGATTCCTTTCGCGTTAATATATACGCCCTGGGTCTATATCTTCGCCTTCGGCTTGATATAGGACCCTCGCTCGGACAAAATGAAAACAAACTTTCATTTTGCTCCTCACTCGGGCCTATAGTTCAATGGTAGAATGGCCGTCTCCAAAACGGCTGATCCAGGTTCGAATCCTGGTGGGCCCGCAAAAACAAAAAGGCGGCTTTTGAGCCGCCTTTTTGTTTCGTATCACGGACGTGATTAGTTCTTTGTAGGAGGTTTCGGGGGGTCAAAATGCATAGTGTTGGAGTTAGCGGATAATCCGTAAATTCTAGAGTAACCCCCTGCCCCCGCAAGTATCGCTTTCATCCCCGCCCGAACATGGCTCATTACTTGGTCTTTTTGCCCTCTCAACTTTAACAGACCACGAGGAGTGCTCACTGTCAATTATTTCTTACTTTCTTTGTGCATGGTTTGAGCCCTGCACCAATTGCAATATTTTTTGAGTTCGATTTTGCGCTCCACGAGCTTTTTGTTTTTGCTCGACCAGTAGTTCGTGCGCTTGCACTTGCTACAGGCGAGTTTAATCAATCGTTCTTGAGACATGACGAAAGGACTATATCGTATAGAGGAAAAGAAGTAAAGTTAGTTTAGAGCTGTGTCGCTCCGGGGCAAAAGCTGAATCCAAGATTTTTTCCTGCATAGATTTCATTTACCCAGTAAGGAGTGCCTACAACATACCTTAAGAAACACATGTCATTTTTACTTATACCAAGTTTTTGTATTAGCTCAGCTTCTGCTTTGGTGCGAGTATCCCCCAGAGGCTCCTCAAGAAGCGTGACGTTGAAGCTTTGGTCTGATTCAATGTACAAGATGCTATACGAATTATTACTGTTTCCAATATCAACTCCACCGGAGAGATAATAGTGGCCGACGTTGTTGGTGTCTGCAACAGTTGCTGGATCTTTCTTGAAATCTTTTACTGCAATCTGATTACCAGTTACTGTGGTAATCAGCATTCCGTCGGTTATTCTGGGTTGAGTATTGGGAGTTACCCCTCCGGTCATGTCAGGAAGAAATCCTCCATAGTTAGGTGGCGGAGTCGATTGGGGACTTGTGCTTGGCAACCCAAAAAGAAGAAGTAGATAGACTCCGATTCCTCCAACAATCACCACTACGGTCAGTATTATGAGAGTTTTTTGCATACAATGATTATATCAACCCACACTGTGTCGCGGTGTTTCTCCATGCTCCATATCCCTCTTTTTCATATATCCGCTGAGCCATTTCGGTATTGCATTGCACATTTTGAAGCATGGTCCGGCACGTATTGTAGAGTTCCACATTAACAACTCTAGCATTGTAATTCTTTCCCTGAAAAGCGTTAGCACAATTTACTGGCTGTCCTTCATTAAAATTACTACACTGAATAGAGCGTACCGACATATTAACCTGATAAAGGCCGTACGAAAAAGAATACCCGTCGGAGGTTCTGTCTACTCTGCTGCCGAGACTTGCGTTGCACGAACTTTCTCTGCTTGCAATACAAGAAAAGGCATACGATTGGTCCCCCCAGGCGCTCGAAAGGGTGTCAGCCGAACAGTCACCGAGAGCGCTATACGGCGAAAAATAATCAGACCCAGTCAGATAATAATTTGCTTCTTGCCAGTCGTTGGGATCGTTAGGATTCTGACACCAGTATTCGGTCTCGTTTTGTTGGAGTTCGTACCCTTGAGAACAAATGCCTTGAGTGTTTTGTTTAGGACTCGAATACGTGTATTCCGGGTCTTTAACATCTCCGAAGGCGTCATAACATTTATCATCCACAAGAGAGTAGCCCTCTCCGCAACTGGCAATGGGGCCGCCCCCATAGGGTCCCATAAAACCGCTTTCATCAAAAGAGGAAATCTGTTGAGGAGTGGGAGCGCGAGACAAGAATGCTTCTACCCCTAGGTCCAAGACCCGGGTGCCTTCGCAGGTGATAGTAAACCAGCTGTCGTTTTTAAAATATCCGCTTCCACCCATGAGTGCGTGGAGAATGGTGTTGACGACAAGCCAGCCCGAGATTGCGATGAGGAACCCAATAAAGGCGGTTGCGAAGATACCTTTGGCTTTTATAACGTTACCTGGGTTAGCCCCGGAGGTGAAGTAGAGAAACCCCGCGTACCCAACCAAGACGGCGACCAACGGTACCGAGAGTACAATGGCGTAATTGATGATGTTTTGAATGAGCTGACCAAAGGCACACAAATTGCAGGTTGCGTAGCTGGTGCAAGATACGAGACCACCGGCGCTTTGCGCATCGGCAATAAGCGGGAGAACCAGCATCATGAGAGGCGCCAGCGCAAAAAAGAGCAAACCAGCACGAAACTGCATTGCTTTATTGTAGCACCCGATTTTGCACTAGATGCCTAAGTGTTGTATTCTTTGTGGGTATGCGTCGGTGGTAGAGTGGTCAATTACACCACGCTGTAAACGTGGCGCCCTTGCGGCTACGGAGGTTCGAATCCTCCCCGGCGCACCCGCGAGTTTCGCAATCTTCTGAAAAAGTCCCGCCTTTTGGCGGGACTTTTGTTACGCGTTTATTTTCTCTTCGCCAAGGAGTGCCTGGGGTATCTTAACCGCGCGGCCCTTACCGGACTTCCGGACATCAAAGACAAATTCTCCGTTTTTAAAGCCAACCGAAACCGCCCCGCCCGAGAGTACTCCGCGGGAGACCATGAGAGAAGCCACTTTGGTCAAAATTTTGTCCTGAATAAGCCGCCGCAGAGGTCGTGCGCCGTAGTGCGGGTTGTACCCCTCTTTAGACAAATATTCTAATGCTTCAGGTGAGACAACGAGTGCAATGTCTTTTGTCCGCAAGCGCTCCACCACTTCTTTGACCTGGATGCCGACGATTTCTTTGACCGCCTCGGGTGAGAGAATATTAAAAATGATTATTTCGTCAATGCGGTTTAGAAACTCGGGGCGGAAGGAGTCCTTCAGCGATTTCCCCACCCGCTCGCGGGCTTCGCGGTAGTTATCGGCGTCCGTTGAACCCCCAACCGCAAAGCCAAGTTGCTCCATTTTGTCGATATACTGCGCGCCGACATTGGAAGTCATTATAATTATTGCGTTTTTGAAATTGACTTTGCGACCCTTGGCATCAGTCAGGTGTCCGTTATCCAAGACCTGAAGTAATATATTGAAAACCTCCGGATGCGCCTTTTCTATCTCATCAAAAAGAAGTACGGCGTAGGGGCGATGACGCACGAGCTCGGTCAAAGCACCTCCCTCTTCGTGACCAACATAGCCGGGGGGCGCTCCGATTATTTTTGAAACGGAGTGTTTCTCCATGTACTCCGACATATCAACACGGATGAGCGCTTTTTCATCATCAAACATAAATTCTGCGAGCGCTTTCGTAAGCTCGGTTTTTCCTACCCCGCTCGGGCCCAAAAACATAAATGAGGCAATGGGACGGTTGGGGTCGCCTATACCGGCGCGAGAGCGCTTTACTGCGTCTGCGACTTTTTGTACCGCCTCGTTTTGGCCGACCACCCGACGTTTCAGCACCTCTTCAATACGGACAAGTTTTTTGGCTTCTTCTTCGAGCATGCGAGAGACCGGAATACCGGTCCATTTTGAGACAACCGAGGCGATGTCACTATCGGTGATTTCTTCTTTGAGCAACCGGCGAGTCGACTGAAGCTTCTTGAGACGTTTTTGTTTTTGTTCAAGCTCGCGCTCGAGCGAGGGTATCTCGCCGTAGCGAATTTCCGCTGCGCGCGAAAGGTCAACAGCGCTTTCAGCCGCGTCGGCTTCAATGCGCAAACTTTCGAGCTCTTTCTTTATGCGTTTGATATCACCCAAAACCTGTTTTTCGTTCTTCCAGCGCATTTCAATTTCACTGGTCTTTTCTTTAAGCTCCGCGACTTCTCGCTCTATTGTTTTGACCCGTGTTTTTGCATTGCGCGAGCCCTTTGTCGGGTGCTCATCAGATCCTTCGGCTTCCTTGCGTAGCGCCTCCTTCTCCACCTCAAGACGCATAATCTTGCGGTGGGCATCTTCCAAAACTGGGGGTTTATTTTCAAGCGAGATACGTAAGGAGGAAGCGGCTTCGTCTATAAGGTCTATCGCTTTGTCGGGCAAAAACCTGTCGGGTATATAGCGGGCAGAGAGCTCAACCGCCGCGATAATTGAGTCGTCGGTAATCCGCACTCCGTGGAAGAGTTCATATTTTTCTTTGAGCCCGCGCAAAATCGCAACCGCATCATCGGTTGAAGGCTCGTTGACGTAGACCGGCTGGAACCGTCGCTGGAAGGCAGGATCCCGCTCTATGTGGCGTTGATATTCCCGAAGCGTTGTTGCACCGATAACGTGCAAATCCCCGCGGGCGAGTGCCGGCTTCATCATATTGCTCGCGTCCTGCGCGCCCTCGGCAGCCCCCGCGCCGATAACCGTGTGAAGTTCGTCTATAAAAAGAATGACCTTGCCCTCCGAGCGCTCAATCTCTTTCATAATTGCCTTGAGCCGCTCCTCAAACTCGCCACGATATTTGGTTCCCGCAATCAAAGCACCAAGATCAAGTGAAACGAGGTCTTTGTCGCGCAAACTCTCGGGAACGTCGCCAGTTGCAATCCGCGAGGCAAGACCTTCGGCGATTGCGGTCTTGCCCACGCCTGCCTCCCCGATAAGCACAGGATTGTTTTTGGTGCGGCGGGAAAGAATTTGGATAACGCGCTTAATCTCTTCATCTCTGCCGATAACTGGGTCGAGTTTATTTTCGAGCGCCGCTTTAACAAGCGAGCGGGTGTATTTAGGAAGCGCGCGGTATTTCTTCTCCCCGCCTGCGGGTGTTACTTTTGAGGAACGCAGCTCCACAAGGGTCCGGAGCACCGCCTCTCTCCCGATACGGAAGCGGGCCAAAATTTCGCGGGCAGCACCCGGCACGTCAAGAATCGCAACAAAGAGATGTTCGGTCGAAACAAACTCGTCGTGGAGCTCCGTTGCTACTTTTGCGCTTCGCTCTAAGACCTGCACCAACTCCGGAGTGAGATAGAGCTGGTAGGAAGGCGAAAGAACGGAGCCGCCGGAGATCCCTTCAAGCGCTTCAAGAGTCGTGTCGGTCAAAAGCACCACATCGGCTTCGAGCTTGTCGAGAACCGAGGTAACCAGCGATTCTTCCTGCAAGAGGAGCGCCGAAAGAAGGTGTACGGGCGAAACCTGGTTTTGGCCGCGCTCGACCGCAAGCTCGTGCGCACGCCGCACGGCCTCTTTTGCTTTTGTGGTGAAGTGGTTGAAGGGAGGCATATGCATGTATATAAACTACTGCAAAGACGGTTAAGGTGCCGGGGAGCTTACGAGGACACTCACGTCGGGGACGCTGTAAAAGTCGCTCCCGTGGACCTGTGAGTCCCCTGTTGTGATACCGATAACCTCGCCAAAGAGATTTATAAGTATGGAACCGGGGGTTGCAGAGGAAACACTTGCCTCAATCATGCCCGAGGAAGAAAGCGAGGCAATGACTCCAACCCCCACGGTGTCGCCGCCAGGGCCCCCGATGCGGATGACCGACTGACCAAGCTTGAGCTTACTTTGCTCCGCAATAGGCGCCGGGGTAACGGTAGAGGTACCGAGCCGCAACTCCACTACCGCAATCGAGTGTGAAGAATCGATAAGCGTCGCGCGGACACGCTCGCCGGACGAGAGTATCGCGTCAAAGTTCTCCGTTCCGTACGCGACGAGCATCGCTCTGTCGGTCAAGACCACACCCTTCCCGTCAACGATGACACCGCGGGCGACCATCTCACCGCCACCACGCTGGGTTATGCGAACGATAGCTTTCTGTGCGGTGGCAATCGATTCTGCCGCGAGATCGTCGTCCCGCACAACAACAGTTTTTTCCACGACGGCCCCAAGATTTTCAGGCACCACTTTTTCAACCGTGCGCTCTACTATTTGGTTGATGGTGCGGGTAACTCCGGCAGGAGCTTGATTGATAAGAGATACGGTTACTATCCCGGTCGCAATCGAGGTAACAAAAGAAATGAGCAATGTGAGGAGGACTATTTGATGTTTGGTCAAGCGCTCGAGGTCCATAAAGTACTTAGACTATAACACATTTCCGTACTTTCGTGCAATATTTGCGAGTGTCTTTGCAACACGGCGTGCATCGGTGGATGTAGCGTCAGGAAGAAGAGTAATCCGGATTGCGGTGTTTGCTAAATTTTTCGGAATGCCAAGTGCCACGATGACGTGCGAGGGTCCTTCCTCCCCAACCGTGCAGGCAGAACGGGTCGAAGCGGCGATACCTTCAGCATCAAGTGCCACAACCGCCATCTCGGCTGAAAGCCCGGGGATTGAAATGTTTAGATTGTTAGCCACTCGGGTATCGCCACTTGGGGGGCCATTTAAAATTGCATTCGGTACTAGCCGCCTTACTTCAGACCATAGAAAATCGCGCACTGCGGCAACTTTTTTTACGCGCTCCTCCACCCGCTCCTGCGCTTCTTTAAGTGCGACAGCAAATGCTCCCGCTACGGCTACGTTTTCTGTTCCGCCGCGCAGGCCCCCCTCTTGCTTGCCTCCCCACAAAATCGGCTCGATTCCTGTGCCGCGCTTTACATACAAAGCCCCGACACCTTTGGGGCCCATCATCTTCTGTCCGTCGAGTGTCATAAGATCAATCCCAAGTTTCGGGGCGGCGAGCGGAAGCCACAGCGGTGCCTGACACGCGTCGGTGTGAAAAAGTAAGGGTAATACTTTTTCACCCTGAGTTTGCCGAAGGGTGGAAGTGTCCCTCACTACGCTCGGGATCCGCATTCTACAGATATGACGTATTTCTTTTGCGAATTCTCGAATTGGCTGAATGACACCGACTTCGCTGTTTACCATTTGCACTGAAACAAACACCGTTTTTTTGATTATCGCTTTGCGCAAAGCTTTCGGGTCAACGAACCCTTCCCTATCAACTTTCAAATACGTAACCGAAAGCCCTTCGCTCTTTAGCGCTCGCAAGGGCTCCAACACTGACTGGTGCTCAATCGAGCTTGTAATTGCATGAAGTTTCCCGTGCGTTTGCAACAGCGGCCGCAATACTCCCTGAACGCCCAAATTGTTTGCTTCGGTGCCGCTGGAAGTAAAAACGATTTCATCCGCATGAGCGCTAAGGGCGCCTGCGGTTGTCTTGCGCGCCCGTTCAAGTTCGTGTTTTGCATCGAGCGCTTCGCGGTGGAGCGCGCCCGGATTGCCAAAAAGCGGGAGTAACCGCAAGAGCTCGCGCTCTGCACTTCTGGAGAGTGGAGTTGCCGCCGCTGCATCGGCGTATAGACGTTTCTTCCAAAATCCCATGTTCCTAATATATACTGTTGTGCATGTCATTTGTATCTCTCGGACCGATTGTTGCCAAACTCGCGTGGTGGCTTGCGCTCGCGGCACCTTACGTAGCGGTAGGAGCGCTTGTAGTTTCAATCATCGCGGTCGCATACGCGATCGCACTAAAATGGCGCTTCAAACGCTTGGCCTTGGGCAGAAACGGCTCAATTGAGGAATCGGTTTCTATTCTTGCTCGCGACATGAAGGAGATAAAAAAATTCCGCTCCGAGCTTGAGACCTACCTCAAGGTCGCCGAAACCCGACTTCAGGGAACTGTTTCGGGTGTTGGGGTCGTGCGCTTCAACCCCTTTTCCGGCGACGGCTCCGGCGGTAACCAAAGTTTTGCCGCGGCGTTTCTTGATGAAGGGGGCAACGGCGTGGTATTCTCATCCCTCTACGCCCGCGACAGAGTGGGGCTTTACGCAAAGCCGATAGAAAAAGGCATCTCCTCCTACGAGCTCACCGGCGAAGAAAAGGAGGCCATCGCGCAGGCGAAGCAATCAATTGCAAACCGCAAGAAAAAATAGACATGACCGATCTAAAACCGATAGCGGGGGCACGGCCCCCGATAGTTGCAATAGTGGGACATATCGACCACGGCAAATCGACCCTGCTTGACTACATACGGCGCACCAACATTGTCGCGGGTGAAGCCGGCAGTATCACCCAACATCTCTCTGCTTATGAGGCCGTACATAAAGGAGCGGGCGGTGAGCGGAAGATTACCTTCCTTGACACACCGGGACACGAAGCATTCCGCTCCATGCGTTCGCGCGGGCTCGAAGTCGCCGATGTCGCGATACTGGTAGTATCGGCAGAAGAGGGAGTAAAACCACAAACCATCGAGGCACTCAAATTGATCGAGGGGGTTAAGATCCCCTACATTGTGGCGCTCACCAAAATCGACAAGCCGGGCGCTAACCTCGAGCGTGCAAAGGCCTCGCTCCTTGAGCGAGGAATATATTTGGAAGGTATGGGCGGCGAGGTGCCCTATGTTGCGCTTTCAAGTAAAACCGGAGAAGGAGTACCCGAACTGTTGGATTTGATTCTCCTTGCGGCAGATTTGGAAGGGCTCTCCGCGGACCCCGAAAAACCGGGTGAGGGTGTCGTCATAGAAGCGCACGTTGATAACCGCCGCGGGACAAGCGCAACGCTCATTGTTGAGGATGGGAGTATTGAGAGCGGAGAGTACATCGTTGTCGGCGAGGCGCTAGCCCCCGTGCGTATTATGGAAAACTTTTTGGGGAAACCCCTACGCAAGGCCTCCCCCGGAACGCCCGTTCAGATCGTGGGGTTCTCCGCGCTCCCCCTAGTCGGAACGCGTTTTAAAACAGTTGAAACAAAAAAAGAAGCGGAGGAAGAAGCGCGAGAAGCGCGGCTCGCCGCACAGGCGAGCCGC
>Ga0209542_10008646_pt1 | contig 18943 bp, 7 predicted proteins | sample RifCSPhighO2_01_FD_184028 | JGI IMG/M metagenome (GOLD analysis project Ga0209542, IMG submission 184028) | Soil microbial communities from Rifle, Colorado - Rifle CSP2_plank highO2_0.1 (SPAdes) (version 2) | ecosystem: Environmental > Terrestrial > Deep subsurface > Rock core/Sediment ...
TCATTATCTAGCCCATCACATTGCGCAGCAGAATTTTCTGCAGCGCCGGGATGTATTGTGCTATCAGCATCCTGACAATCAGTATTGCTTTCAGAGAAGCCGGAAGGAACGTTAGCTGTAGGATCAAGACAGACGGTCTGAGGTGCACTTGAGCCATAACCATCAACATCTGCATCAACAAATAATTGCTGGTTCTGCCAGACAGTTCCATCAGCATCATTACAGTCGGTATTTGTTTGAGAATACCATACTGGCTCCGTGCCACCACTTGGCAAAAGATCCGCTGCTTGTGCGCAGACCATCACTTCAGAACCTGCTCCTACCCCATCATGGTCATTGTCTACATAACCAGGAAATTCTGCAAAGAGGCCATTTTCTAAATCATTACAGTCATCATTGTTGTCAACATAGCCTGGCTGTCCTAAACCAACCCCAGCATTAGCAGCCTCTACAGTGCAGTCCTGAATTGTTGTCGTTCCCCCATAACTATCTCCATCCTCATCTAAATAATAGGTCATTAATAACCCTTCATCTTGCTGGTTATTACAATTGTTATCCCTTCCATCGCCGCATACTTCTCCATCATCAGGGCTAATGGCACTAGTTGTGTCATCACAATCAGTCCTGATGATACTTGAAGCCCTTACGCAATTGGCGGGCAAGCTTGCTCCGGAGCCAGAAACATCTTGGCTGATATGCCCATCTCCATCGCTGTCACAGAAATAAGTGTCGGCTGAACAAACGTCTCCTTCATCTATACCACTACCACTGCCACTTCCATCACCAGGGTCATTACAATCATTATCCCTTCCATCACATACTTCCAGAGCATCAGGATTTATTGCGTTCACTAATGGCTGGCAGTCATCATCATTACTAACATAGCCATCTGGTTGAGTACAAGCATCCTGGGAAGCAGAAGGATTACCATAATTATCATTATCCTCATCTTGGAAATAGGTAAACATTAAACCTTCATCAGTATTTCCATCACAATCATTATCTAGCCCATCACATTGAGCAGCTGTATTTTCTACAACGCCAGGATGTATTCCTGATCGGGTGTCATCACAATCTCCACCTTCATGGGCATAATCACTTTCATCATCTGGGCAGAAGAGTGTTCCACTGCCTACCCCGTATCCATCCCCGTCAACATCCAGATAATAATTTGAAACTACTTGGAGCTCTGGATTGTTATCATTACAATCCCCACCCTGCTCGGAATAGCCATCAGGGATAGAATTACCTATACACACACTATCAACAGTAAAGCCGACCCCATCTTGATCCGCATCAATAAATAAAGCTTGTTCCTGCCAGATAGAGCCCCCAGTACTTGGATTATCATCACAGTCCGAATTTACCAAATAATAATCTGTTAGTTGTTCCCCTTCACAAAATTCAGCAGAGATAGTTCCAGTGTACCCGTCCCCATCTCCATCCAGATAATACGTAGTTGTCACACCTTCATCTGCTCCGGCAGCACAGTTATTGTCTATTCCATCGCACACTTCATCTGCGCCAGTAAAAATAGTATTATCTGCATCGTTACAATCCCCTCTGGCAATGGTAGAATCACTCCTCACACAATCTTGAGGAACACAATTGCTCGTACTGCACTCGCCAGAAGGTGTTGCACTGATGCTGCCATCACCATCAGCATCACAATAATATGCAGTTAAAGGACAACTTTCTACCGTAGCTACATCACAGTCATTGTCTTTGCCGTCACAAACTTCATCTTCACCAGGATTGACGTCAGCATCAAGCAGCCCACAGCTTTCTGTCAGCAGCACATAATTGACAATTGGAGTGCAGGAATAAACAGAAACATCCGCATTTCCGTAACTATCACCATCAGCATCATAATAGTAAGTTGAATATCCCTCATCAGCCATGCCATTGCAGTTGCTGTCGATACCGTCACACATCTCTGTCGCATCTGGATGGATAGTGCTATCAGCATCATTACAGTCATCATTTCTTTCTATTACAATATACTCACCAGTACATAAGTTAACTTGAGCACCAAATCCATAATTATCCCCATCATTATCAATATAACTTTGAATGGATTGCCAAACATCTCCATCAGCATCATTACAATCTCCTTCTGAAATTGAGATATCATCACCATCATGATCACAATAGGTACTATCACTGCAAGAAAGATCAGCACAATCTGTCGTTCCAGAACAATCGTTGTCTATTTCATCAGAGCATACTTCTAGGTTTGTGGGGAACCTATCGGGGGCATCATCTGCGCAATCTCCTCCTGGAGAAGTGATGCCTGGTTTTGGTCCACATTCTGTTAATTCGCATTTAAACGTGTCACAGGTACCTGAAATAGTATCACTATAACTTTCATCCCCATCAGCATCACAATAATAGGTCGTGGCGCAAACTCCACCTTCATCAGCGCCTTCTAGGCAGTTGTTATCCTGTCCATCACATACTTCATCATTTCCATGATAATTATTAGAGTTATCATCTTCACAATCAAGATAGTTTGGCTCACCATCCCCATCAAGATCATTCCCAGGTCCCTCATCCCTATCGCCATCACAATCATCATCGATGCCATTGTCTAGTTCTGGTGCTCCCGTATATCTTGCTGAATCAGTATCATCACAGTCAAAATTATTGGTTGATACTCCGCCGGGATTTTGGCAGGCAGAGATAGGATCAGCAAATTTGTCTCCCTGCCCATCACCATCATTGTCTGGCCAGAAATTAAACAGGTCTTCCCCTTCATCTATATCACCATTACAATTATTGTCCTCATTATCGCAGACCTCATTTGCTCCGGCATAGGTCTGAGGGTTAGTATCATCACAATCATTTCCTATAGCGCAGGAGCAAGAGAAAGGCCCTTCAGGAATACTTCCGTCATTACAGGTAAAAGTGGTCATATAAGCAAAAGCAATAATGCTCATCCTTCCATCACTATCCTCATCACAGTAATAAGGAACACCCGGACAGACGCCGCCTTCATCCACTCCCCCGCCGCAATTATTATCCCGGCTATCACAAACTTCTTCTGCATCTGGATGAATCATATTAGCATCAGGATTGAGTGCTGAATTATCTACACAATCGGTGCTTTCAGCATAATAATTCACTGGCTTGAACTGAGGGCAAAAGAAAGCTTCTTCATCTCCCGCATAGCCATCTCCATCCCGGTCAAGGTAATAGGTTGTTTTGACACCTTCATCTACTGAAGTGTCACAATTGTTATCTATGCCATCACATATTTCTGTATTCCCATCAAACCTTTGAGGATCAGTATCATCACAATCTTCATTTGCTGGATAGTATAGTCCTGGCTGAGTTCCTAGACAAAACAAATCTGTTGTCGAACCGCCTTTTCCGTCACCATCTCCATCATAATAATAGGTCGTTTTTACTCCTTCATCTGTAGCGCCATCACAATCATTATCTAAGGTATCACAACTTGTTTCTGTCGTTCCTTCATAACCAGATACTACAGTAAAAAAGTCTGGATCTTTCCAACTTCCAGACTGGCAAACCTGGACAGAACCAGCGCAAACACCTTCATATGTTTTTGAGGGAGCATCTTCAAGATTTGGATCATCAGCATCAGTAAAACCATTGCAATCATCATCTCTGGTATTACATATTTCATCTGGAGCAGCTGGGATAGATGTTGGATGGATGCATTCAGTCACATCACTACAAGTAGTATAATCTATGTGAGTTGCTTGACCACCCCAAGTATTATCATTATCATTGCAATCTAATTGCTCACCATCAGGATCAAGAGCGCTAACCCCTTGTCGTGCCAGAACACCATCACGATCCCAATCTTCTATTCTACAAGCAAGATCACAGCCATCTCCATCAATTCCATAACCATAAATCAAGATATCACTATCATCACATTCTTCTTCATTCATATCCCCTGTTCCATATACACCATCTTCACCAGGATATAAAACACCATCTCCGCAGTATTCCTCTCTTTGTATAGTCACAGACTGTGTACAAAACGCATTACAATAATCACAACTCTCCCCATAGGCAGGATCGCATTCTAACCCATTATATATCTCTGGAGTTGAATCAGTAGCAGAACCATCACCATTGTCACAAGTTTCACCACCATTAACAACCCCGTCACCACAGCTTAACGAAGTTTCACAAGCATTCCATCCCCGACATGTTGCATCGCATGTCTGAGACCCTTGATAACCACCAACAGAACACCCTTCAAGTATCTCGCCATTATAACATATTTCTTCACCTACTTTCAAGGTATCAGAACAATCTTCATAACAAGGCAATCCTTCTGAACATGTCCAACCAGGTTGTTGAACACATAAAGCAGTACATCCATCATCACCATTAGTATTTCCATCATCACATTCCTCTGTTGCTGCTACAATAATTCCATCACCACAAGTAGTTCTACAAGAAGAAACAGCACCGGAACAAGTATAACCTCGCTCGACCGTACAGGAAGACGAACAGCCATCAAGATTCTCTGAGTTCCCATCATCACATCTGCCACTATCCAATTCGCTTCCAACAATCTGCCCATCGCCGCATATTTCTGTACATGGAATTCCAACAGTTAAACATTCCCAGCCAGATTCAATCACTTGACAACTTGCTGAACAGCCATCTCCTCCTGCCAGATTTCCATCATCACATAATTCTCCAGCAGTTGCATGAAGCACACCATCACCACATCTACCAGTTACAGTACATGTAGAGGTTGGAACATTAATATCACTATCACAATAATCATCATTTATATTATTACCATCATCACATTGTTCTGTTCCTACTTCCAATCCATCCCCACAAATTTCTGTACATGGACTTCCAAGAGTTAAACATTCCCAGCCAGTTACTATTTTACAATAATTTGCAGGAATACTAGATTCAATACCAACACAGCCATCCCCACTTACTGAATTACCATCATCACACGTTTCATCACCATTCATGAGAGAGTCACCACAGGATTCAGTTGCCACACAAGCATTCCAAGTACATCCTCCAAAAACACAATCCCTTGTTCCTTGATACCCATTAACATCACAACTTCCTTCAGTTGACCCATCACATTGTTCTCCCATTGTTTGAATACCATCTCCACAGACTTCCGAACAAGAAGATAATCCCTGAACATTTTCAGCGCAACTCCAGCCAGGATCTTCCTGGCAATGCTGGGCTGAATCTGCTGATTCTGTCCCGCTGCAGCCATCTCCACTCAAAGCATTATTATCATCACATTCTTCCGTTCCCTCCTTCATTCCATTTGAACAGGTTTGGAGAGGATTAACAAGAACGTCCGTCGTAAGTTCTAACGTTTGAACTGCTCCACCAGATAAAGGAAGCTGGTTGAGAGCAGCACTAATCGTTGAGGAGCCTGTTTCATCGGTTAAAAGCTCAATGTTGACGATCTGTTGATCGAGAGAGTTGGAACAGGTTCCATCACATAAGCCCGCGTATTCTACGGTTACCGTATTTGTTCCATCAGGATTTGCTAAACACTTCACGGATTTATGAACCAATAAAGAACCTTCAGATGAAGCAAAAGCCGTCTCAATCTTATTTTCAATCTCTGGTTTAATGACATCAACACAATCTGCAAAGACAGCTGGATCAGAAATAGTGACATTCATATCCCCGGCAACACTTTGAACTTCCCCTTCAATATCTAATGTTACCGGGTTACCAACAATGACCGTTGATTGAGGAATGCTGATAGCCTGCCCCACAAACTGTTTGCCAAAAAGAACAAGCAGTGACAATGCCAGTATTGCCAGCACTGCCACTATTGTTATCACTAAACGCTTTTGTCCTTTTGGGTGTGGACGATGAGTACTGGTGTGGAGATGTTGTTTCTTATTCATCTATCTCTCTTTTTCGCTATCTTTTTCTATCTTTTTTCTTCTTTGTATTTTTTTTATTGTTGTATCTCTTCAGTTTATCCAAAGCTTATCCTTTGGAAAAATAGCTTTAAGGCATAGGCAATATTTGATATGCGCTGTAAGAGGGTGTATTCAGTATCTACTGTTTTCAAGACCGTTCTTATTTCATCAAGGATGGGGTCACATTGCCCTTGGATGCATTCATTCCTGGCAAAACATTCCGCATCAGCAGCACAGGTATTAACACATTGCCCAAGCGTATCACAATGCAAACTCCCACTACACGTTCCACAACTTCCCCCACAGCCATTATCGCCGCAGTATTTATTATCACAATCAGGAGTACAGACGACAACTTGGCTCATAACTTCAGAACCTGGTGCTACAAATAATAAAGGGTCTCCTACGTCATTTTGAACAGAGTTAGTCTTTATAGCTGTATTAAGGGTAATATCCCCCGAAGCAGTTGGGCTGATGTCAACAAAAAACCGAACTAAATACCCCGCGGTATTTGGACCATCACCAACACCCTCTAAAATGATAGTACAATCCCATTGTGTAGGTGTTGTTAAATCAAATGATGGATCACTACAACTATAATCGCTCATTTGCGGGAAATCAACAACTGTTTGAGTACCTGACTTAAAGATTACTCCTGAAGAAGGGCTGGCAGTCATCGTAAACCCAGCTTGTCCTAAATAATCCCCCTGCGGATCGATATGGATAAGAATGGGCACATCTGTTTGCCCAGCACTATAGGTAGCCGGAGCATCAACAGTAAATACTACTTGTCCAAGAGCAGAAAAGGACATCAACAACATTCCTATTATAATAATACTTAGCTTAGTATTCATTTTCATCACCTTTTTTTTAACATAATACACTCGCATCTCTTGTGAGAGTTAAACCATCATCACATATAAACTTTGTTGAGCCAGGAAGAGGACAAACAGGCTCTCCAGACCCGCCACAACTTCTTCCTGCAGCATTGACATTAGTGGCATACGTAAAGCCACGCGCTACAAGATCATCTCCATAAAAGGCATGGGTATTAAACTTCAACGTATCAGCCGTTGTAGTAATAACATCTTCATTGTAATCACCAAAGAGGCAAACCCCCGCGCAAATAACCGCAGAATCTCTGGTTAAGCTCGTTCCAAAGTCACAGATAAACTTTGTTGATCCTGGAATCGGACAAACCAACTCTCCAGTTCCGCCACAACTGTTTCTAGACCCATCAACATTTGTTTCATACGTCAAACCAGCAGCAACTAATGTATCTCCAAAGAAAGCATGGGTATTAAACTTCAACGTGTCAGCCGTTGTAGTCAACCCATCTATTCCATAATCTCCTATGTTTGGACATAATGCCAAAACAACCACTTCACATACATCCCCAACGCCATTCCCATCAACATCTGCCTGCTCAGGATTAGCCGTTGAAACACAATTATCATCAGGATTAATAACACCATCGCCATCGGTATCACAATCCGTATCCACAATCCCATCACAATCATCATCGATTCCATTCGAACATAATTCAGCTGCACCAGGATTGATTTCCACATTGCCATCATTACAATCATATCCACCTGCTTCAATGGCATTATAACTATCCCCATCACCATCAGCCATACAGGTAGATGAGCCATCCACACAAGTACAGGATGTCTTCGCTTCAACAATCAACCCCTCTTGACAGAAAAATTCTGTAAACTGATTCAGATAACAATATCCATCCTGTTCATTTTCAAATACTTCAGAACTCCTATAAACACCGCTAATTGTTCCTGTGATATAAGGTGTATTCCCTCCATCCGTATCCTCACACGGCGGACATCCATTATTTTCCGCAGTACCTATAATATAAATACATTTATCGCCTGCATCTAAAACGCCATCACGATCTGAATCATCACCACAACTACCATCATTAGTTGTCTTTAATGGGTCTAAAGGACAACCATCACAAGCATTACCTACTCCGTCAAGATCATCATCTATCTGATGACATAAATCAACGGTGAATGCGCATGTTGCCCGATCACTGCTATAAAGGCCATTTTTTACTAAAGGACAATTGTCATCACAACCTGCAAGATCCCAATTACAAAAACTTGCACCACCATCATCTAAAACGCCGTCTCCATCAACATCAAGATCACAGGCATCACCTATTCCATCACCTTCGATATCCGCTTGATCGGAGTTTGCAAGAGAAAGGCAATTGTCATCCACATCAGCAATGCTGTCTCTATCACCATCGGCAAGACAACTCGATAAGCAACCATCAGTGGAAATATCATTCTCCCCATCATCACATCCCTCGGTTCTCTCTGTAAGGGTTATGATGGAATAAGAATCTAAACGTCCATTGTCATAAAAATCGTCAAGATAGCTACCAATGCTCGCAGGATTTCCTTCAGTGTCTTGTATTTTTCGGATGGGCATCCCGCTTTGGACCACCCTGTCCCCACAATATTCAATCAAACAACCGTCATCACAGCCATCTCCATCGAGAGAGTTCCCATCATCACACCCTTCCAAAGGAATCTCTACATTCCCATTTGGACAGTCGGAAGTTGCGCAATCTGCAGCACAATATTCCACTCTGCCGCTATTTTCAAGCGTCGTAAAACAGATATGGTCTCCACAAGCCTGTTGATCACAGACATCTCCCACACCATCACCATCAGCATCTGCCTGGCTAGTATCAGCAACGGTAAGGCAGTTGTCTAATCCATTAATGACCCCATCACCATCAGTATCAAAATCCGTTTCTACCAAACAACTTGAAGAACAGCCATCCCCATTATTTGGATTTCCATCATCACATTGTTCTGTTGCTGCCACAAGTATCCCATCTCCACAATCACAAGCATCTCCTACACCATCACCATCCAGATCTGCTTGATTGGCATTGATTATAAGAGGGCAATTATCTGCAATATCTACATCCCCATCATTATCATCATCAGGATCACAAACATCGCCAAAGCTGTCACCATCAGTATTTAATTGAGTGGGATTAGGAACCACACGACAATTATCATCACATAAACTATCTGGATCACTATCATCCGGACAGTAATCAATAGAATCAATATCTCCATCATCTACAACACCATCATTATCATCATCATCATCAACGGCATCACATAAACGATCATTGTCCGTATCAACAGGAATGCTGGCTGCACTTAATGGAGAGGTACCGCAACTATTTTCAGCCTCATCACTCCAGCCATCATTATCATCATCAGGGTCACAACTATCCTCTGTACCATCATGGTCGGTGTCTAGATCTATACTTTCAACACTAAGACAAGTATCCGGTCCAGCAGTACAAACACCAGCAACTGCTGAAGCACTATCACACCTTCCATCATTATCATCATCTGGATCACAAACATCTCCCTGACCATCTTCATCAGTATCCTGTTGATCAGGATTAGCAATTGAAACACAATTATCCTCATCATCTAAAACGCCATCACTATCGGTATCTGACCTACAAGTAGAAGTACAGGTTGGACTTCCAGAAAGACCGGCATCACATTGCTCATAAACATTTTTTCCATTAGGAGATTGTACTGTATTATCACCACAGTATGTATCTGTACAAGCACTGGTGCAAAGAGAAGTTGCTGCTGAACCAGCATCACACTCTTCATCTCCCAATACTCTTCCATCACCGCAGGTAGTCATACACACTGATGCGCTGGTTACTGAGGATTCGGTGCAGACCCATCCCTCTTCTGCTGTACAGCTATTTGAACAACCATCACCATTTGCAAACAAAGCATTAGCTATACTAGAAACATCATCCCCATCATCACAGTCTTCATTATACGTATCACTACCATACGTTGAACGATCAACAATACCATCCCCGCATTGTTTCTGGCATCCGTCATATAACCGGTACATCTCTTCAGGAGCTAAAGCCTGATTATAGATCCGCACTTCATCGATCATTCCCTGCCACATCCCTTGGTTTAAGTTATCAGCACGATGACCTATGCGCAAAGGCGTTGTAGCATGATATCCAATACTTGAGGGGATCTTCGTGGCAGTCGTATTTTCAGCGACAAGCTGGCCATTTACATAGAGACGGATATACTCTGCTGGCTTGTAAACGCCCACAACATGCGTCCAGCGATTTAAGTTCTCGGCAAAGAAATTTTTTTTGCTTGCTGAAACGCAAGAGCCAGCAGAAGAGCAGACGTTAAAGTAGAAGTGATCGTTTGATCCATATTCATCACCTAAAGACCAGCCACGAAGACTTTCAGCAGTACTGCTATACTTGTATGTCGAAGCAACGAGGTGCCCTGGTCCTGATGGAACACTGGCAGGATTGACCCAGGCAGACACCGTCAATGCCCCCATGATCTGCAGCTCGGGTGAAATTTCTGTCTGCACATATTTTCCGGCACTGCCGTCAAAAACAAACCCATTCCCTACTTTTCCTGGTGAAAATGTGACTCCATTATTCGTTGACACATACCTTCCATACGCTTCATCAACACCTCTGTCTGCCCTCCATAAACTAGCTAAACCAGTGATTGAAGGGCATTGATAACTCGGTTCAACCTGGCAACCGACATATTCCTCAACTCCAGCGTCATTGGCTACACGAAAACCAGATGGATAACAGCCATCCCCTGCTCCATCATTCCCATCATCACATTGTTCTGGAGACTGCACGAGACCATCACCGCAAGTTTGTTTGTAACAGGCATTGGTGCAGGAATCTGCTGCAATATCATTTGCATCATCACACTGCTCTTGACGTCCTTCAGGACCGCTGGTGCACGCAGAGGCAGTACAAACAATACCATCACCGCACGTTGCTGATTTGCAGGAATTAGTACAGGTATCAGAGTTGCGATAGATGCATGAACTAGGTTCACCAGTCCTAAAATCATTCGGACAAACCGAACAGCTTTCTCCAGCAGGACAGGTACAGCTTATTGACGAATCAAACGAACAAGTGCCGCCATCATCACATACTTCACCGCCATTTACACTTCTATCACCGCAGAAACCATCAATGGATTGACAAGTACTTCTATCATAATTACAATCATTGGCGCATAATTTTTCACCATCTCTGGTAGTACTTGGACCACCGATAACTAATTCCTCAATGATGGTACAACTTTTAGGATTCCCATCGCATACTTCTGCTCCTTCCACGCGGTCATCACCGCACCGAACTTGATAATCACAACCATTTCCAGCCCCATCACTATCCGCATCTGCTTGATCAGCATTTGCCATGGTGGCACAATTATCACAGGCATTGCCTATACCGTCGCCGGGAATGATAGAAAATGTTTGAACACGATTTTCCGTTACACTAACTTTATCCTCTACATAAATATTTTGAAATATATCTACGGCAACTCCTGCCGGTGAAAAAAATCCCTCCCATGAAATTAGCCTTTCGCCACGCTCATTGAATTGTGCTAAACCACTTTTTTCTGCAACATAGACATATCCTAAATCATCAACAGCTATCCCTAGAGGTGGCTCATCAGCAGGCCAATCGCCAAATGCCGCCAAAAATCTTCCGGAAGAAGCATCAAATTTCTGGATCCTGCCATTTCCCGCATCAAGGACATATAATCTAGAAATACTGCTCAAGGGGTTTGGATCATCCCATACTGCGATTGCCGTAGGATTGCGTAATTCGCTCGGACGACTGCCTGCAGTTCCAACAGTGAGAAGAAGATCGCCCGCAGAATTAAATTTCTTGATTTGGTTATGGCCAGAATCAACTACATACATATTTCCAGCATTATCTCTATCAATACCATAAGGATTTGAGAATGTTCCTGCCGCAAAAAGATTCTTAGTTGTATCTGAAAATGTGCTTGCACTATTTGTAGGGGGATAATAGGTATAAGCAGTTACTTTATCCTGCCCAGGATCCGTGATATAAACATAGGGAGAAACAACTGCTATATATGCAGGCTGTGTTTCTCCTTGGGTAAGACTAAATTCTGAAAGAGGATTAGTTCCAGTTGTACGAAAAATCTTCACTTTAGAGGGTGTAGAAGTTTTATCAATAACATAAAGATAATCAACACCAGAATAACGGCCAATCGCTATGCCGCCTCTGGGCAAACTGTTCCCTGTAAAAAAACCACTCTTTTCTACTAGGAGATTCAGTCCTCCTCCGCCCCTATCGGTATCTGCTTGATCAGGATTAGTTATCAAAGGGCAGTTGTCATTGCTCCCTAGGGATGCGCCAGGAAGAGAGGACCCGATACAATATCCGTCGCCATCACGATCATTATAGCGGTCTTCTGGACAGATGTCACAGACATTGCCACAGTGTCCTGCATTAGCGGAAAAAACACAATCTCTATCCGCATCTGCTTGATCGCGATTAGCGACAGCCAGACAATTATCACAGACATCACCTATTCTATCACCATCTTGATCTTCTTGGCCAGGATTAGATATCAAAGGGCAGTTGTCATTGCTCCTTGTGGCTGTGGCAGGGAAAGATAAACCAACACAATACCCGTCGCCATCACCATCATTTTGTAAATCATCTGGACAAGCATCACAGCGATCCCCCACCCCATCGCCATCTTGATCTTCTTGGCCAGGATCATAATGCGACGGACAGACATCACAGGCATCTCCTATGCCGTCCTGCGAAGTGTAGGTGAATTTTTTTACCCAGGTGTGACCAGAGATAGGGCCAAACCCTTCAATACTCGCAGAATAATACCAAGCGGTTAAAAAAATAGAATTTCCTTCCACCGAAAGATAAACTTTTTCTGCATCGCGAGGAGTTTGATCCACAAAAATATCATCGGTAACTTCTTCCCATCTCTCATCTATGGTTGTTTCCGGATCATTAAATAACGCGCTTCTATACACCGTAATTTCATCATTGCCATTGCCGGAAAGGAAGACATGGTCAACATTTCCTATCCTGCTTACCGCTATTGTAGTAAAGCCTGGAGCATCCCAACTATTTAAAAGATTTCCTGTTTCGCTATATTTCTTAACGTTCCCCCCTCCCAGCGCATAAATCTTTCTTGATGGACTAACCGCAAAATCATAATATCCTACCGCTCGATTAAAAGTTATAAAATTAAAAAAATCAGAATCGGGATACCCTGAAGATCTTTTTAGGACATAATGGTCACCAATGTCCGTATCAGGCTCCAGTGCTAAAACATATAGCTGAGAATCTAAGCTGGTATTATAATATGCCAGAGCGACAGGATTATCAACATCTGATTCACCAACATAATTATCCTCATAATGATCTTTAAAATTTAACATCTGCATACGGTCATTGCCATAATCTGCCACAAAAAAATGTTCCGTATTCATTATAGGAGAAGAATGTACATTACCACTAGGAACATAAACGATGTCTGTGGGATTATCAAACTCTCCGTCGCCGGAACCGGGCGTTCCATACCTATCTCTAGTAACATCTCCATTTTCATCTAGCTTCATGATATAATCATACTCACCTTCTACGGTAAGGTAAATCTCATTATCTTTTGTAGCGGCAATCCCGGTAGTTTTCGGATTGTACCCATAATCAGCAGAAGGAAGATCATATCTTCTTATATCTTTATCAAGAACCAGGCGATATTTTTTTTCATAGATATCCGTGTCCAACTGATTAAAATTAATGTCGAAAGGACAATTATCTATATTATCTGCCCATTCATCAAAATCCCTATCATAATAATCGTTACAGGCATTGCCTATGCCGTCACCGTCAAAGTCATCCTGAAGGGGATTATAAACAGAAATACAATTATCACTACTGTCAGGGATGCCATCACTATCAACATCACCAGGAACATCAATAGTTCTGTATTCACATGCTTCCCCTTTTCCATCTCCATCTGTATCTTCTTGGCCAGGATTAACATCTAAAGGACAATTGTCAAACTCGTTGTCAATTCCATCAGAATCCCGATCTTTATCAAACTCATCACCAATTCCATCGGAATCACTGTCTAAATCAACACAATGACTGATACCAGAAGAAGGATAAAACAGCATACAGCCCTGATAACTATTACATCCTGAAGAAAAAGTGCAAGTATTATCACTCATTAAAGTTTTTCCTTCCAAATCCAAACAGAGATTATTATAACAAAAACCATCACTTCTAGAACAATCTGCATGAACAGAACATTCTTCAATATGCACACAACTAGGACTACTACATACTTCACCACTAGTACAATCGTTGTTACCCCCTGCTTCTCCCGCCACATTCTCACCGCCAAATCGAGAACCTAACCATTCAAATAATGTACAGACAACACCGCACTCTTCACTGCTGCTTGCTGCCGTTAGTACTGTACTACTTTCTGTATTGCCGCTTCCTTCGCCATCATTTACCGCTATCACGCTTGCCACTGCCGTTACAACTAGCAAGATAAATACACAAAATACCATCACCCGCTTTTTTGCGTCCATGTTTACTCTTCCATACTTTCTTTCGTCGTATCTAATATTTTCTTCGCTAATTGCAAGAGCTGCTGATATTCCTTATTCTGCAGCGAAACCTTTGTGCCATATTGGTATTCTTCCCGTAAATGAGTTGCTGTTGAAGATGCGCGGCTTTCAGAGATGTCAAGTACAGATACTTTCTCGACATCTTCCTTCTCTAAAGATATTTTTCCTTCCTCTATCAGATGGAGAATTACCGCAAAAGTACATTCCTGATTCCTGCTTTCATAGCCAAACTTTGCCAGTAAAGAAAGAAAACAGTGATAAATAGCATAAAATAACGTACTGGAACACCAATCGGTATAGCCCCCCTGATGAAGATAGAAAGTGACTTTCAGATTGTGCTCTGCTTTGGCGATATGCCCTCTTGCCGTCTCCATATCCACCGGAACTTGGACCACACCTCGATGTTTATTTCCTTCCCGCAACTCTTTCTGCGCTTTGTGCAGACACCATTCTAGTTTACTCTTGGCGTGACTCATGATAGACCTCGATCATTTTTTCCTCGCCAGCAACAACCACTCCTTTAAGAGCCTGGAGAATGGGCTTGTCTCTTCTTTTGATATTTTCTACCAGATCTGCAAACGTTTGGAAGAGAGGATGAATTTTCGTAAGGGTCAAGGCATTCAAACTCTCTATCTCCCTCTGAAGACGGGAAAAGTTCTTTTTTTCCGTAACAAAAAGAACATCAACATCATGATATTTCTCTGTTTCTAATACAGAACCAAAAATGATAACCAAATCAGCATTTTTTATTTTTTTAAGTTCCTGCACCCAGCGCTTCACCCGAGGGGGAGTATGTAATGCTTCCCGAGAAAGAAAAAGAGAAAAATAGCGGGAAGCATAGGTATTGCCTTTTTTTATCTTATAGATACTGGCCTTGCCAACTTTGCGAGAAACGACAAGGGACTCCTTTTCCAGCTTTTTGAGGATCTTAAGCGCACCCATAGGAGTAATCTTTAGTTCCCGAGCAATGCTGTTTGCATTATATTCTACTTCAGGGCTTTTCAAGATGGTTAATGCCAAGTGCATTTCCAGAGAGGTTATTTCTTTCATATAAACCAATAGTTTTGATATATATACTCAGAGTATATAGGCACTCTGACGAGGAAAGAAGATTTGTCAGTCGCCGACGGACTTTTGCAAGAGACAACCGATAAACTCAAAATAATGGGAAGTAAAAAAACGAGGAGCTTAGAGATAGAAAAGAATCTTTCATTCAATACCCCCTTTTTCTCTTTCCCCCCTTTTTTCATCACTCTACCCCAAACAATCTTCTCAATGAGCTTGTTAACGTAATAACTAAACTGGAAGAATCATCTACCGACTGCCCGGCTTCCCAAACAACGGCTTCCCGGGAATCGATAAGACCATCAGCATCCGTATCCATCAGCAAATAATCCGTGCCATAAAAAACAATCTCATCATAATCTTTCAATCCATCTTTGTCTGTATCCACATTTCTGTTAGAAGGAACGCATATCCTTGGAGAACCAGAAATAGTCTCACAGACAAAACCTACTTGCGAACAAGGATTTTGCTCATCACAACCTTCCGGCTCAATCCCGGTAAAAGTAGCTTCTCCGGCAAACTTGCCTCTGCCAAAAGAAAGCAAGATAAAAAGCCCTATAAGAACAATTCCTATCACTAGTACTAGCGCTAGATTATGTTTATCCACACCCATTTTTTATAATCTTCAGGAATGCTTTTCCCTTTATATAGTTAACTGTATCTTCAGAGGAGAAAACGGCTAATGGTGAGCAGATGATTCTATTTCTTTGAATACCATCTCTTTCAAGTTCTTGCTAAAAAAAGAATACCACTACGATGAAGCTTTCTTGAACGCTATCTTAATATCTCTATCATTCCACGCCGTGCCAAACAAGGAATCTCGAAGCTGATTGTCAGAAGAGCCGCTTCCCCTTGCTTCCCTGATCCAATCGATCAATTCAACGATATTGCTGGCAGACCTATGCCGTTTTATTCCAACAAACGCAATGAAAAGAATCGCTAAAAATCCAACCACGCTACTTGGAACGATGACCACCAAAGAATCATATTTGTCAAGGAAACTTTCTGATGCAGGAGCTGCTGGCTGCTGGGGTGATGGTGTGGAAGAGAAGCTTTGCTGGCCATAAGGCTGCTGCTGGAAATTTGTTGATGCCCCCCCGGCAGATACACAAGAGCGTTGTTCAATCGGCTGATATAGGGCAGTACCACAGGAATGCTCATCCAGACAATTCCTCGTCTCTTTACCAGCAGAACAGGAACTCCAAGGAGAACATACCCAAGATTCATCACATGCTACACAACTTTTCTTTTCAATCTTATCTTTCTCTCGACACTTCGTATCAACACAAGTTCTTTTCTGCTCTAAATCACTATTGCATAAGCTCCAAGAGCCACACCTATACTCTGAACTGCAGCCACCACCACTAGAGCTGGAAGAACTGCTGGACGAGCCAGGACTGCCACCGGGAGCACCGGGAAGCTGATTGGTTTGCTGATTCCCTGATGGATCATTTGTTGTTCCATCCCCATTTCCATCATCCGAAGTTCCTCCTTGATTTCCACCAGCAGGAGGTGGTACAACAACAGGATCAGGGATGCCATCACCATCACGATCAACTGTTGCATCATAAGAAAAAGAGAAGATCGTATCGGGAGTTGCATAATTCTTGCCAGCAAAGAGATCATTCCCCGTAACAACACTATATGCTGAGAAATCCACCACATCTATCTGGAAATTTCCGTTAGGGAAAGGAATATTGAGAGTAAAGTCCAACCTCATCTGCGTTAAGAAATCTGCCGGATCGACAGAGCCAACACCGTATGTTAGCACATTCAAGACATTATCACATTCCTTAAACGAAAAGCCGTTCATCCCTCGTATAGAGACATCAGAATCAACATCACATATATTATAATTGACCCCTTTTAATTCTACATAGACTGAACTTACCGGTTGCAAAAACGTGCCAGCTAACGTTAATGTCCGCCCGGATAACGTAGCATCAACGGTATTTGTTCCCACAGCAAACGCTTTCCCTACAGACACTGGAGAAGCTAAAAAAAGAGTAGCAAAAAATCCGATGATCAAAATAGCCAAGCCTGCAACAAAAAAGAGCTTCTTTTCCGAAGAAGTAAACGCTTCTTTGCTGGGCGCTTTTGGCAATGTACCCTTCTTCTTTTCCTTCTTGTTCTTTTCCGTTGTATGATAGTTTCGTTTCATGGTTGTAATTGCTGCCATACTAAATGGCTAAGCTCTGCGATTAAGCTTATCTTATTTTTTATAGATTCTGTAGTTACCAGTCTCGCTCGTATCACGGCAAATTCATCATTGGCATTATCACAAATATCTCCTTGACCATCACCGTCAGAGTCAGCCTGCCCTTCATTAGCATCAAGTCGGCAATTGTCACAAGCATCGCCAAAAGTATCACTATCACCCTTAGCTTGATTACAAACAGCCGCCTCTTCACCATGTAATTCCATATCTCCATCTCTATCTAGGCATACGGCAAGATTTTCCGCTGCTGTCTGATAATCTGCGAGAGCAGTGTCAACATATCCGTTCTTCACCTGAAGACAAGAATCACAACTATCACCCACGCCATCAGCATCAGTATCTCCTTGCAGAGGGTTTTTATCAACAGGACAATTGTCACAAGCATCACCTAAACTATCTTCATCGGTATCTGTTTGATCTGGATTAGCGATGGTCAAACAATTATCTTCGTCGTTATAGACACTATCATCATCAAAATCATCCGCTCCGCAAACATCTCCTACCCCATTGCCATCCGAATCTAATTGCTGTTTATTACAGGTAAATCCAGTGCTGCAGTCAGTATTAGCATCACATAAAATACCTTCATAAGCCGTTCCATTATAACAAACGCCTTGGTCAGGACCATTAGGCACAAATTGGCAATTATCATTGTCCACTAGGAGAGAACAATCAGTATCTAAACCACAATCTTTTATCCCATCATTGTCATCATCATTGTCGATAGAGTTGAGTTGAGTATCCCCATCAGTATTATCATCACTGCCCGTTTCACATAGATTACCTACCCCATCATCATCCTGATCTAATTGTAATGGATTGAAGAGTAATAAGCAATTGTCGCTGGCTAGCGCTTCATTAACGGTAAAAGTTAAGGGATTGTCTACCACCAAATCAATGACACCATCGGCATCATCATCATTGTCACAAGCGTTTCCTAAGCCATCTCTATCGGAATCAACCTGATCAAGATTTTCTATCAGCGGACAATTATCTGTTCCTAATGATTCATTGATAGTGGTTGTTGCTAGAATATCTGTGCATATCCCTTGAGGAAGACACTCCAGAACAGTATCACCATCGTCATCATCATCACAAGCATCACCTAATCCATCACTATCAACATCAACGAGACCACTAATCATCAGGTTAAACGTTCCTGTATTAATCCCATAAGCAATGATAACATTTGAATCAGCAAAAAGATATCTTCCCCCTTCAGCTAAAGATGTTTCAA